>Ga0302325_10003604_pt1 | contig 36364 bp, 43 predicted proteins | sample Palsa_T0_2_FD_201948 | JGI IMG/M metagenome (GOLD analysis project Ga0302325, IMG submission 201948) | Peat permafrost microbial communities from Stordalen Mire near Abisko, Sweden - Palsa_T0_2 | ecosystem: Environmental > Terrestrial > Soil > Palsa > Peat permafrost | place: Sweden: Abisko...
GCCGTCACCTTTGGCCTGATCACGGCGGTAGCCATCTTGTGCTCCATGGTGGCCAAGGCGGTTGCCGCCAACACCGAACGGACCCTGCTGGGCGTGTCCGCAGGGGCGGCGGGTGTGCCCGCGACGGTCGGGGCAGGAGCGGTTGGGCCAGCCCCGAGACGGGTCGTGCCCAGCCCTCTCCCGGCACCGGCTGAGATCGACCCACCAGGGGCGCCGCAGGGTGCAGCTGGAGCGGTCGAAGTACCGGGAGCGGCGGGAGCCGGAGAGACAGCCCCGGGACCGGTTGCAGAACCGGTAGGCGCAGCGGGCAGGGCTTCGGGGCCCACGCCGGCGCGAGCTGGTTCCGCCCCCCGACGGGCGCAAAGCGCGACGGCGGAGGCGCTGGCGGAACGGGTCGAGGGTCAGGTGCAGGCAATGGTGGCTGCGGGAGGCAACGAGGACACCGTTCGCCAACTCGTGGGCGAGGCGGTTCGACTCGGTCGCGCCTTGGGCGCGATCGACTGATCTTGGGCACTCTCACGCATCTGGGGCGCGTTGTTGTTGCTATTTCGTCGCTTCGCGCCCGAGATGCGTAGCGGTGCCCAAAAGGGACGTATCGCGCCCAAGATGCGGTGGCGAGACCGGGCTTCAAGGCGGGTCGCACTAGCTTTTCCTTCAGGCCGCCAACTTTGACGCCGACTCACTGCGCATGCAGGGATTGTCTAGGACCATGATCAGCCGAGCGGTGATTCGACAGGTGGAGCCGGGAAACACGGCCAACTGTGCTCACTGCGGCGCTCCCATCAAGTTCGCCGCTCGCTCGCAGCTACGCCAAGTCATCGCCAACGTCTACCGCGAGGGTGTGTGGGCCCGAGTCGAGCACTATCACGCCGACTGCTACGACCTGGCGGAGCAACCCTACGGCCCGCCAGTCACCTGACGGGGTGTCGCCTTCGCCGTGACCGGCATGGTTGACTGGCTGGGTGGACGGGATCCATGACGTAGGAGGGATGCAGGGCTTCGGCCCGGTCGCTGCGCCGCCGACTGACGAGCCCGTCTTTGCGGAAGAGTGGCAGCGGCGGGCCTTCGCCCTGGCCCTGCTGTCGATGCGGGTGTCGGGCACCAACCTGGACGCCTTCCGCCACGCCGTCGACCGGGTCCGGCCGCTGGACTACCTGGCCGACGGCTACTACGGACGCTGGCTACGTGGAGCCGAGAACCTGCTGGTGGACAGCGCCATCATCGCCCCCAGGGCGGTCGACGCCCGGGCCCGCAACCTTCGAGGCGGCCAGGTCGACGAACCGGCCACGCCGGCGCCGCACCGCCCCGACTACCGGCCGAGCGCACCCGGCTCCCTTCGCTCGCTCGACACCGCGCCCCGATTCGCCCCGGGCGACGCCGTGCGCGCCCGCGACCTGCACCCAACCGGGCACACCCGGTTGCCTCGCTACACCCGGGGCCGAGCGGGGACGGTGCGCCGCGTCCTGCCGGCCGCTGTCTTCCCTGACACCCACGCCCATTTTCGGGGCGAGAATACTCAGCACGTCTATACCGTGGAATTCCATTCCCACGAACTGTGGGGCGCCGACGCCGAGGATTTCCTGCTCTCGGTCGACCTGTACGACGAATACCTGGAGCCCTTGGCATGAGCACCCCGGAACAGTTGCCCATTTCCCTGCGCACGGCGGCGCTTGAATCGATCCTGGTCGAGCGCAATTTAGTCGACCCGAAGGTGATGGACTCGTATATCAAGATGTACGAGTCCGATATCGGGCCGCTCAACGGGGCGAAGGTGGTGGCCCGGGCGTGGGTCGACGCCGAATATCGCCTGCGTTTGCTGGCCGATGGGACGGCGGCCGTGGCGGAACTGGGTTTCAAGGGCCCGCAGACCGAGCACATATCGGTGCTGGAAAATACCCCGACCGTGCACCACGTGGTCGTGTGCACATTGTGCTCGTGTTATCCGTGGGCCGTGCTGGGGTTGCCCCCCAGTTGGTATAAAGACCCGGCCTACCGAAGCCGAGTGGTGCGCGAGCCTCGGGCGGTGTTGCACGAGTTCGGGCTTGACCTGGGCGACGACGTGGAGATCCGGGTGGCCGACAGCGTCTCGGAGTGCCGCTACCTGGTGCTACCACAGCGTCCCCCGGGCACCGACGGTCTGACGGAGGAGCAACTGACGACCCTGGTGACCCGCGACGCCATGGTGGGCACCGCCCGGGTGGCAGCGCCCGGTTCAGTTATCTGAAGGAAACGGGAAAGCGTACGAGAAGCAACGGTTGACGCGCCGTTCTTCCCTTCGACGTCCCGCCGAAACATTTCGGGCATTGAATAGGCGGCAACGTAGCTGCTTCTCCTGCCATCATCCCCGAAAGGACAACTCTACATGACCGACGCCCTGACCGACCTGGAGAAGGAAAGTATTGGGGAGATTCCGCACCCGTCGCTTCCCGCGGGGAGCAACCTGTACGGCAGCACCAAGATCTTTCCCGATTACCAGGCCAATCCCGGCCAGTCCTATCTCACCCTTATCCACGGCATCGCCCATGAATCATCGGTCAGCTTCGTCGCCATTCTCCAGGCCACCCGTGCGCTGCGCAAGGGTTTCGAATCGGTCATCTACTTCTACGGTCCCGGCGCCATGAACTGCATGGCCACACGGGGCTTTCCCACCACCGGCGACTCCGCATTTCCCGGTGAGCACAACATCAACAACCAGCTCAAGACGTTCATGGCCGAGGGCGGCAAGGTGTATTGCTGCCGCTTCGGACTGTCGCTGCATGGCCTGCGGGAAGAGGACCTGATGGAGGGCATCATTCCGGCCCACCCGCTCGATGTCCAGGACTGCGTGATCCACTACGCGAACAAGGGCGCCATCATCAACTCCACCTACATGTGGTGATGACGTGACTGTCAACCAAACGGCGTTATCGCCTGTTCCGACCGGCTTCGAGGCCCGCGCTGCGGTGGCGGTCCTCGGGGTCCGGGTTGCGCCGCCAGTGCGCCGACGTGGGGGCGCCGGACCAAGTGATGACGGGCATCTTCGGCTCGGTGGTCGGGGGGCGGCACTGCCCCTCGACCCCACCAGCCCGTTCGAGCTGGTCGACGGCCGGCTGCTGTACCACGGAGTTGACGTCGGCCTCCCAGCCGAGACGATTGCCCGACCGCAGTTCTACGACCTGCAGACGGCGGATGGCATTGCCTACGAAAAGCTGGCCCGATTGCACGGCGACTCGGTGCTGGCCAGCACGGTCATCCAGACCTGCATGCGCTACGGCGAAGAGACCCGCTGCCGGTTCTGCGCCATAGAGGAGTCCTTGGCCTCAGGCGCCACCACCCGGGTAAAGACGCCGGCGCAGTTGGCTGAGGTGGCGGAGGCGGCGGTCCGGCTGGACGGCGTCACCCAGGTGGTGCTCACCACGGGGACCACCACCACGCCCGACCGGGGGGCCCGCTACCTGGCCCGTTGCGTGGCCGCCATCGTGGCCGCCGTGCCCGGCCTGCCGGTCCAAGTCCAGTGCGAGCCACCCGACGACCCCGACGCCATCGCCGCGCTGGCCGCGGCCGGGGCCACCGCCATCGGCATCCACGTGGAATCACTGGACGACGAGGTGCGCGGGCGGTGGTTGCCGGGCAAGGCCACCGTGCCTTTGGACGCCTACTGGACGGCGTGGGACGAAGCGGTGCGCTGCTTCGGCCGCAACAAGGTGTCGACTTATCTCCTGGTGGGGATGGGCGAGGACCCCGACGAGTTGGTGGCGGGGGCGCAACGCCTCATCGAACACGGGGTGTACCCCTTCATCGTGCCGTTCCGCCCGTTGTCCGGCACTCTGGCGGCGCACGATCCCGCTCCCTCGGTCGCCTTGGTGGCCGATGTGACCCGTCGGGTGGGCGCGGCGTTGACCGCGGCGGCCATGCGAGGCGCCGATCAGGGCGCCGGGTGCGCCGCCTGTGGCGCCTGCTCGGCCCTGATGGAGGTGGGGGGATGAGCTCGCCCACCACCATGACCACACCGTTCCTGTTCGCCATGGGCGGCCCGCCCGTGGTCACCGATCCGGTGATGGTGGAGCAGGCCGACCGCGCCGCCATCGACGGGCACCGGGCCCTGCGCCACACCGTGTTCGTGGACCAGCAACAGATGTTCGAGCGGACCGACCGCGACGACACCGACGACGACGCCCAGACCGTGGTGCTGGTGGCCCGGGATTCCGAAACGGGATCGGTGCTGGGCGGCGTGCGGGTCCACCCCTACGAGGGCCAGGGCGCCATCGGTTGGTGGCGGGGTAGCCGCTTAGTGGTAGACCCCGGCTGTGGCCGGGCCGGTGCGGGCATCGGCAGCCGGCTGGTGCGCGCCGCCGTGGCGCTGGGCGTAAGCCGGGGAGCGTTGCGCTTCGACGCCACGGTGCAGTTGGACAAGGTTCGATTCTTCGAGCGCCTGGGCTGGCGCCACCTCGACCAGGCCACGGTGCGCGGCGTGCCCCACGCCTTGATGCTGGCGCCGGTGGACCGCTTCCAGCGCCTGGTCACCGACTACAAGCGGCCGCTCGGTCGGCTGCTGCACGGATGGGCGCCTGGGGGCCCCGGGTTCGTGGGCGACGACGCAGCGCCCGTCCCTGGGACCAACGTGGTGGCGGCGTGTGATGCCGTGGTCGCAGCGTTGGTGGAACGCGACCCGGAGTGGGCCGGTTGGTGTGCTGTCTTGGTCAATGTCAACGACCTGGCGGCCATGGGCGCCACACCGCTGGGCCTGCTCGACTCGGTGGCCGGTCGCGACGAGGCGCATGTGGGACGGGTGCTGAGCGGACTGCGGGCGGCGGCGCACGCCTACGGCGTGCCCGTGCTGGGCGGCCACACCCAACTCGGCGTCCACGCCGCCCTTTCTGTCACGGCCCTGGGCACGACCGACGATCCGGTGCCCGCGGGCGGGGGGCGCAGCGGTGACGAACTGCGCTTGATCGCCGACATGGCCGGTTCATGGCGTCGGGGCTACGCCGGCCGCCAGTGGGACTCTTCGACCTCTCGGTCGCCCGACGAGCTGCGCCAGTTGGTGTCGACGCTGGCCCGCCACCGGCCCGCCGCGGCCAAGGACGTCAGCATGGCGGGCATGGTCGGGACTCTGGCCATGATGGCCGAGGCCAGCGGCACCGGGGCGGACATCGACGTGGCCTGCGTGCCCTCACCCGAGGGCACCGTGCTGGCCGACTGGATGACGTGTTTTCCTGGCTTCGCCCTGCTCACCGCCGATCGGCCGGGCCGGGCCGGCCCCGACAGTCCAACGGCCACGGTAGCCACCATCGGGCGGCTGACCGACCAGCCGGGCGTTCGCCTGCGCTGGCCCGACGGCCGCTGCACCATGGCGATCGACGGCCCGGCCACCGGTATGGGACGGGCCACGGCCGCGGTGGGTGCGGCATGAGCCACTTCACCGTCGCCGCCGTCGCCGCCCCATTCGGGCGCGACCTGGACCAATGCTTCGCCTCCATCGCCCGCATCCTGGATGAGGCCCGTGACGCGGGGGCCGACCTGGTGGTGCTGCCGGAAGCGGCGCTGGGTGGCTATCTGGCCGACCTTTCGGGCCAGGGCAGCAGCGTGGCCGACCTGCCGCCCGCGCTCACCGTCGATGGGCCCGAGGTCAAGCGAATGGCTGACCTGGCGGGCGAACTGACCGTGTGCGTGGGCATGTGCGAACGCGACGGCGACCGCCGGTACAACACTGCGGTGTGCGTGCACGACGGTGCCGTGCTGGGGGTGCACCGCAAGGTCCATCTGCCCATCCGAGAGGACGCCAGTTACGACGCGGGCACCGGCTTTGGCGCCTTCGAGACCCCCGTCGGTCGGCTGGGGATGATGATCTGCTACGACAAGGCGTTCCCCGAGTCGGGTCGCTGCCTGGCGCTCGACGGGGCCGCCGTCATCGCCTGCATGTCGGCCTGGCCGGGCAGCCGCACCTTGGCCGCGGGCCGCCTGGAAGACGACCGGTGGACACATCGCTTCAACCTGTACGACCGGGCCGGGGCGCTGCAGAACCAGGTGGTGTGGGCGTCGGCCAACCAGACCGGCACGTTCGGATCGCTTCGTTTCGTGGGCTCGGCCACCGTGGTCGACCCGGGCGGCGAGGTCCTGGCCACGACCGGTGTCAAGGCGGGGATGGCGGTGGCCACGGTCGACCTGGCGGCGTCGGTGGATGACGCTCGCCGGGTCATGGGTCACCTGCGCGACCGCCGGCCCGATACCTACGGCCAGCTTTCCGGACTGGCAGTCGGATGAGCAGCCAACGAGTGGCGGTGGTGGGGGGGAGCGTGGCCGGCGTCTCGGCCGCCCTGTTCCTGGCCCGCCGGGGCCACCATGTTGTGGTGCTGGAGCGCGATGCCGCGCCCAGCCCTCCCACGGTGGACGAGGCCGGTCCATGGCGGCGGCGATCGACGCCCCAGGCCGCCCACTCCCACGCCTTCCTGGCCCGCAGCCGGATGATCCTGAACCACGAGGCCCCCGATGTGCTCGCCGACATGCTCGACCAGGGTGTGCGCCAAGCAATGCTGATCGAGGACCGGCCGCCCGCGAGTGCCCCGACCGACGTTGGGGCGGCCGGCGGTCTCGATGGCACCGATGATCAGGGCATCACTGACGCCGATCTCATCGTGCTCAACGCCCGGCGATCGGTGTTCGAATGGGTGCTGCGCCGGGCGGCCGAGCACCAGCCCGGCGTCGAGTTCCGGGCCGGTGTCACCGTCAACGGCTTGGAGACCCACCAAAACGGATCCACTCGGGTGGTCGGCGTGACGACCGAGGCGGGACCGGTGGCGGCCGACGTGGTGGTCGACGCCGGGGGCAAGCGCTCCCCCATCCGTGGCTGGATCGGCGCCGACACCTCGGGCGACCTCGAGGTGCCGTGCGGCATCTCCTATATCACCCGCTTCTACCAGCTGCGCCATGGCGAACCGGCCCGGCTCAACCGCGGCTTCACCCACGGGGCCAGCTTCGACCGCTACTCCTGCCTGGTGTTCCCGGCGGACAACGGCGCCTTCTCCGTGACCTTCGGCGTCCTGCCGGAAGACAAGGACATGCGCTCCCTGCTCGACCCGGCAGCCTTCGATGCCGCCGCCGCCTCCATCCCCACCATCGCCTCGTGGGTTGATCCCGATGTGGCCGTGCCGACCAGCGACGTGGCCCTCATGGCGTCGCTGCGCAACCTGCTGCGGGCGCCCGTCACCGAGGAGCCTCTCGGCCTGCACACCATCGGCGACGCCCGGTGCGTGACCAACCCGGCCCACACCCGGGGGACGACGCTGGCCCTGCTGGGGGCCCAACGCCTGGCTCAGGTCGTGACCGACTTGGCCGGCGATCCGGCCGGCCAGGCCGAGGCCATGGCCGCCTTCACCGACCGCGAGTTGGCGGCCTGGTTCGACGACTCGGTGGCCCAGGACGCGGCCCGGCTGTCGCGCTGGCGGCCCCACGAGGAGCCCCACCAGCCGGCCTGGGTGGCACCGGTGTCCAACGGCGAGGCCTACTTGGCGTCGCAGCGCGATCGACAGGCATGGCAGGCATTCACCCGACTGCAGAACACCTTGGCTCTGCCGTCGCAGGTACTGGGCGGGGCGACGCTGGCCGCGGCGGTCGACCGGGTGGCCCGATCGGGTTGGCGGCCCGCGCCCGTCCAAGCCCCCAACCACGACGAACTGGTAGCGCTGGCCCGAGCCGCCGGTGCCAACGCGGCCCGGTCCTGAGCACCATTCCGGCGGCCCCCAGCCTCACTATCGCGGCGGTCGCGGCCAACTTCACGCGCAACGTGGACGCGGGCCTGGCTCGCATCGAGGCCATCATGCTCGATGCCCGCGAGCGGGGCGCGGCCATGGTGGTGCTGCCCCACGCTGCTCTGGGCGGGTACCTCTCGACGTTCCGACCGACCGAGCCGCCAACCGACTCGCCGCCCGCTCTCGACCCCGACGGGCCCGAGCTGCAGCGGGTGGCCAAGGCGGCGGGCGACATGGTGGTGTGCCTGGGCTACTGCGAGCGCGACGGCGAGCGCCGTTACAACACCGCGGTGTGCCTGAGTGGCGATGGCATCCACGGGTTCCATCGCAAGGTCCACCTCCCCCCGGCCGACCAGGTGGTGTATGCGGCCGGTGATCGCTTCGAGCCGTTCGATACGCCGGTCGGTCGCATCGGCCTGCTGGTCGACTTCGACAAGACATTCCCCGAGGCGGCGCGCAGCCTGGCCCTCAAGGGCGCCACGGTGGTGGCCTGCCTGAGCGCCTGGCCGGCCAGCGTGTCGGTCAAGTCGACCCGGCTCGACCAGGACCCCCAATCCCGGTTGTTCAACCTGTACGACCAGGCACGGGCGGCGGAGAACCAAATCGTGTGGGTCTCGGCCAATCAGACGGGCCAATTCGGGCAGTTGCGGTTTCTCGGCCAGTCCAAGATCGTGGGGCCGGGCGGACAGGTGCTGGCGTCGACCGGGACCAAGCCGGGGATCGCCACCACCACCGTGGACGTGGCAGCGGCGATCGAACGGGCCCGGCGCAACTTTCACCATCTGGACGAGCGCCGCCCCGGCTCCTACGCCTGACGAGCGCGAACTCTGCGGGATTGCAGTTCTTTGCGTACTTCCGGCCATATGTGGCAACAAGTACGCGCAGAACGCTGAGCCCACTCAGAAACTCAGGGCTGGCGGTGCAACTCGGCCGTCAGGTGCTCCTGCAGGGGCTCGCCCACCGCGGCCATAGCGAACACGTAACGCAGCACGTCGCCTTCGACCACTACCTGCCGGGTGACCGATGCCACCTCCTTGGCGCTGGTCGACGCCCCCACCAACCGGCTGGCCAGCGTCATCGCGGTGCCCTCGATCGTGCCTTCGTCTATCTCGACGTGCCCGGTGGGCAGGGCCAAGACCAGCTCCACCACGCCATCCGGCTTGGGCCGCCAGTACCCGGCCTCGCTGTGCAACGGCCGCCCGTCGTCAAGCGCCCAACTGCGCTGGGTGTATGCCAGGAACGGCTTGCCCACGTGCCAGAACCGGACCTCCTCGCCGTAGCCGAACGAGGCGATGGTCGGGTAGTGCCCCTGCCCCTCCCCGCGCCACGTCCCGAGCAGGAACTCGAGTGGGACGGCATCGGGGTGCAGCGGAGGAGGCGCCATGGTCGCACTGTAGGACCGGGCCCACCGGTACCCTCCGAAGGATGAACCAGGCGATCGCCGCGGTTGTCGCCACGGCCCTGGCGGCGGCATTGGTCCTGGTGCAGCCGTGGGCCGGAGGCCGCCGTTACCGCCATCTGGTGGACCGCGTGGCCGACCATCCCGAGGCCCGCATGCGCCATTACCGCCGGGGGATCACAGGCGAATGGGCCGCCGTCGCGGTCATCGTGGCCATCGGCCTCCTGGCGGGCCGAGACGGCGGGAGCATCGATCTGGTGGTGGGCGCCCACCTGAGGACGTGGGCCCTGATCGTGGCCGAGGTGTCGGTGCTGTTGGGGGCCACCGCCGTCGTGTTCCGCTTCGGCGGCCCGGGGATCCGCGACGCCCTGCGCAGCCAGGCCCGGGGATTCGCCGCCCTGTTGCCCCGCACCGGGCGTGAACGCGCCACGTTTGCCCTGTTGGCCGTCACCGCGGGCATATGCGAGGAGGTCATCTTTCGCGGCTTTGCCATCGCCTACCTGCGGTGGCTATGGCCTGGCGCGCCCGAGCTGGCCATCATCGCCATCACGGCGGGCGGGTTCGGCCTGGTCCACCTGTACCAGGGGCTGCGAGGGGTCATCGTCACCGGCTTGGTCGGCGCCTTCCTGGCCTGGCTGGTGCTGTCGACCGGGAGCCTCATTCCTGCCATGGTCGTCCACGCGCTGCTCGACTTGCGGGTGCTGGCACTTCCCGATCTGGGCCCGAGATCGTCCCCCGGCCAAGCCACGACGGCCGCAGCGGCCGCCACGGTCCGAGCCGCCGACGCCCCCTTTTCCCCGCCCCAGCTTTAGAGCGGGCGCTGGTACACCCGCCAGACCTTGGAACGGGTCCCGCCCAGAGTCTCGATCGCCTTGTTCATGCGGTGATTGCTGGCCAGGATCCATGAGGCCTGGGCCTCCATCAACTGGGGACGGGCCATGAGGCGCTCCAGGCACTCCTGGTAGATGAGCGGCCCCACGGCCAGCGTCTGGTGCTCGGGCTTGATGCCCACGGCGAAGAACCGGACCCTGGTCACCTTGGGCACCCCCCGCACGAGGTGGTACCACCCGAAGGGCAGCAGCCGCCCGGACCGGAGCTTGGGCATGACCTGGTTCACATCGGGCAGGAGTATGGCCACCGCCACCGCCTCACCGTCGGGCTTCTCCACCACCAGGGTGATCTCGGGGTCGACCAGCTGCTTGATCTGCTTGGCAAGGTGCTTGATCTCGGCCTCGGGCATGGGGGCGAAACCCCAGTTCTTGCTCCACGCCGCGTTGTACACCTCGAACAGGCGCTTCACCTCGGCGTCGAAGTCCTTCATGTTCATGGCCCGGATGCTCAGCTGGGAGCGCTGCTTGAGGCGTTCCAGTGTGCGGCGTTGGCGCTCGTCCAGGGTGACGCCGCCCCGTACCAGCTTCCACGCCCACAGGTCCATGGCCTGTTGCCACCCGTTGTCCACCCACAACCGCTCGTAGTACGGCGGATTGTGGGTCTCCAAGAAATAGGGCGGGTCGTCGAACCCCTCGACCAGCAGGCCCGTCTCGTCGTTGGTGGTGAACGAGGCCGGCCCGACCGCCGTTGTCGCCCCGTGCAGCTTCAGCCATTTCTCGGCCACGTCGAACATGGCCTCGACCGCCTCGGAGTCGTCGGCCACCTCGAAGAAGCCGACCCACCCCCACTCGACCTGCTGGTACTGGTTGAAGAAGCTGTCCACGCACGCGCCGATTCGTCCAACCGGCCGGCCATCGCGGTAAGCGATCCACAGCCGCGTGACCTGGTGGGCGTTGGCCGGGTTCTTGGGCGAGATGCGGTCGTGCACCGACATTCGCAAAGGGGGCACCCACGCCGGGTCGTGGCCGAACAGCTGGAACGGCACGTCCACGAAGCGCCGTCTGTCGCTCCCACCCACCACGGGCCTGACCTCGATCGCCCCGCTCACCGTTGCAGCCTCCCCGACCGGGGCAGCCCGATGCAAGGGCCGCGGCCCTCACACTTTCCGAACATTCCGCTCTCGGTCCCCTCATGCCAGGCCCGCATCGTGGGTGGCATGGAGAAGCTCACTGTGTTCGTTCGCAGCCATCTGGGCGCCGCCATCGCGGCGGCGGCCACCGCCGTGGTGTTGGTGGGAGGCATCCTCATCCTGGTCCTGGCCGGCGGGGGCTCGTCGGCCCCGGCGGCCGCCACCGCGCCCATCACCACGTCCACCACCGTGGTTGCGCCCGGTGCGGGTTCGGGCGCGGGCGCGTCGACCGGGGCACGGCGCCTCGGGGTACGCGGCCAGATCACCGCCATCGAAGGCAACACGTGGACCGTGCTGTCGGCTCGAGGGGTCCCGGTCACCGTCGAGGTGACGCCGAACACGACGTTTGGCACCAAGGCCAAGCCCATGACAGCGTCGGACTTCTCGGTGGGCCAGGACGTGGTCGTATTGGGCAGCCGCACCGGGCGGACGGTGACCGCCGCCCGCATCGCGGTAGCTGTAGCCGGGGCCTCGCCCAGCACCACCCTGCCCGCGTTGCCCTCTTAAACGTGCGGTCAGTGCCCGAAGGCCAGGAAGCCGACCCCGAGGGCCACCAACACGGCGCCGTAAGCCCGCTCCAGGCGGTTCGAGTTGGACCGCACCGCCACCCGGGCGCCCAGGTAGGACAGAGGGATGCTGGTCACACCGAACACCGCCACCACCGACCAGTCGATGTGGCCCAGCGCGGCGTGGACGATGGTGCCCGGCACGGCCAGCGCGGCGGCCACGGCGAGGGAGCAGGCAAAGGCCGGCTTGACCGGCATGCGCAGCACGGTGATGTACAGCGGGGCCAACAGGAACCCGCCGCTGTTGGCCAACAGTCCCGCCGCCACCCCGACCACGGCCGCCACCGCCACCAGTCGGGCCCGGTGGCCGGGAACGTCGCGCACGATCTCCGTGGGTGCCCCGGGGCGCATGAGCAGGCGAGCACCGAGGGCGGCGATGATCACCTCGGTCGCCGTTACCAGGACCCCGCCACTGATCCAGCGGGTAGCGACGGCCCCGGCGATGGTGGCCGGGATCCCGATCCCGATGCTCCACCACAGCACCTCCCGATCGACCAGATGGCTGCGCCAGTAGGCCGAGAATGCCACCAGGGTGGAAGGGATGGTTGCTGGCAGCGGGGCCGCCACCGCTACGAAGGCAGGAACCCCGACTGCAACCAGCAGGGGCGTGGCGATGGCCGAGCCACCCTTGCCGAACAGACCGGCCAGAAAGCCGACGACCGCACCAATCAGTGCGATCGCGATCCAGTTCATAATTGCATTGAACGCTTCGTATGCTCAGAGGTCCAAGACCAATATCTGATCTAATCCATTGGGCTTACCTATTAGTTCTCCTCAGGAATATTTGAACTCTCAACTTGTTGCACGGGTGGCAAGGTTCTGACATCGGAAAAAAGGAGACCTGCGATGCCTGCAGTTACCGTCGAGGACACGCTGACCCTTCCACGGATCACCGGCACCACCACCGACCCCACGGTGGACCGGGCGGTCCGCAGCGTCACCACCGCCCCGAGCGGGGTCGAGGGCGAGGGCTTCCCGGTGCGCCGGGCGTTCGCGGGCGTGGACCAGCGCCTGCTCGACCCGTTCATCCACCTGGACCAGATGGGCGAGGTGGAGTACGGCCCGGGCGAGCCCAAGGGCACGCCGTGGCATCCCCACCGCGGTTTCGAGACCGTCACCTACATGATCGACGGCACGTTCCAGCACCAGGACTCCATTGGTGGGGGCGGGCTCATCGCCAACGGCGCCACCCAGTGGATGACGGCCGGGCGGGGCATCCTGCATATCGAGCGGCCACCGGAGTCGCTGGTGGCCAGCGGGGGGTTGTTCCACGGCATCCAGTTGTGGGTGAACCTGCCGGCAGCGGACAAGCTGGTACCGGCTCGTTACCAGGACATCAGCGCCGAGCGGGTGACACTGCTCACCTCGCCCGACGGCGGGGCGCTGGTGCGTGTCATCGCGGGGACGCTGGACGATCACGAGGGCCCGGGCGTGACCCACACCCCGATCATCATGGTCCACGCCACCATTCAGCCCGGGGCGGAGTTGCGCCTGCCCTGGCGGCCCGACTTCAACGCCCTGGCCTATGTGTTGAGCGGCCGGGGCACGGCGGGGCCGGAGCGGCGGCCTGTTGCCACGGGGCAACTGGCGGCATTCGGCCCGGGCGACACGGTGGTGTTGTCGGGTGACAAGACCCAGGAGAGCCGCTCCCCCGCCCTCGACGTCCTCATCCTGGGCGGCCGGCCCATCGGCGAGACAGTCGCCTGGTACGGCCCGTTTGTCATGAACACCCAGGACGAACTGGCCCAGGCGTTCGACGACTACCGGGCGGGCCGCATGGGCACCATCCCAGCCGACCACATCGGCCACTGACCGCGGCCTGGCCTAGCCTGTGCGCCTTTTTATTGGCAGTTTCTTGAACCTTGTCAGCTGAGGACCAAATAGGGGGATCAAGAACTGACGATGTACGCGATACTGCCAAGGTAAACAGGGTCGTCGGGTCGGGCCGGGCCGGGCAACCGCCGGGCCGGGCAAGGGCCGGGGCCGGGCCGGGGTCAAACTCAGCCCGCGACCTCGCCCGTGCCGACTCGGACGGTGTGCACCAGGGATGTGAGCTGGTTCAGCTGCGACTCGGACAGGGCGTCGAGGCCGAACTCGCTGGCCACCACCTCGCCCGTCGCCCGGTCCACCACCTCGCGGCCCGCCGCCGTGATCTCCACCAGGGTGGTGCGCCTATCGCGCTCATGGGGCAGGCGGCGAACAAAACCCTGCCCCTCCAGGCGGTCCACGATGTTGGTCACGCTGGTGGGGTGGATCATCAGCCGCTCTCCCATCTTGCCCATAGGAAGGGCACCCCGCTTGCTGAACGCCAACAGCACCAACGCCTCGTAGCGGGCGAAGGTCAGCCCGAAGGGTCGAAGTGCCTCGTCCACCGACGCTTGCACGATCTGCTGGGCTCGCATAATCGACGTGGCGGCGGCCATCGTGGCCCCGCCCGACCAGCGCTGATCCCACTGCCGCCGTGCCTCGGCGATCGGGTCCACCGCCATTTGGTCCGTCGTGAGCGGGCGAGCCACCATGCCAACTGGAAGGATAGCCGACTTTCGGTCACCAGATAGTAGGAAGTCCAAGTAGTATGGAGCGGTGAGCAATGCCGAAGCCTGGCGTGAGTTGTTTGACGACTCGCCGGTGCGCGACGCCAACCTGACGACCATCTCGGGAATTCCCCTCGAACCGGTGTACGGACCGGACGACGGGGAGTTTCCCGGCGTGTACCCCTACACCCGTGGGCCCTACACCTCGATGTACCGCTCGAAGCTGTGGACGATGCGGATGTTCGCCGGCTTCGGCACGGCCGAGGACACCAACGCCCGGTTCCACGAGATCCTGCGGGCCGGGGGCGACGGGCTGAGCACCGCTTTCGACCTCCCCACGCTCATGGGCCGGGACTCCGACGACCCGCTCAGTGCCGGGGAAGTGGGCAAAGCGGGTGTGGCGGTCGACTCGCTGGCCGACTTCGAGGACCTGTTTGCGGGCATCGACCTGGCCCATGTCACCACGTCGATGACCATCAACTCCCCCGCCCCGGTGGCCATGGCGTTGTACGTGGCGGTGGCCGAGGGGCGCGGCATCCCCCGTGCTCAGCTGGGCGGCACCCTGCAGAACGACATCTTGAAGGAGTACCAGGCGCAGAAGGAGTTCGTGTTCCCGCCCCGGCCGTCGGTGCGGCTGGTGTCGGACGTGATGCGTTTCTGCGCGGCCGAGATGCCTCGGTGGTACCCGGTGTCGGTGTCCGGCTATCACATCCGTGAGGCGGGCTCGACAGCGGCCCAGGAGCTGGCCTTCACCCTGGCCAACGGGTTCGCCTACGTGGAGGCGGTGGGCGCGTCAGGACTGGCGGTCGACGAGTTCGCACCCCGCATGAGCTTCTTCTTCAACGCCCACATCGATTTCTTCGAGGAGATCGCCAAGTACCGGGCGGCCCGGCGCATCTGGGCCCGGTGGCTGCGGGACCGCTACGGCGCGTGCAATCCGAGGTCCTGGCAACTGCGGTTCCACACCCAGACGGCCGGTGTCTCCCTTACCGCGCAACAGCCCGAGCTCAACATTGCCCGGGTGGCCATCCAAGCGCTGGCGGCGGCGCTCGGGGGCACGCAGAGCCTCCACACCGACGCCTTCGACGAGGCGCTGGCCCTGCCCACGGAGAAGGCGGCGCGCCTGGCGCTGCGGACCCAGCAGGTGGTGGCCTATGAGACGGGCGCCCCGGCGGTGGCCGATCCGCTGGGCGGGTCGCACTACGTCGAGTGGCTGACCGACGAGATGGAGCGCCAGGCCGAGGCCATCTTCGCCCAGGTGGACCACTGGGGCGGTGGGTCGATGCTGGAGGGGGTGCTGGCCGGGATCGAGTCGAACTGGTTTCAATCCGAGATCGCCGAGGCGGCCTACACCTTCCAGCGGGATCTGGCCACGGAGCGGCGGGTCCAGGTCGGGGTCAACCGTTTCCGCCAGTCCGGGGACGACGGCGACGCCCCGGTGCCGCTGACCGCTATCGGGGCCGAGGTGGAACAAGCCCAGTGCAAGCGATTGGCCGAGGTGCGCCGGCACCGCTCGGCCGACGCGGTCGAGGCGGGCCTGGCTCAGGTGCGGGCGGCGGCGGCCGACCCGACGGCCAACGTCATGCCCGCGATTATCGGTGCCGTCCGGGCCTACTCCACGGTGGGCGAGGTCATGGCGGCACTGGCCGACGTGTTCGGCCGCTACACCGAGCGGGCGGCGCTGTGACCGCCACGCTGCCCGCAACTACCGTGGCGCTGCCCGCGTCCGGGGCCGGGCTCGCGGCCCGGGCCGGGCTGCCCGCGACCGTGGCGCTGCTCGCGACCCGGGCCGGGCTGGCGACCGCCGGGATCGGGGCGGTGCTGCAAGACGCGGACCACCACCGGGTGCTGGTGGCCAAGGTGGGGCTCGACGGCCACGACCGCGGGGTCAAGGTGGTCGGCCGCATCCTGCGAGACGCCGGCTTCGAGGTGATCTACAGCGGCCTGCAACAAACCCCTGACATGGTGGTGGCCACCGCCCGGGACGAGGATGTCGACCTCATCGGCCTGTCGATGCTGTCGGGGGCGCACATGACGCTGGTGCCCCGAATCCTGGCCGGGCTTCGAGCGAACGGTCTCGACATCCCGCTCGTCGTCGGGGGCATCATCCCGCCGGCCGACGGCGCGGCGCTGATCGAACTCGGCGTGGCCGCCATCCTGACGCCCGGCGCCTCATCGAACGAGATCGTCGACGCCGTGACCGCCGCGATCGGGCTGGACGCCGAACTGTCCTAGGCCCGATACATCTTCGGTGTGGGGACACCGAAGATGTATCGGGCCTACCTGTCCGTCCCGGCCGTCGGGACACGCGGGCCCGACGGGGTCAGCCCAGGTGGCCCACCCGGGAGCGGGCCCGGCACAGGCGCACGTCGGCCGAGGCGACCTTGGCCAGCAGGTCCCGTAACTGCACGTGCTCCTCGGGCGTCAGCACGTCGAACGCCTTGGGCGGCTCCCACAGGCGGTTGAGAACGTCCGCCTTGGCCGCCACGCCCGCCGCCGTCAGCGTCACGGCCTTGACCCGGCGATCGACCGGGCTGGGCCGCCGCTCCGCCATCCCCCGCTGCTCCAGCCCATCCACCAAGGCGGTGACGTACGAGGCGTCACAGCCCCAGTGCTCGGCCAGCTCCCGCATGGCGATGCCCGTCTCCCCTGTCAGGTGGACCAGCGCCTTCGCCAGCCCGGGGGTCAACCCGAAGGCGGAACAAATCCCGCCCACCCGATCGTGCGTCTCCCCCTCGAACAGCAACTCCTGGATGATCTTCCAGGCCTCGCGCCCGGCCTGACCCATCGGAGAACCCACGCTTCGTACGATACGCCGAAAGCTTCACGTCACGCAATCATTGACAAGAATCAAAAATTCACTTGACTTCAGTGAAGGACCTGCGGCAGGCTGACCCGCATGAGTACCAACGGGAGGCAGGAGGCGGCGTCCGCCATCGTCGTCGAGGGTCTGGTCAAACGATACGGCTCCGTGACGGCGGTGGACGGCATCGACTTCACCGTCCCCGCGGGGTCGGTGCTCGGGCTCCTCGGCCCCAACGGGGCGGGCAAGACCACCACCGTGCGCATGCTCACCACCATCATCCGCCCCGACGCCGGGCGGGCCACCGTGCTCGGCCTGGACGTGATGAAGCGTCCCCATGCCGTGCGCTCGGTCATCGGCCTGGCTGGCCAGTACGCGGCGGTGGACGAGGCGCTGACCGGCCGTGAGAACCTGCGCATGATCGGCCACCTGACCCACCAGCAGGCCAATGCCATCAACCCCCGAGCCGACGAACTGCTGGAGCGCTTTGCCCTGTCAGCGGCGGCCGACCGACCGGTGCGCACGTACTCGGGCGGCATGCGCCGGCGGCTGGACCTGGCGGCGGCGCTGGTGCACCGCCCGCCGGTGTTGTTCCTGGACGAGCCGACCACCGGGCTCGACCCACCCGGGCGCAGCGACCTGTGGACCCTGATCATCGAACTGGTGGCCGATGGCACCACCCTCCTGCTAACCACCCAGTACCTGGAGGAGGCGGACCGCTTGGCCGACAACATCATCGTGATCGACGGCGGCCACATCGTGGCCTCGGGGTCAGCCACCGAGCTCAAAGGACGACTGGGCACCACGGTGGTGGAGGTGCGCTTCCCCGATCCCGCCACCAGCCAAGAGGCCAGCCGGGAGTTGGCCAGCATCGGGGTAGTGAAGACCCTGGAGGACGCCCGCACCGTTTCCGTCTCGGTCCCCGATGCCGGGCCGGCGGTGTTGGCACTGGTCCGGCTGCTCGACGGCAGCGCGTACACACCGGAGTCGGTGATCGTGCGTGAGCCCACCCTGGACGACGTGTTCCTGCAGCTCACCGGGCACAAGGCGGAGTCAAAAGAGTCAGAACCAGAAAAGACAGCCGCCGGCGGCCGCGCCGGCCGAGGCGCACGAGGTGCCGCATGACAACCGTTACCGCCCCTGCCACCGCAACCGCCATCACTCCTGAGGAGTTGGAGGACCGGCCGCCCACCCGGACCATCATCGCCGACGCCTTCTCCATCGCCCATCGCAACCTGATCGCGTTGGTGCGCACGCCAACCACGCTGGTCTTCTCGACGGTGCAGCCCATCATCTTCGTGCTGCTGTTCCGCTACGTGTTCGGCGGGGCCATCAAGGCGCCGGGCGCCATCCCCTATGTCGACTACCTGATGCCCGGCGTGTTCGTACAGACCGTCACCTTCGGGTCGGTCAACACCGGCGTGGGACTGGCCACCGACCTGCAGACGGGCATCATCGAGCGGTTCCGATCGCTGCCCATGGCTCGATCGGCTGTGTTGGCCGGGCGCACCATGGCCGATCTGGTGCGCAACCTGTTCGTCATCGTCCTCATGGTGGCGGTCGGCTTCCTGGTCGGCTTCCGGGTCCAGAGCGGGGTGCTGCCCTTCCTCGGCGCCGTCGTCCTGATGCTGGGCTTCGGCTTCGCCATGTCGTGGATCATGGCCCTGATCGGGCTGGCCTCGGGCAACCCGGAGGCGGCCCAGGCGGGCGCCTTCCCGTTCATGGCGCTGCTGGTGTTCGCCTCCAACGCCTTCGTCCCCACCGCCACCATGCCCCGCTTCCTCCAGGACTACGCCAACCACGAGCCGGTGAGCGCGGTGATCACGGCGGTGCGGTTCCTGTCCGAGGGCCGAAGTAAGGCGGCGGCGCACATCGTGAACGGCCATGTGGTGATCGGGAACGGCACCACGCTGGAACACGTGGTGGTGGCCATCGCCTGGATCGTCGGAATCACCGTGGTATTCGCCGCCCTGGCCGTGGCGCGCTACCGCCGAGCCGTCTGACCCTCGCCGACTGCATCAGGGGGGGAAAAGGGGCCAGGTCGGCAGAGTGTCGGTGCTCACAGCCGGGCCACAGTGCATTCCCAGCCCCGGCGAAACGTGACGTGCCATGGTATGCGGGTAGGGCCTCCGCGCCCGAGGAGGGGTGAGCCGCCGTGAGCCGCAGCCAACAGGTCCTGGTGGTCGACGACGAGCCGTCGATCGTCGATGCCGTGGCGACCGCGCTGCGTTATGAGGGCTTCGACGTGCAGGTGGCGACCACCGGCCGGTCCGCCCTGACCGCGGCCCAGGAGGCGCCGCCCGATCTCATCGTGCTCGACATCATGCTCCCCGACCTCGACGGCCTGGAGGTGACCAGGCGGCTGCGGGCCGACGGCATCAAGGTCCCGATCTTGTTCCTCACCGCCCGCGACAGCATCGACGACAAGCTGGCCGGATTGGCCATCGGGGGCGACGACTACGTCACCAAGCCGTTCTCCCTGGCCGAGGTGGTGGCCCGGACCCGGGCCATCCTGCGGCGCACCCAGGGCGACTCGGACGACAATTCGCTGAAGTTCGCCGACGTGGTGATGGACGAGGACACCCACCAGGTATGGCGAGCGGGCGAGGCGATCAACCTTACGGCGACCGAGTTCTCGCTGCTGCGGTTCTTTTTGCAGAACCCCAAGCGGGTCCTGTCCAAGTCCCAGATCCTGGACCACGTGTGGCACTACGACTTCGGGGGCGACTCCAACGTGGTGGAGACCTACGTCAGCTACCTGCGCAAAAAGCTCGACGCGCTGGGGCCTCCGCTGATCCACACCATTCGCCTGGTCGGCTACGCCCTGCGGGAACCGGGGCCCTAGGTGTCGCTCCGCGGCCGGCTCCTCCTGGCTGCCGCGGCCATGGTGGCCATCGCCTTGATAGCGGTCGACGTGGCTACCTATTCGCAGCTCCACGCCAACCTGTACAGCCAGGTGGACGTCCGCCTGGAAACCTTCGTGCAGACCATCTCACCGCGCGACGCCCCAACCGTCGATCTGGTCGGGGGATTCATCCAGGCACGTGGGCCCGACGACTCGATCCTGTCCCAGCACGGAGGCTTCGGCCGCTACGTTCCCGATCTCCCGACACACATCTCGGGCTATGCCGCGGTTCGGGGCGACCTCGAACCACAGGTCATCCTGACCGTCACCTCCTCTCCCTCGGGCGGGCCCAGTTTCCGGATCCTGGCCGAGCAGTTCCCCGACGACAGCCAGCTGATCATCGGCCTGCCGTTGGACCAGGTGGCCAAGACGCTGCAGCACCAGGCCCGGGTCGACTTCGCCGTCACCCTGCTGGCCCTGATCGGCGCCGTGGTCCTCGGGTGGTGGCTGGTCCAGCTGAGCCTGCGACCGCTGGAGGAGATGGAACAGACGGCGGCCGCCATTGCCGAGGGCGACCTGTCGCGCCGGGTCCCGGGTGACGCCGCGCCCACGGAGGTGGGCCGGTTGGCCCGGACCCTCAATGTGATGCTGAGCCGCATCCAGAGTGCCTTCACCACCCGCGACGCGACCGAGCATCAGTTGCGCCAATCCGAGGAACGGCTGCGCCGCTTCGTGGCCGACGCGTCGCACGAGCTGCGCACCCCGGTGGCCGCCGTGGGCGCCTACGCCGAGCTGTTCGAGCGGGGTGCGGCCAGCCGGCCCGAGGACCTGGCCCGGGTCATGGCAGGCATTCGCAGCGAGACCACCCGGATGGGCGAGCTGGTCGAGGACCTATTGTTGCTGGCCCGGCTGGACGAAGGGCGCCCGCTGGAGCGCCAGCCGGTCGAACTGGTGGGCTTGGCGGCGGAGGCGGTGATGGCGGCGGATGCCGTGGGTCCCGACTGGCCGGTGCGGTTGTTGGCCAACCACACCGTTGAGGTGGTGGGCGATGGCGCGCGGCTGCGCCAAGTGGTGGACAACCTGCTGGCCAACGTGCGGGCCCATACCCCCCGCGGCACGGCGACGGTGGTCCACGTCGGGGCGCGCGATGGCTCGGGGGTGATCGAGGTGGCGGACAACGGGCCGGGGTTTCCCAGCGACAGCGCGGGCCGGGTGTTCGAGCGCTTCTACCGGGCCGACCCGTCCCGCTCCCGCCAGAACGGTGGCGCGGGACTGGGCCTGGCCATCGTGGCCGCCATCGTGGCCGCCCACGGCGGGACGGTGGCCGCCGGCCCCACCGCGGGCGGGGGCGCCACGTTCACCGTGTGGCTGCCCACCGTTGCGACCGAGCCCACGGTGGAAGAGGCGGACTCGGGCGACCTGCCTCCCGCCTTTGCCCCCGCCCCGCTGTCGGACGACAATGGCGTGAACGGTTCGTCGGACAACGGCAGCCCGGCCCACCCGGCGATAGCATCCGACCAATGAGCGACGTGACCGACGCCCCGCCCACCAGCTCCATCGGCCGCTTGACTTCGGAAGGCGCCCAGGAGTTGCTGCCCCGAGCCGATACCTCGGCCGAGGTTCTGCGGGAGGAGTTGGGCGGCGTGCTGCGCCTGGCGGAGGGCACGGCGCTCGATGTGGGCGACATCGACTTCGAGGTCCGCGACGACGAGACCATGATCATCAACATGGGCCCGCAGCACCCCTCGACCCATGGTGTCCTGCGCCTCATGCTGGAGCTCCAGGGTGAGAACATCCTGCGCAGCAAGCCCGTCATCGGCTACCTCCACACCGGCATGGAGAAGACGGCGGAAGAGCTGATGTACATCCAGGGCTCGACCAACGTGACGCGGATGGACTACCTGTCGCCGTTCTTCAACGAGCTGGCGTACTGCCTGGCGGTCGAACGGCTGCTCGGCGTCGAAATCCCTCCCCGCGCCACCTGGATCCGCATGCTGCTGTGCGAGCTCAACCGGGTCACCTCCCATCTGGTCTCGCTCGCCACCATGGGAGGCGAGCTCGGCGCCTCGACCGTCCTCATCGTGGGCTTCCGCGAACGCGAGCTGATCCTCTCGTTCTTCGAGAAGGTCACGGGCCTGCGTATGAACCACAACTATTTCCGCCCGGGCGGCGTGGCGGCCGAACTACCCGACGGCTGGCGGGACGATGTCCTGGCCATCTGCGACACCATGGACAAGCGGCTGGACGAGTACAACACCTTGGTGGCCCAACAGCCCTTGTTCCATCAGCGGCTGGCCGGGGTGGGTGCCATCACGGCCGATCAAGCCATCGCACTGGGCGCCAGCGGCCCGGTCCTGCGCTCGACCGGCGTGCCCGCCGACCTGCGCCGCGACGAGCCCTACCTGGCGTATGAGGACGTTGATTTCGACGTGATCGTGGGGAGCGCGGGCGACTGCTGGGACCGGTTCCTCATTCGGCTCAACGAGATCCGCGAGTCGGTGCACATCGCCCGCCAGATACTCGACCTGATGCCCAAGGGGGACTACCGGGCCCAGGACCGCAAGGTCACGCCCCCGCCCCGCTCGCGCATCGACGAGTCGATGGAAGCCCTGATCCACCACTTCAAACTGTTCACCGAGGGGTTCCGGGTGCCTGTGGGCGAGACCTACGTCCCCATCGAGTCGCCCCGAGGCGAGCTGGGGTGCTACCTGGTGTCGGAGGGGGCCAACAAGCCCTACCGCTTGCACATCCGGGCTCCCAGCTTCACCAATCTGCAAACGCTCCCCACCATGCTGCGGGGCGGGTTGATCGCCGACGCCGTGCCCGTCATCGCCAGCCTCGACCCGGTCATGGGCGACGTCGACCGGTAAGTCTGGTTGGAGCTGTGTAATTTGTTGACCGTGCAACGAGCCTCGCATGCTTTGACGAGTCGGATCTTGGTCGCCGTGGCGGCCGTCGCCGTGCTGGCGGCTGGTTGCGGATCGACGACGCATGTGTTCGAGGACGCGGCACCCCTCCCGACCACCACCACCACCAGTACGACCTCGACCACCCTGCCCGCGTGCCCCCAGCCGGCACCCCCGGCGGGATTCCAGTCCACCATCCTGGCCACGCCCACCAGCGCCAACCTCCCGTACTCAGCCACCCCCGGTGGCCCACCGGTGGGCAAGGTGGTCGAGCACTGGGGTGGCACGTCCACCCGACCGGTGGAAGCTGAGCAGGGCGGATGGGTGGAGATCCGCCTCGAGAGTCGTCCCAACGGGTCGATGGGCTGGGTCCCGACAACCGACGTCACGATGAGTAGCACTCCGTTCCTCATCGTCGTCTCCATCTGCAATCGCAGCCTCACCCTGTACCAGGGCACCCAGGCCATGTACCAGGCCCCGGTGGGCGTGGGCGAACCTCGCTGGCAGACGCCGAAGGGGCCGACCTTCGTCGACTCCATAGTGGCCACCCCCCGCAGCCAGCTCTATATCTACGGCCCCACGGTGCTGATACTGGGGTGGCATTCCGACGTGTTCACCACATTCGACGGAGGCGACGGCACGGTGGCCATCCACGGCTACCCGTCCGATCCCGGCTCCACACTGGGCGTGGCGTCGTCGCACGGCTGCATCCGGGCCAGCCCGACCACCATCAACACGGTCAAGGGGGTCCCCGTGGGCACCCCAGTCAACATCGTCACCTGATTGCCCCATCTGCGGATACGCCCGGTATCCGATTGGATCTTTCCGCCCGGTGGTGCCATCCGCGGTATCAGGGAAGCGAAATCGGGATCTTCATTGCGTGGCGAACGACACGGCCGGTGCTCGTGGCCACGTGGAGGATTCATGCGCACCATCCGCCTGCACCTGACGATCCCGGACCAGTCTGCCGCGCTGGTGTACGCCACGCTGGCTGACCTCGGTCGCACGCTCGATTACTCACCCACGGCGTGCCATGTCGAGATATCAGGAGCGACGGACACGGCGGCGACGGCACGGTGGGAAGCCAACTTCCGCCAGGGCGTGCTGCGCTGGGTCAACGAGGGCCTGCCCGATCTGCGGCCCCGCTACCGCGACATCGATGTGTTCGACGGGTCCTGGTCGTGTGTGGACGACGGAGGTGACACCGCCGTCACCTTCGCCGCCCGCCTTGATCTGGGCACGCCATCACCGGGCGGCGAGCTCGAGACCGACGATTTCGAGACGATGGCGGTGGGCGCGTTCATCGACGATGCCATGGTGATCATGTCCGGCCTGTTCGACGGCAGCGTGCGGGTGGACGACATCGTCATCCAGGAGCACCAGTACTCAGCCGCCTGAACTAGCGCTCAGGCGCTGGCGCAGGACGCTCGGTGCGACCACCGTGGCGCCCAGCTCCTTCACCCGCCGCGCCAGGTCCCGGTCCGAGGTCACGATGGTGAGGCGGGCGGGATCGGGGTCGTTGCTGACGTCGTCCACGATCCTGTCATCGGCCGCGTCGCGGCCGCGACGGTGGGCGTAGCGCACCTCCGCCTGGCCGCCGTGGCGACCCGGCGGAAGGCCCGGGAATTCCTCCCCCTCGAAGGTCACGGCGATCTCGTCGCCTGTGGCGTCGGCCAGCGCGTGCAACTCGGCGGTCAGCCGACGGGCCGCCCCGGCCCTGTCCCGCCACCACCCGTCGGGCTGCGAGCCAATGACGTTCATGCCGTCGACCAACCACCGCACGCCGGTGAACCTACCGCCCGTTTCTGCGGCGGCTGGGTGTCGTCTATCGCGCTCAGCAACCGAACAAACGCCAGCCACCGCAGAATGGCTCTAGAATTGGGCGGGCGGAATGCCTACGAGGCGGTGAAGGCGATCAGTTGGTACCGGGTGTAGGCGCCGTTGACCTCGGTCAGGAGGGTGGCGAACAGAACCTTGCCGGTGGGCAGCGAGGGCACAGTGACCGATGACTGGCTGGCCGGGAGGATCCCGCTCGAGTACAGGTTGGTGCCGAACACCGTGGTGCCGATGACCAGGATGTAACCCTGGCCGGCGGGAATGGTGGCCCAGGTGAACGGTTTGTTGGTGGCCACGTTCAGCTGGCCGTTGACCGGATAGGTGAGGGTGGCCCGGCCCGGGGCGGCGGTGAACGTGACGCTCTGGTACTGCCAGGCGTCGGCGATCTCGGTCAGCAACGTGGCGTACAGCGTCGTGCCCGCGGGCAGGTCGGGCACGGCGTAGGACGTGTCGGTGGCGGGGAGCACGCCGCTGTCGACCAGGTTGGTGGCGAACTTGGTCGTCCCCACCACGAGGAAGTACGCCTGGGCAGCGGGGCTGGCGGCCCAGGTGAACGCCTGCGTGGTGTCGACACCCGTCTGGCCCGAGATGGGGTAGGCAAAGGTAGCGGGACCGGCCGCCGCCAGCGCCGCCAGGTGCGCCTGGTATCCCGCCCCATACGTCTGGGTCGGGGTGCCGTCGTAGTCGGTGATCAGCGACGGGCCACCGGTGCAGGTCCAGCTTCCACCGTCGGTGGCGTCCCACGTCCAACCCAGGTACGAGACACCGTGGGCGTCGGCCCAGGCCATGTAGCTGTCGATGAAGCCGGCGGCACAGTCGTTCTCGCCCACCTCACCGGTCACCACGGGCACGACGGCGGCGACCGGCGCCACCGAGGAGTTCCAGCAGGCCACGGTGCTGCAGGTGTTGAAGTTGTAGACGTGGAAGCTGGCCACTTCCTGGTTGTCCGGGTCGGTGGGGCGGTTGGCCAGCCACGACGAGAGGTCGTTGGAGTAGGCGAGGCCGCCCAGCATCACCGGCTGGGTTGCGCCGGTGGCCCGCACGGCGTTGACCATCTGCTGCATCCCAGCCGACTGCCAGCCGCCCGGGGTGGTGCAGCCGTTCAGCCAGCACGACCAGGAGATGTTGTTCGGTTCGTTGTACAGGTCGAAGAGCACGGCGTGGTCGGTTGAGAAGTAGTCGGCCACCGACGTCCAGAAGGCGGGCGAATGGTCGGCATCGGCCATGACCTGCTCGTTGGTGGCCAGCGTCGTCCCCGGCGCGTTGATGGCTAGCTCGAGGATGGCGTAGAGCCCGGCGGCGTGCAGGGCGGCCACGTAGCTGCCCACGGCGGCCTGATAGGCAGCGCCCGAAACGTTGGCGGCCACGCCATTGATGCCCAGCCAGCAGTCCTCGTTGAGTGGGATGCGCACCGCGTTGATGTGCCACGACGCCATGGCTGCGATCGAGGTGGCGTCGGACGGCCCGTCGAAAATGCCCCATCCCTGGTCGCACGCGTACTCCGTCCCCGAGCGGTCGACGCCCAGCAGGCGGATGGGATTGCCCGACCCGTCGACCAAGGTGTTGCCCTGGACCCGAACCGACAGCGCGGGAACCGCGACCCGGGCAGGCGGCGCCGCGCCGGCGGCCGGTGCGAGAGCAGCCACGCCGACCGCGATTAGGGCGGCAAGGAGAGCGGGCACCACCAAGCGGCGGCCAGTCGGCACCCACGGAACATCGACCGACCGGGCCCAAAGCTTGACCCGCGACGCGGCGTTATCGTTCGCCTCATGACGACCGCAACCCGCGCCGCGGGCCTTGCCCTGCTCCTGTCACTCGGACTGCTGGCCGCGGCGTGCAGCAGTGCGAAGCACACCTTTGAGCCGCCGCCCAGCTCGACGACTACGGCACCCGCCAGCGCCGCCACCACGTCGACCACTGGGGCGCTGAGCAACGGCACCGACGATGCCTCGGTCCTGACGCGGCTGCAGAATGTAGCCACGGCGGAGCTCGTCCTGTACACCGACAACCAGATGGTCTCGGCGTCGGCCGCCACCCTGACCAACGTCGAGCCCGGCGTCACCTACGGCCAGGGGCTCACCCCACCCACCAACCCCGTCGAGGTCAATGTCGCCGTCTCGGCCGACGCCCAGTACGCCTGCTTGACCGGCCAATCGGCCTCCGGTCGCGTCTATGTCCTGGTGGTGGGACCACCGGCCAATGTGTACGAGGGCTTCATGGCCCTTACGGTGTGCGACGCCGCGGTCGTGCAACACCTGAAGTTGGTCACCGGCTGACCAAAGACCGAAAGGGTCAGCCGGCGGGCCACATGGAACGCACCGCCGCCGCCAAGGCGTCGGCGTCGAGCACATCGGCCATCAGGCCGATCTGCTCCTCCCACACGTCCTCGGGCACCTCGGCCTTCACGACGTCGTCCAGCACGTGGTACACGGTGAGACCCAACTGGGCCCCTGCCAGGGCGCCTGCATAGGCCGGATCACCCAGGATCACCGTCTCGGCTGAGATTTCGGCGGCCTCCGGGTCGGGAGCGCCGAGCAGCACGAGCAGCAACTTGGGATCATTGGCCTGAGCGAGTCGGGAGATGGCCTCCTGGCTCTGCAGGTCCATGGCGCCAGACGCAGTTCAGACGAAGCACTCCGTGGCCACGAAGGCCACCTCGGCCCCCGCAGCGGTGGCGCAAGCCGCAATGGCCAGGCCGGAAATGCCGTCGCGCTCGCCTAGGGCGATGACCATCCTATCCTTGAGCACGGGTCTCAACTCACCCCCTCACGCTGTTCGTCCAGCCACTGATTGAGCCGCAAGGGCGTCAGGGCGGAGTCGGACAGGCGGGCAATCTCGGTCCCGTCGCGGAACAGCAGGAACGCGGGCATGCCCATGATGCTCAGCTCCATACACAGCCGGCGAGCCTTGGGCGCCTCCAGCTTGATCACCTGGATTTCGCCCGCGTATTTCTCGGCCAGCGTCTCCACATGGGGGAACAGGGCGAGGCACGGTCGGCAGTCCGGGCCCCATACATCGACCAGCACGGTGCCCTCAGCGACCAACTCCCGGAAATTCTCCCGGGTCGCCTCGACGATGGTGGAGGTATCGCTCATTGCCTCAATCCGTTCCTTTCGAGCACAACGCTCATCCCGTCGGACAACTGGCACACCCGCCCCAGGAACAGGCTTCCCTTGGCGATGAGCATCACTCTATTGGCCGTCCCGGTGGTAAGCCGATCCACGGCATGGGGCAGGTAGCACAGCGACGACGCCAGATGACCCTGGGTCGGGCTGTAGCCGGGCATGCCCCGCTCGGTCACGAACGTGGCGATGTCGCCCTTAGCGATGTCGCCCTTGCGCGCCGCCAGGGCAGCAATGGTCCGATAGTTGCGCTCGGGCACGTTGCCCGAGCCCTGGGGCTCGGTCACCTCGGGGTTGTGCAACTCGGTGGCGTAGTCGTCGACCGCCGTCATGGTCAGGCCCAGCCGGGTGAGCGGCTCGACCGCCAGCGCCTCCATGACCTGGGGGTTGGACCCGCCGGCCGACACCTTGTGTCGGCCCACGCTGTCCAGCCGGATGCGGGGCGAGACGCCATCGTCGGCTTCCACCAGCGCCGCCGCACCGCCCAGAACGTCCTCCAAGATGGGCATCTGGTGCTTGAGGTGCCCCTGGAACTTCATACCCAACTTGGCCATGCACCCTCCGCCCACCACCGCCACCCGGCCGAACACGCCCGATGACACCAGGCTGGCTGCGATGACCAGGGCGGGAACAGGAGCGGCACAGAAATCCTTGATGTCCGCGCCCGACGCCTCGCTCAGACCCGCCGCCTCGGCCACCGCCTTGGCCAGGTTGCCCCCACCGCGCTGGTAGCGGTCGCCGATCGCCTCCTCGCCACACCCGAGCACATAGTCGATCGACGTCGGATCGATCCCGTCGCGTTCCAGCAGGTGCATGAGGGCCAACGTGGCGGTGGCCTTGGCCGCCAGGTTGTCCATCAACACATGGGCCGACAGCGACTCGTCACCCACCTGACCGCAGCGAAAGGCGGCCACCCCGGCCATCATGGCCAGCGCCCCGGCCTCGGCGGCTACGGCGTCGACGTCACCGGCGCAGCGTTCCACCCGTTCCAGATCCAGCCGCTTGGCCAGCGGGTGTCGGGCCAGCGCGCGGGCCGCGTCGCCCGCGGCGTCTCCCGACAACGTCAGCAGGTTGAAGTCGTCGATAGCGGCCAGCAGCCCCAGGAATTCCTCCTCGGGCATGATCTCGCCGGAACGGGTCCAGCGAGACGCACCCGGGAGGTCGCTCCATGGGCGGGCCGGGAGCTCCCGCGGGTGGAGGGCATTGAGGTAGGCCTGATTGGCCGGGTAGGCCATGGCCTGGTCGAAGGACCGCAGCGACGAGGCGAAGGCGGCCGCCACGGCCGCATCCTTGGGCAACTCGCGGCGGGGCTTGGACCCGTGCCGCACCAGGGACGGGACATGGGCCAGCACCTGGCTGGTGGCCGAGATCACGACATCAGACATGGGCCTCCTCGACTTGTTTGTCCATCGGGAAGACGGTCGGCTCGTGAACCGCCGTCTGCAACGCTTCCAGGGCCCGCAGCAGCAGTCGCCGGCGCCACGCCCGCTCGGCCGCCGGGCTGAGCGACGGATCGCCGGTGGGGTACGGGATGCCCCGCGTGGGCACGATGCGCGGCGCGCCCACCCGCTCGGCAATCGAGATCAGGTTGCACAGCAGCACGGTGGGAATCCCCGACCGTTCCAGTTCCTTCGCCAGCGTTGCCCCGCAACGCGTGCCCGTACCTCACGTCGAGGTCAAGATGGCGGCTCGGGCGCCGGAGTGGCGCAGGTCGGCGGCCCACTCGATACCGAAACGGCGGGCGTTGGCCACCGACGTGCCGTTGCCCGTGGTCACGAAGTACTCGCCAAACAGGCCGGCGAATGCCCCCTCCGCCTCCAGGAGGCGTGCCACGTCCAAGGGCAGGATTCGATTGGGATCCTCGTTGGCCCACACGGTGGAGAAACCTCCGTGCACCGATCGCCACTCCCCCGCCGCCAGGCCGTCCAGGCCTTCGACCGAGTAGCGCAACCACTTGGTGGCTCGGGCCGACTCCAGGGCGCCCGGGTTGTCATCGGGCACCAGCCCGCCCTCGGTCACCAACGCCACCAGGGCGCTCGACACGTCCTCCACCGGCGGGGCCGGGGTCACCCGGTCGAAGCGAGGCAGCGGGATCTCGGTCGCCTCCCGATCGCCCCCTAGCCGGACCAACGCCAGGTCTACGGCGCGCTGGGCGGCCGAGGCGTCGGCCATCACGGTGAGCCGGGCCAGCTTGCCGATGCGCCCGTCCTCGGCCGTCAGGGCCTCGCCCGCCAGCAGGCGCCGTATGCCCGCGGCCAGCCGGTCGAGCGACACCGCCATGCGACGCGCCACCTCGCCGCTGGCCACCACCGGGGCCGCCCCCGCCTCGTCCAGGCCGGGATTGTCCTCGTGCATGGAGGCCAAGGCACCGAGCCCCGCCGCCTGCGCTGCCGCCACCACCCGGGCACAGGCCAGGCCGTAGCGACCGCTGGTAAAGGCCGGCCCGGCCGCCACCAGGTCCGGTTGGACCGAGCTGGCCAGGGCTATGATCTCGCCCACCAAGCCCGCCGCCACATCGTCGCCACACCACACCGTGGCCACAATCTCGTGCTCCGGTGCCACCAACTCGGCCAGCCGCCGCCCCGGGCCGACCGGCCCCATCACCAGCGTCGGGCCCGCGCCAGCCGAGTCCTCGCCCCCGACACCGGCGAAGAACTGGTTGATGTAGTGGACTATCCGCGCCATGGCTGCAAGCTACTCAACTGGCCCGGGCTGTCACACGACCCCACCCGAGCGGGCTTAGGGCGCAATAGACCACCGCGGTGGGGATCTGGTAGGCGTCGCCCGCTGGGACTCCCAACAGGGCCAGCTGGGCACCACCGAGAACCCTTTCCACCCTGGGCAGTTGCAGGCGATGGTCGTAGTTGCCCGTGCTGACCATGGCGGTGGCGCGCTCCGGGGCGACGACGATCGATGGGCCGGTGCCGTCGATCCCCGCCATCTCGCCGTACAGGGCCACCGACTCGATCCCCAGGTCGGCCAGGGCGTCCATCTTCAGAGCCATGTCGGCATCGGCGTTGCCGCCCCCCTCCTTGGTCACGACGGCGGCGTCGAAGCCGGCGGCGGCGCACAGCTTGGCGGCGAAGGCCGAGATCAGCTCCTTGCCCGCCTGATCCACCGGCTCGGGGCAGATGACCAGGCCGGCAAAATCCAAATCGAGACCGTGGCGGCGCCTAAGTTCGTTGACCACGGGGTGGTTCTGGTGCATATAGGTCGGGTTCTTCAGCGCGGGGTGGCCGAACTGGCCGCTCACCACCGCCCCGTCGTCCAGCTCGCCTGGGTCGAGCAGCGTGGGGAAGCACGGACCGAAGCTGCGCCCGTACAGGAACACGTCCTTGAACGACCCCTGGGTCTGCAGGTTGGTGATGGCGCCGATGCGGGGCCGGTCGGTACGGGTGGCAGACGGCGACGGGAGCACCTCCACCTCGTCCGGCTCGGCGTCGAGCGCCGCCTCGGCCAACCGGGCGGCCAGGCGAAGGGCGCCATTGCGCAAGGCGGCATCGACCCGGTCCCAACCGGCGTCGGGAGCAGGGGTGAACTCGATGACCAGGTTGTGCGACGATCCGAGCGGGGAAAGGGCGGCCGCGGGGCCACTGAGGTCCACCAGCGCCTCTTGCGCCCGAGGCAGGTAGCCGGCGTTGACCACCGCAGCGCCCCGCAACACGTGGGTCTCGCCGCTGCCCTGGGGCGTGGCGGGGCCGACGAACCCGGGGAAAATGCCGCCGCCCCCCGGCCCCTTGGTCCTCGGCTCGACCGCGTCCAGCACCTTCACGATGCGCGCCGACTCCCCGGGCGATACCCAGGCCAGCCGCGTCTCGGCCAGGGCGGGATCGGCCAGGATGCCCCGCGCCTCGTCCACCGACACGGTGAGCACGCCCTGGGCAAAGGTGGTCTGCTCCCCCAGCGCGACCTGGCGGACGTGGTGCACCAAACGGGTGAGGGTCATCGCTTCATCTTGGCATCCCGGTGTGACAGTTTCTCAGGGAGTGGCGCGTCGAGGCCGCGCCCGGTTCGACTGCTGCAACCGCTGGCCCAGCGCTCGCAACGCCGTGCGCAGCTCAGGAGGCGAACGGACCTCGGCCGGGAACGGCAAGCCGGCGATGTAGCGGGCCAGCCAGTCGACCTCGTTGGCCCCGAAGCGCAGCACCACCTCGTCGCCCTCTACCGTCACCGTCCCGACGGTGCGGGGAACCTCGGCCAGCGCCGTCGCCAGGTCGGTGTCCAGCACCACCTTGGCCTGCCACGGGTACGGGGTGTGGGCGATCCCCTCGCTGACCATGGCACCGACGTCGGGATCCTCGACCCGCACGAAACGGTGCCCGGTCAAGGCCTGCTCACTCATCCGATCGAGGCGGAAGGTACGCCATGCCTGGCGGTCGAGGTCGCGGGCCACCAGGTACCAGCGCCGCTCAGCGTTGACCAGGCCGTAGGGCTCGACCCGGCGCTCGGTCAGGTTGCCACTGCCGTCGCGGTAGCGGAACCGGATCCGCTCGGCCCGCCGGCACGCCTGGGCCAGCATAAGCAACACGTCGGGGTCGATGGCGGGCTCGCCGCTGGTGCGGGTCAGCACGGTGGCGGCGTTGAGGGCTAGCACGCGCTCGCGCACGGTGGCCGGCAGCATCTGTTCCAACTTGGCCAGCGCCGCCACTGCGGCCTCTTCGTAGCCCGCCACCCCACCGTTGGCCGCGGCGCGCAAGCCCATGGCCACGGCAACGGATTCGTCGTCGCTCAGCAGCAGCGGGGGCAGGGCCCCGCCTCGGCCCAGCTCGTAGCCCCCCGTCCGGCCAGCGTCGGCCACCACCGGGTAGCCCAGATCGCGCAGCCGGGTGACGTCGCGACGCACCGTTCGCTCGGTGATCCCGAGCCGATCGCCCAGCTCCACGGCGCTCCAATGCGGGCGCGTTTGGAGCAACGAGAGCAGCTCCAAGAGCCGGGCGGAGGAAGATGCCACAAATGTGATTCTGCCGCGAAATGCGGACCGATTCTGTCCGGGTTTGTTGCGACGATTGGGGCATGACAAATCCGATGATCAGCGAGGCTCTCATGCGGGATCGGCAACGTCGGCTGCAGCAGGACGCGGCGTTTGCGTGGCAGGTTTCGCAGGTGCGTGCCGCCCGTCGGACGCCCCTGCGAATGGGCGCGGGCAGGCTTCTGGTGCGGGCTGGTCTCCGCGTGGCGCACGTCGATCCGTCCTCCGTGACGCTCGGCCGCCTCGCCACCAACTGACGGGGTGCATACTTGTATGCGTGGCGGAGATGACCACGCAGCGGGTGTACCTGCCTGACGTCCGGGGGAACGACAAGTACCTCCGTGCCACCTGGCATCCCGACACCCAGGCGGTGGTGCTCAGCCACTGGGTCGACGACGTATGCGTTGCATCAACGCCGGTCGGCGTGGCGGAACTGTCCACTCTGATCGGCCTGCTGGTCGGGGCCTTGCAGGACTCAGCAACCCGGCCGGTTGTCGTCCCCCCTGTCCCGCCGACCAGTTGGACGTCGACCACCTTGGGGCGCATCCGCCAACGCTTCCAACCCAAGCTGGCCCAGGTGATCGCGCTGCGCCGGCCGTCCCGCGACCAAACCGACACGGTCGAGCACAACCGCTGAGGTCTGTGGTGCAATCTGTGCCATGGAGGAGTGGCTGCGGGTCACGTATCGGGTGACTGCGGCGGCCGTCGACATCGAGCAACGGGCTGGCGCCATCGCTCTCGAGCAGAGCGTCGAGATGGCCCTCGAAGCGGTGACCAACCCGTGGGTCCGGGAGCACGTGGTCGGTCGGGTTGAATCGATCACCGACTGCGGGGACGGCTCGTTTCTCGTGGTCATCAACCTTTCGACCGTCACGGTGGGTGACAACCCGGCCCAGTTGCTCAGCATGTTGTTTGGCAACGTGTCGCTGCAGGGTGACGTCGAGCTGGTCGATGCCGAGCTTCCACCGTCCATCCTCGCCTTGTTCGCCGGGCCCAACCACGGGTTGGCGGGGCTTCGCCGGATCGCCGGTGGCCGGCAAGGGCCGCTTACGTGCAGCGCGCTGAAGCCGCAGGGTGCGCCGGTGGCCGAGTTGGCAGAGCTATGCCGGCGGTTGGCCGGCGCGGGCATCGACGTCATCAAGGACGACCACGGGTTGGCCGACCAGTCTCCCGCCCCGTTCTCCCAGCGGGTCAAGGCGTGCCAGCATGCGGTGGCGTCCAGCGGGACGGGGGCGGCGTATGCCCCCAGCGTGGTGGGGACGCCCCGGCAGGTGGCCGATCAGTTGGCGGTGGCGGAGGGCGAGGGGGTTCAAGTCGTCCTCGTGGCACCCATGGTGTATGGCCTTCCTGCTTTCGCCCAGTTGGCGGGCGACCATCCCGACCTCGCTTTTCTCGGGCATCCCGCCTTCGCTGGGACCGGTCGAATCGCCCCCGCGTTGCTGCTGGGCCGACTGTTCCGGCTGTATGGGGCGGACGCCGTGATCTTCCCCAACTTCGGGGGTCGCTTCGCCTTCTCCCCCGTCCAGTGCACGGCCCTGGCCGAGGCGGCACGGGGCTCGTGGGGCGCCATCGGTCCCGCCCTACCGGTCCCGGCGGGCGGCATGTCGGTGGAGCGGGTGGGTGAAATGCTGGACTTCTATGGCCCAGACGTCATGCTGCTGATCAGCGGCGACCTGCTCAACAGCCCCGACATAGACAAGCGGGCGCGCCAGTTCGTTACCGCGGTCGAGGCCACTCGCTCATGACCGATGCTCGGCGGCGGGAGGAGGAGCCGTTGCGGTGGGAGGGGGTTGAAGTCCGGCCCTACAAGCCGGATGGGCAGGATACGTTCCGGGACTTGTCGCGCCAGGTCCTATTCGAGCGGGACGACCTGGCGTGCCAGGTTCGAGTGTTCGAGGTGGAGCCGGGTGGCCACACCACACTGGAACGCCACCATCATGCCCACGCTGTGATCGTGCTGCGGGGCCGCGGCCAGTGCTTGGTCGGCCAGGAGGTGATCGACCTCCGTCCCCACGACCTGGTCGAGGTGGGGCCGTGGCAATGGCACCAGTTCCGTGCCGCGGCCGACGACCACCTGGGCTTCGTGTGCATCGTCAACCAGGACCGTGACCGGCCCCAGCTCCCAACCGCCGACGACCTGAGGGAGATGGCCGCCGACCCGACGATCAGCGCGTTCCTCGGGCCTGCCTGAGCAAACGGCACGCGCCGTCGGCGCGGGACCCCATTCCGTGTGGGATTGGCGTTCTGTGGGTACTTTTCGTTGATTTTCGACGGTAAGTACCCAAAGAACGTTTATCCCGCATAGTTCGTGGACGAGAGGGCCTGGTCCAGGTCCCAAGCCTCCCAAGATCACCACCCGTGGCGCGATCTTGCCTCGTCGGGGACGAGGAGGAGGTCGCACACCCGGCCCTGCAGGCTGCGCCGGGGACGGGCGAAGGGGGCCTGCGGGCCATAGCCGAGCTGGGAGAAGGAGGCAAGCAGGTCCTCGGAGGACGAGCCTGCGGCGCGCAGCAACGGGTCGTGGAACTCGCAGATGACCAGCGGTCGGTGCTTTGTCAGGGTCACCCCCGCTCCCGCCAGTAGGTCGGGCTCGGAGCCTTCGACGTCGATCTTCACCAGGCGCAACGGGGCGTCGGGGGCCCGGCGGGCGACCAGGTCGTCGAGGCGGACCATTGCCACCTCGACGGACTCGTGGCTGGCCCATGGGGCCACGAAGGAGCCCGACCCGCTGCCGCCCGGGCGCAACGAGCCATGCAACCGCGAGGTGGCCTCGGTCGAGCCCAGGGCGACCGTCATGACCTCCAGCTGGCGCAGGCCGTTGACGTCCTTCAGCGCTTGCAGCCGGGTGCCGTTGCTCGGCAGCGGCTCGATGGCCCATACGCAGCCTGTTGGCCCGACGGCGGCGGCCATGGGGCCGGCGATGAGCCCAACGTTGGCCCCGGCGTCGATGGCCCAGTCGCCCGGCTGGAGATGGGCGATGGCGAAGTGGATGATCCGCTGGCCGTGGGCGCCGAAGAAGCCGCTGCGTTCCATGTAGTCGGACAGGTCGGCGACGATCACCTGTTGGTACTGGTTGCGGTACTGGTACTGGCCGTGGTTGGCCAGCCTTCCCGCCGCCACCCGTACGGCGCCGCTGGCGGTCTGGGGCATGAGGCCGCGGTGGTGTAGCCACCGTGATCCTCGGCCCGCGGCGGCCACCGCGGCGGCCACCGCAGCCTCGCGCCCGTGCCTCGCCGAGTGGGCCATGGGTCCCCAGGCTGCCACGCCCGCAAGGGGACCTACCGTGGCGGACGTGATCGCCCAACGGCTGAGCGCGCAGTTGCTCAGCGGCGCACCGGCGCACAGCCCCGAGGAGGTGGTCGAGCGACTCCTGGCCGTCCAGGCCCAGGACCCCCGGGGGGCCCGGCTCAGCGTGCGCAGCCGGTCCGCCGCCCTGGCCGCGGCCGATGTCGATGCCGCCCTGTCCGACCGCCGCTCGTTGGTCATCACGTGGCTCAACCGGGGCACGTTGCACCTGGTCACGCCGCAGGATTACTGGTGGCTCCATCCCCTGACCACGCCGCAGCTGGCCACGGCCAACCGCAGGCGGCTGGATCAGGAGGGCGTCACCCCGGCCCAAGCCGAGCGCGGGGTCCAA
>Ga0302325_10003605_pt1 | contig 36362 bp, 35 predicted proteins | sample Palsa_T0_2_FD_201948 | JGI IMG/M metagenome (GOLD analysis project Ga0302325, IMG submission 201948) | Peat permafrost microbial communities from Stordalen Mire near Abisko, Sweden - Palsa_T0_2 | ecosystem: Environmental > Terrestrial > Soil > Palsa > Peat permafrost | place: Sweden: Abisko...
AAGGCGCTGAAATTGGTGATTCCCGATCTCGCGGGCAAACTCGACGGCTTCGCTATGCGCGTACCCACGCCGAATGTCTCGGTGGTCGATCTCGTCGCATGGGTGGAAAAAAAGACGACCAAAGAAGAAGTCAACGCGGCACTGAAGAAGGCGTCCGAAAGCGGGCCGCTGAAGGGTTATCTTGGCTACGAGGAGAACGAGTTGGTCTCCTCGGATTTCAAGGGCGACTCGCGCTCTTCCATTGTGGATGCTCCCATGACGCTGGTGGTCGGCGGCAATTGCGTAAAGGTGATCTCCTGGTACGACAACGAATGGGGATACTCCAGCCGCGTCCGCGACCTAATCAATTACCTTGCGAGCAAAGGTCTGTAGGTTTCTTGTAGCGCCAGCATCTTGCTGGCTGCCGGGCGCGGGCGGGATGCCCGCGCTACAGTCACCGACGCCGGTCCTGGGCGAAGTCGAAGGAACGGCGCCGCCGCTTTTCATATCGCCTGTAATAAGGACGCCAAGCTCATGTCCAAACTTTCTATACGTGATCTCTCTCTTACCGGCAACCGCATCTTCATGCGCGTGGACTTCAACGTTCCCCTGGAAGACGGTCGCGTGATGGACGATACCCGCATTCGCGAGACGCTGCCCTCCATCGAGTACGCGCTGCGGCACGGCGCGCGGCTCATCCTCGCCTCGCATCTCGGCCGCCCAAAAGGCAAGCCCAATCCAATGATGAGCCTCAAGCCGGTAGCCGAACGCCTGCGCATGTTGCTCGACCGGGAACTCGCGCGCGGCGAAAACGTCGGCTTCTCGCCCGATTGCGTCGGCCCCGAGGCCGAAGAAGTTGCCACGCAACTGGAAAAAGGCCAGACCCTGCTGTTGGAAAATCTTCGCTTCCACGCCGAAGAAGAGGCCAACAACGAACATTTTTCCCGCCAGTTGGCCAATCTTGCCGACTTCTACGTCAACGATGCATTTGGCACCGCGCATCGTGCCCACGCATCGACCGTGGGCATTACGAAATTTCTGCCGAAATCGGCCGCGGGATTGCTCATGGAAAAAGAACTTCAGTATCTGGGCAAAGCGCTGGAGCATCCCGAACACCCGTTCGTTGCGATTCTCGGCGGCGCAAAAGTTAGCGACAAGATCGGCGTGATCCGGCACCTGATGAACAAAGTAGATTCGATCATCATCGGCGGTGGCATGGCCTACACGTTCCTGAAAGCGCAAGGGCATGAAATTGGCAAATCGCTGCTCGAGGCCGACAAGGTAGACCTCGCGCGCCAGTTGCTCGCCGAGGCCAAGAAGCGCAACTTGAAACTCCTGTTGCCTGTGGATCATGTGGCTGCGGTCAAACCTGCGATCAGCGCCGTGGTGCAGCAGATCGGCCAAGGCCAGCCCATTCCCGCCGACAAAATGGCGCTCGACATCGGCCCCAAGACGATCGAGCTTTTCTCGGACGAAATCTCGCGCGCCCGCACCATTGTGTGGAACGGCCCGATGGGAGTTTTCGAGGTTTCCCCGTTTGCCAAAGGGACTTTCGCGATTGCGCACGCCGTGGCAGAGAATGCGGGTGCAACTTCGATTGTCGGCGGAGGCGACTCGGTGGCTGCCGTTCACGCCGCAGGAGTCGCTGACAAGATCACGCATATTTCCACCGGCGGCGGCGCTTCGCTGGAATTTCTGGAAGGTAAGAAACTGCCGGGAGTGGAAGCGTTGACGGACAAGCGGTAGAAGAGAAGCGACCTCGGACGTCAGACCTCAGACCTTGGCCTTCAAACCTCGGGAGCTGAAGTCTGAGGTCCAAGGTCCGAAGTCCGAGGTCCGAATTTGGAAAGGATTCATGTCACGAACCAAGCTCATCGCTGCCAACTGGAAGATGTACAAAACGCCCGACCAAACCCGCGCCTTCTTCGCCGACTTTCTGCCGCTCGTCTCCGGGCATACGCGGGATGAAATCGTGGTCTGCCCGCCGTACGTTGATCTGGCTGCGGCGCTCGAAGCGGTCAAAGGCTCGAATGTCGGCGTCGGCGCGCAGAATCTTCATTGGAAAGACGAAGGCGCGTTCACCGGCGAGATCTCTGCCCAAATGCTGCTGGCTCTGGGCATTACCCACGTGATTGTCGGCCACTCCGAGCGCCGGCAATACTTCGGCGAAACCGACGACACCGTCAACCTGCGCCTGAAAGCCGCGCTGGAAGCCGGACTCACGGCCATCTGCTGCGTCGGCGAAGTGCTCGAAGAACGCGAAGCCGGACTCACCGAAGAAGTCCTGCGCCGCCAGTGCGTGCGCGCCTTTCACGCGATCTCCGCCAAGAAAGCCGCGAAACTGGTGGTTGCCTACGAGCCGGTGTGGGCGATCGGCACCGGCAAGACGGCTACGCCGGAGCTCGCCGCCGAAGCTCATGCCGTCATCCGCAGCGAGGCCACGGAAGTGTTTGGCGAGGAATTCGCTGCCGAACTTCGGATTCTCTATGGCGGTTCGGTGAAACCGGATAATGCATCGGCGCTGATGTCCCAGGAAGAAATCGACGGCGCGCTGGTCGGCGGAGCCTCGCTCGACCCGAAGTCGTTTGCCGCCATTGTGAAGTACTGACAGGGAGGCGCTGCTCCGTGACCTTGTCTAGTCGCGAGTATTCTTGCGATCTGCTAATCTTTTCTGCTTGCACTTCTCTGCTCACAATTCTCGACTCACAATTCCCTGGGAGTTCACTCTGCTCGACGACGACGATAGAGAGCGCGGATGACGAAAACTGTGCGTCCTGAGCCGAGCCGCTTGTACCGCTGGCTGGTGTTGATCTTTGTCAGCCTGGCGATGTTTGGCAGCTACTACGTATACGACGCGCTCAGTCCACTCGCCGATGTGCTCAAGCAACAGCTTGGGTTCTCGGATTTGGATATCGGCTTCTTGCAGGCCATTTACAGCTTCCCTAACATTTTCACGGTGGTGATCGGCGGATTCATCATTGACCGCATCGGGCTGCGCAAGTCGCTGATGATTTTCGGCGTGCTTTGTTTTATCGGTCCAGCGGTCACCGTGATTTCCGGCCACCTTCCGATGATGGCAACTGGACGCCTCGTTTTTGGGATGGGCGCCGAGTCGCTCAACGTTGCCGTCACCACCGCGCTGGCCCGCTGGTTCCGGGGCAAAGAACTGAGCTTTGCTTTTGGATTGAACCTGACGGCATCGCGCCTGGGCACGTTTGCCGCGCTCAACTCGCCGACGTGGGCGCGTTGGGCGTATGCGAGCTGGCGAACTCCTTTCCTGATCGCATTGGCGTTCTCGGCTTTGTGCGTGGTGGGAGCGGCCATCTACTGGGTAATGGAAGAATGGGCCGAGAAGAACTACAGCCTGGGAAAAGTTTCCACCGATAAGGTGGTCTTCGCCGACCTGTGGAAGTTCGGCGTGAGTTATTGGCTGATCGTGGCGCTGTGCATTGTTTTCTACTCAGCTGTCTTCCCTTTCCAGACGTTCGCTGTCAAGTTTTTCATGGAAGCGCACGGCACCTCGCGTGAATTTGGCGGATTTCTCTCGAGCATGCTGACGCTGTTTGCCATGATTGCGACACCGCTATTTGGTCTGTGGGTCGATCACGTGGGCAAACGCGCGCTGCTGATGATGTTCGGGTCTTTGCTGTTGATCCCGGTGTATCTGATGATGGCTTACACGCAGATCAGCTTGTACGTGCCGATGGCGATGATGGGGGTAGCGTTTTCACTGATTCCTGCGGTGATGTGGCCTTCGGTGGCTTATATCGTCGACCAGTCGAAGCTGGGGACGGCTTATGGGTTGATGACCATGATCCAAAACATCGGGCTGTTCGGCCTTAATTTGTTGGTGGGATGGGCCAACAACTACGGCCACGCCGATGCCAGCAACCCCGCCGGTTACCACTTGGGGATGTGGATCTTCTCAATCCTGGGCTTTCTGGGAGTGCTGTTTGCCTTCCTACTGCGGCAGCGGGAAATCGGTCCGCACGGACACGGGTTGGAGACGATTACCACGTGAGCTACTAGCTTCTAGCTCCTAGCTTCTAGCTTCGACGTCCGGCTTCCGGTGGAGCGCGGCGCGGAGACGGTCGAACTGTCGGGCCGATCAGCAAATAGATTGCCGGAGGCTGGCTGGGATTTGTGGGTTTACCAGTTTGCAACGGGGTGGTACCCCTACCCCCCCACCCTATTAGAATCATCGAGTTAGGTGGGAAATTCGGCGCAAAATATAGTTTTCAAAGAACTTAGAGGCAAAATATTTCAAACAAAGGAGTTAGGGGCCGATTTTCGGCCCGGGATTCTCCTTGCCGTGTTGGTTCGTTGTGCTGCCTGTGCTAGGGCAATGATGGAGCAAAATCGAGAGCGAGCGCAAGGTTGGATGTCACAGTGGGGCTGTGGATTTCTTTGATATTGCTGTCGCGTCGGCGCCGCCCACTTCTCGCAAAAAACGCGAGAAATGGGGCACCCGGCAGAAACCAAAGGCTGGGCCAGCCTCCCACCCAAGTCTGTAACGCGTGAACATCCCCACTCAAGCCAAAACCGGGCTTGAGTGGGCCACCCGTCGGGTCACTAACTCGAAGGACTTGCGGAACTCAGAACGATTCTTCCCGATCCGGTTGCACGGGCCCACTTTCTCAGCGATTCAGGTGACCTTGAGTCTGCTCAACTTCGAATTCGTCCGGTCGAGAAAAGCATGGTGATCAACCCCTTGGCGAGTTGGGGGCCCGCGGTTGAGGCGATGAAGAGTGTGTCTTGGACGAAGCTGCAGGAGCTAAAAGGAGATGAAACGGTGCTGAAAAAGCTCGATGAAGCCGAAAGCTTGTTGAGATCGCTTCGGAAGGCACTGACGCCCGAATAGATGCGCGGGCGGCCCATGCTTTGTGCCGGCGAAAACCCCAAGGTAACCCGCTCGGGTTACCAAATTCGGAAAATTGCAACTCCACGATCTGAATGGGGTTATTGGCCTAGATGGAACCTGCTTTCCAACTACACGAAGGCAAAGGCTTTTGCGTCGAAGTTGCATTTAGAATTGCGGTTTCGATGCGAAATCCCAAGGTTGGTAGGAATGCTCTGATATTGTGAAGGCCAGAGCCGCGAGCTGGGCCGGAGCAAGCCCCGCAAACCATACAACAAAAAGCTACTTAAGCCGCATCAGAGTAAGTGCGGCCGGAAAAGAAGACTTTGACCGACCGAAGACAGCGACGAGGCGACGAGCTTAGCGAAGCTGCCGCCATTGAGCGGGCCAAGCAAGGCGACGCGGAAGCGTTCCAGGTGCTTTACGATATGCACAAACGCCGCGTATATTCGCTGTGTTTGCGCATGACGGCGAATACGGCGGAAGCCGAAGACCTGGCACAGGAAGCGTTCTTGCAGCTCTACCGCAAGATTGCGACGTTTCGTGGCGAGTCGGCGTTCTCGACCTGGCTGCATCGGCTGTCGGTGAATGTTGTTCTGATGCACCTGAGGAAGAAAGGTCTTCCCGTCGTGTCGCTGGAAGAAACCACGCAGGGGGGCGACGACGATTCGCCCAAGAAGGATTTTGGGACCGAAGATGTGGCATTGGCCGGATCCATTGACCGGCTGCATTTGCAGAAGGCTGTGGAAAGTCTCCCTCCCGGTTATCGAAGTATCTTCGTCCTGCATGATGTGGAAGGCTACGAGCATAATGAAATCGCCAAGATCGTGGGATGCTCCATCGGAAACAGCAAGTCGCAATTGCACAAAGCGCGAATGAAGTTGCGGGACCTCCTCAAGCTGCAGAGAGCCGAAAAGGCCGGAAAGGCTTGAGGATTACGGCAGTACCCAGATAGAGGCGAAACAAGCAGCGGCAAGAGTGAAGAGCGCTGTAAGCTGGGAGAGAGCAGTATGAATTGCATTGAGCTCGAAGAAAGTCTGGTCGAGAGCGAAGACGGCAGCAGCCGGGAACAGCGCGCACACCTAAGCGCTTGCCCGGCGTGTTCGGGGCTGGTGGAAGAGTTGAGGTCGATCATTGCAACGGCGGTCGAACTGCGCGGGTCTGCCGAACCGAGCCCGCAGGTATGGAACTCCATTGAAATGGTCTTGCGGCAGGAAGGGCTGATTCGGCCGCAGCCGACGCCGCGGCCTGCTCTGTCCTCTTTTAGCGCTCGCTGGGGCTGGGCGCGCTGGTTGGCGCCTGCGGCAGCGGCGGTGCTGCTTTCGGCGGGAATACTCCTGTATCGGGCGTCGGTGGCCGATAAACTTGCCCAGCAAGTTTCCGTCGCGGCACCGGCTCTGGATGCGGGCATGGACGACAACGACTTTTTGCAGGAGATCGCAGCCCAATCGCCCCAGCTAAGGCCTGTATACGAGGACAACCTGCGGCGCGCGAACGAGTACATCCGCGATGCCCAAAGCGCGGTGAATGAAGATCCCAACGATGCAGAGGCGGCGCGCTCGCTGATGGATGCGTACCAGCAAAAAGCAATGCTATTTAACATCGCGATGGACCGTTCTCTGCCATAATGGGGGCGCTTCGCGATCTGCGACAGGAAACGATGGCGGCCCACGACAAGTCTTGGGGGAGTCGTATGGTGAGCAAGCGCACGGTGAAGGTCATTGCTATTGGCGTGATCGTTGCGGGCACGCTGGCGGCCGAGAGCAAGAAGGAATATCACTTCGCTGTAGGGAGCAAAGCGGGCGTCTCGGTGATGAATCCCTACGGATCCATCTGGGTGCGACCTTCTTTGAACAATACCGTGGTAGTGAGCGCTATTTTGCATTCCGACAAGGTTGAGGTGGACAACAACCAGAGCGGAAACCGCGTGGATATTCAATCCCACCTGCTGCCAGGAGCGGATTCAGAATCAGGCCGCGTGGACTACGAAGTTCTGGTTCCCGCCGATGCCAGCGTCACCCTGCATTCGAGCAGCGGCCCGCTTCATGCCGAAAAGCTTCATGGAGATGTAACTCTTGAGGGTTCTACGGCAACCATCGATGTCCGCGATGTTTCCAACGCGCATGTGCACGTGAAAACCCTGAATGGAGCTGTAACTTTGAACAACGTGCAAAACGGGCACGTGGAAGTGGATTCGCTAAGCGGAGAAGTTACGCTCACGGGCGTCAATGGTCCTCTGGTACAGGTGGTATCGACCAGCGGGAACATCAATTACATCGGCGACTTTGGCGATAGCGGCGAATACCGTTTGACCAGCCATAGCGGAGACATCGAAGCCACGATTCCCGAGTGGACCTCGGCCGACGTGAGCGCGCGCTCCGTCCGCGGTGAAGTGCACGATGACATTCCTCTTCAACCCAAATTCCATACGTGGTTTCCCATCCGGGCAGGCGTTGCCTTTGCAGGCACAATGGGCCGGGCCGCAGCTTCTTCTACCGTGGTCTTGCGGACCTTCAATGGTAAAATCCATCTCAGAAAACGCTCAGAAAAACAATAAAGAAAACGAAGCGCAAATCAGATGGCCGCACAGCTCGTCCTGAAAGCTCCGCCAGGATTCGCAGATCGGCTGATGTGATAGATACTGGTGCGATCAAGAAAGCTGCGCTCCGGGCGAATACTGTTGGACGTCGGGGCGTAACTCGGGGCGTAGCTCGGCTGCCTGCGGTGTTGCTGGTCGGCTTCATGGGCGCCGGCAAGACCTCGGTGGGTGCGGCCCTGGCACGGCGGCTGGGCTGGAGCTTTGAGGATCTCGACGACCGCATCGAGCGGCGCGAAGGACGGACGGTTCGGGAAATCTTCCGCGAGTCCGGCGAGGCCAGGTTCCGGCGGGCCGAGCATGAAGCGTTGCGCGATGTGCTGGAGGAACTCCGCGAGGGTGCGGAACGCGTGGTTGCCCTCGGCGGCGGTGCGTTTGTACAGGAGCGGAACGCGGGGCTGATCGCAGCGAGCGGGATTCCGACGGTGTTCCTCGATGCGCCGGTTGAAGAATTATGGCGGCGATGCAGCCGGCAAGCGCCGGAGCCGGGAATGGAGCGTCCGTTGCTCACGACTTTGGACGATTTTCGCGAGCTCTACGAGCAACGGCGCGTGAGCTATATCAAGGCCCCGCTTCGGCTGGAAACCGGCGGCAAGAGCGTCGAGCGAATTGCGGCTGAGGTGGGCAGAGCCTTGAGTCTCGCCCCGCGACGCTCACCAGGAAGACGCTCACCAAGAAAGCGAGGAGAACGGAATTGACTCTGCTCTCGACAATACGTTTCAGCATCGCGGTAGCATTGGCATGTGCGGCGGTGGCCTCGGCGGGGGATAAGGACAAACCGAAGCCTTCTGGCGCCCAGCTTGTGGACTCCGGCGCGTTTGGGGTCTTCGTCAGGGGCCAGCGGGTCGTGACCGAAAGCTTCAGCGTGCAGCAGCAAAATGGCGTGAGCACCGTCAAGTCGCAGCTAAAGGAAGCCGCCGGAGCCGGTCCGACGAACCAGAAGTCCGAGCTGCTGATGACTTCCGGCGCTGAGTTGATCCGCTACGAGTGGAGCGACAGCGGGGGAAGCTCCCTTGTGGTTATGCCCAACAACGAGTTCTTGTTGGAAAAGATCACGACCCCGGCGTCCAACAAACCGGCCGAGCAGCCGTTTATGATGCCGAACACGTCGGCCATTCTCGACAACAATTTTTTTGTCCACCGCGAGGTGCTCGCCTGGCGATATTTGGCAACTAATTGTCATACTGAGAAAGGCTCGCTGCAGTGCCAGCAGGGGCCGCTCGAATTTGGCGTGCTCGTACCGCAGGACCGTACATCGTTGCGCGTGCGCCTGGAACTGGTGGGCAGGGAAAAAGTGACGATCAACGGAACGGATCGTCAACTTTTGCGACTGAACTTGAGCGGTGAAAACTTCAACTGGGCCCTTTGGGTAGAGGAAAGCAGCCCTTTTAAGCTCATGCGAGTGCTGATCGCGGACGATCATATAGAAATAGTGAGAGACTGAGCGGAGGCAGCGGCAAACCGATTCGCGGTTCGCCGGACAAGACATTTGCTGCTGATCGATTCACGTACGGCGCGGGTCCTGATCACAGCGCTGCTGTTTGCGCTGGGGCTGGGCTTCCTCTACCTCGCCCGGCAAACGCTGATCGCTTTTCTGTTCGCCATCTTCTTCGCCTATCTGATGAGCCCGCTGGTTTCTTACCTGGAAAAAATTCTGCACGGTCGTGCCCGGGCGATCACGTTGATTTATGCCCTGCTGCTGGGGATCGTGGTGCTGTTTTTTGTATCCATGGGGCCGAAAATCGGCCGTGAAAGCGCGCGCTTAAGCCAAACCCTGCCCACGATGCTGGCGCAATTGAACTCCGGCCAGGTCGCCGACCAACTCCATTACCAGCACGGCTGGAACCGCACCAGCGCCGAACTGGTGCAGTCATTCCTGGTCAGCCACGGCGACCAGATCACCCAATTGGCGCAACGGATCGGACTTCATGTAGCGGACGTGGCCAAGCAGGCTTGGCTGCTGCTGGTTGTGCCCGTCCTTTCCATTTTCTTTCTCCAGGATGGCCGCGCGTTCAGCGACGTGTTGCTCTCCCTGGTGCAGTCGCGGCCGCAGCGTGAACTTCTGGAGGGCGTGCTCCACGATCTGAACCTGATGCTGGCCCACTTCATCCGCGCCCAGCTCATTCTGGCGGTCTTGACGCTGGTGACGTACTCGACCGCGTTGGCCATGATGCGCGTGCCTTATGCCCTGGTGCTGGGCACGGTGGGCGGTCTTCTCGAGTTCATTCCCGTGGTCGGTCCCTTGGTGGCTGCTGTGATCATCGTGAGTGTGGCGCTCTTGCTCGGCTACAAGCACTGGCTGGTGCTGATGATCTGTCTGGCGGCGTGGCGGCTTATTCAGGATTACATCTTCTCGCCGCGCATCATGGGCCGCAGTATGGAACTTCATCCCCTGGCCGCAATTTTCGGCGTGATGGCGGGCGGTGAAGTGGCGGGCATCCTCGGAATCTATCTCTCGATTCCAGTCATGGCCAGTCTCCGCATCGTCTTCCGGCGCTGGCGTCTGTACGCGGAGAAGCGTAAGTTCGGCCCGCTCAACGAGTACGTGCTGGAAAGTCCAACCCGGCCCCGGAAGTAGGCGGCGGAGAAATCTCTGGCCGCTCCCTGGCGATGACGACCCATTTCTCGGCGGAGAAATTCTGGCGCATTTCCGGCATAATCTGTGCCCAACCTCTGTGGCCCGCCCGCACCCATAGTGACTTTCGAGTGCTGGCCTAGGCGTCCGGCCGAAAGGGGTGTTGTAAAATCCCAATGAACCTCTAAATGAACAATAAGATTCCTATCGGTATATTGGGCGCCACCGGCGTCGTGGGGCAAAGGTTTATCCAGATGCTGGAGCACCATCCCTGGTTCGAAGTAGCCTGGCTTGCGGCTTCAGACCGATCCGAAGGCAAAGCCTACGGCGAAGCTGCGCGCTGGCGGCTGAAAACAGCCATTCCGGCGAACGTGGCCGGGATGAAAGTCTCTCCGGCAACGCCGGAGGGCGCGCCGAAAGTTATTTTTGCCGCGCTCGATGCTTCCGTTGCCGCCGAGATGGAGCCTCGCTTCGCGGAAGCTGGATGTGCCGTGGTCTCAAACTCGAGCGCGTTGCGCATGAAGGAAGATGTGCCTCTGGTAATTCCCGAGGTGAACCCCGGCCATATTAAGCTGATCGATGGCCAAGCCTGGCGGAAAAAGTCCGGCGGCTTTGTGGTCACCAATCCCAACTGCTCGGCAATTGGCCTGGTGTTGGCGCTGGCCCCGCTGCAAGCCCGTTTCGGCCTCGATACGGTGATGGCTGTGACCATGCAAGCCGTCAGCGGCGCCGGATATCCCGGCGTGGCTTCTCTCGACATTCTGGGCAATGTGATTCCCTACATCGCCAAAGAAGAAGAAAAGATGGAGGAAGAAACCCGCAAGCTGCTGGGCCAGTTGAACGGAACTAAAGTGAATCCTGCGGCTTTCGCCATGAGCGCGCAATGCAACCGGGTCGCGGTTGAAGACGGCCACACCGAATCGGTCTCCGTTCGGCTCAAGACCAAAGCCAAGTCCGAGGAGATCATCGAAACCTGGAACAGTTATCGCAGCGAGCCGCAGGCGTTGAAGCTGCCCAGCGCTCCCGAGCGGCCGGTCGTGTATCTGACTGCGAATGACCGTCCGCAGCCGCGTTTCGACATCGATCTGGGCGCGGGCATGACCACTACCGTCGGGCGTCTGCGCCCCTGCGGCGTGCTGGACTGGAAGTTCACCGTTCTGTCGCATAATACGATTCGCGGCGCGGCCGGCGCCGCGGTGCTCAACGCTGAATTGCTTAAAGCTAAAGGTTACCTGCCATGAAGCCATGGCCGGACTCCGCGAATCTCTCCGCAAGGAATCCACGCCGATGATCGTGATGAAATTCGGTGGCACTTCGGTGGAAGACGCCAGGGCCATCGAGCGCGTCGCGGCCGTCGTTAAAGGCCGACTGGAACAAAAACCCGTGGTCGTGGTCAGCGCGATGGCCAAAGTCACGGACACGCTGCTCACCATGGCCCGCGCCGCCGGCGAGGGCGACCGCAAAGCGGCTCTCAAACTCTGCCGCTCTCTTCAAGAGCGCCACTACAATACCGCCAGCGAACTGCTGGGCACGGCGCTGTTCACCGAATTCCATTCGGAATTGGGTGTCGAGTTCGAGGCGCTCGACGAACTGCTGCGCGGTATTTCGGCGGTCGGCGAACTCACTCCGCGAACTACCGATCACGTCGCCGCCTTCGGTGAAATGCTTTCCAGCAAGATCGTCGCTGCGGCGTTTAGTTCGCTCGGCCTCAATGGCGCGCACGTGGACTCGCGAGAAGTCCTGGTCACCGACAGCGACTACACGCAGGCGGTGCCGCAGTATGAAGAAACGGACCAGCGGCTGCAAGCCAAGGTACAGCCGCTGCTGAACGCGGGAAAAGTTCCGGTCATGGGCGGCTTCATCGGAGCCAATCGTGCCGGCATCACGACCACGATCGGACGAGGCGGTTCCGATTTCTCCGCGGCGATCGTCGGCGCGGGGCTGGGCGCCGATAAAATCGAAATCTGGACCGACGTCGATGGAATTCTCACCACCGACCCCAGAATCTGTGCCGACGCGCGCCGCATTAAAGTAATCAGCTTCGATGAAGCTGCCGAACTCGCCTACTTCGGCGCCAAGGTGCTGCATCCGGCCACCGTGCTGCCCGCCATTCAGAAAAACATTCCCGTCTACGTGCTGAATTCGCGAAATCCTTCGTGCGAAGGCACCAAGATCACTACCCGCGCGCCCCAGGGCAACAATCTTTTCAAAGCCATCGCCGCGAAAAAGCGCATCACCATTATTGAGGTTGCCGCGCCGCGCATGTTGCTGGCTCACGGTTTTTTGCGCGCGATTTTCGAAGCGTTCGACCGGCATAAAATCTCGGTCGACGTAGTCTCCACTTCCGAGGTCAGCGTTTCGCTCACTGTGGATTCGAACCAGGCAATTCCTGCGTTGGCTGCCGATTTAGCCAAGCTCGCGGATGTAAAATACGAAGGCCGCAAGGCTATCGTCTGCCTGGTGGGCGAGAACCTGCGCGAAAAGCCGGGCGTCGCTGCCCTGGTATTTCGCGAACTGGCCGACAAGAAGATTCGCATGATTTCGCAGGGCGCATCGGAAATTAATTTGACTTTCGTGATCGAAGAAGATGAAGTGCCCGACGTTATCCAGCGCCTGCACAGAGTTTTTTTCTCGGAGCTCGATCCCGAGGTCTTCGCTTAGACGCAAAGGTAGAATCCGTTCTTCTTCGCGGGCTTTGCGGCTTTTCTTTGCGGCCTTCGCGGTTATGCTTTCCTCCGGGATCAGCAGCGGTTCTGGGCGGTCTCCGCGTTAGAGTCTTTACTATGAATATCCTTCTCCTCGGACGCGGCAAGACGGGATCGCTGGTAGCCGAGGTCGCGCGCCAGCGCGGACACGATCTCCGCATCGCCGGCGCCACCGAAAATACAGACCGTGCCGCGCTAGCCGCAGACAAACTGCAGAACATCGATCTCGTGATCGACTTCACTACGCCGCACTGCGTGGTGGAAAACATCGAAGCCTGCGCCCGCGCCGGAAAGAGCATGGTTGTCGGCACAACCGGCTGGTATGCGCAATTGGATCGCATCCGAGCGCTGGTAGAAGACCATGGCACGGGCTTTCTTTATGCGGCCAACTTTTCCGTCGGCGTGAACCTCTTTCTCGATGTGGCGCGCACCGCAGCCGCCGCGCTCGAGCACGAATACTCGGGACAAATCTTCGAGCGCCATCACGTCCACAAGCAAGACGCTCCCTCGGGCACAGCCCTCGCGATCCAGAGCGTGATCCGCGAATCCGGCGGCCGGAATGCAGCGACCAGCAGCCGCAAAAGCAAAGATGAAGACATCCAGATCGTTTCCTTTCGTGAAGGCGATGTCGTCGGCATGCACGAGATCATCCTCGAATCCGCCGCCGACAGGATTTATCTTTGTCATGACGCGAAGTCGCGCCAGGGCTTCGCCGAGGGTGCAGTCCGTGCTGCCGAATGGCTCGGAGCCAAGAAGGGATTCTACGACTTCAAGAATGTGTGGCAGCATTTGTAAGAAGTTTCTCGCCGCTCACGTCAAGGATGCCCTTTTAGGCTAAGACGCCCGAGTTTCCCTCAACCCGCATTCGCGCTATCTTAATCCTATGCAACTCCGTGGCTGTGGCACCGCACTCGTAACTCCGTTTCATCAGGATGGCTCCATCGATGATGCCTCCCTGCGCAACTTCGTGACATGGCAGGTGGAATCGGGCATCGATTTTCTCGTCCCCTGCGGAACCACCGGCGAAACGCCTACGCTGACCCACGATGAGTGGCTGCACGTCATCGATACCACCATTGAAGTCGTGGCTGGGCGCGTTCCCATCGTCGCCGGAGCAACATCGAATTCCACGCACGACGCGGTTGAGAAAGCAAAAGAACTCGCCGCGCGGCCTGGTGTGAACGCCATCCTCACCGCTTCGCCCTACTACAACAAACCGACCCAAGAAGGCCAGTACCGGCACTTCAAAGCCATCGCCGAGGCGGTCGGCGAAAAACCCATCATCCTTTACAACGTGCCGGGGCGCACCGGCGCCAACATTGAGCCCTCAACGCTGGCTCGGCTCTCTGAAGTTCCTAACATTGCGGGAGTGAAAGAAGCCAGCGGCAACATGACGCAGATTGCCGAGGCCATCAACTCCGTGCCCGAAACATTTCTGGTGTTCTCCGGCGACGATGCCATCACTTTGCCCGTGATCGCGCTCGGAGGCGTCGGAATCATCTCGGTGGCGTCCAATGAAATCCCCCACGAAATGGCGGCCATGACGCGCGCTGCGCTCGATAACGACTGGACCACGGCGCGGACCTTACATCGCAAGTATCTGCCGCTGATGCAAGCGAACTTTATCGAGTCCAGCCCGCTTCCCGTGAAAGCAGTGCTGGCCATGATGGGCGTCATCGAAGAGGTTTATCGCCTGCCGCTGCTTCCGATGCGCCGCGATACCCGATCGAAACTGCAGAAGGTCGCGACCGAAGCCGGTCTCGTCACAAAGCCCGCCGCACCGGCAGCTGACGCGGCGGAGTTCTATATCTACGAGAATTGGGCAGCCGGACCGCACAAGATCGTGGTGCATCGCGGATCGTGCGGCCAATGCAACCAAGGCAAGGGACGCCCCGCGGGTCACGACGTCAACCGCGCGCGCTGGCACGGCCCTTACCCCGCGTTGGCGCAAGCGCGCGAACTGGCCGGCGCCATGACCGGCGTGCTGATTCGCAGCGAGTGCAAGTGCGTGTGAAATAAGAAGTAAAAAGTAAGAATGCAGAAGTTAAAAGCGGCTTTTGCTCCGACTTTTGACTTCTAACTTGACTTCTGCATTTCCTTATATACTTTCCCCGCATGACCTCCCTGAAGTCTTCTATCGAACGCCTCGCCGCTCTGGGCGAGGTCGAGCGCAATCCTGAAGCCCGATCCACTTTCCTCGAATTCCGCGATCAGCTTACGCAGGGCGCAATTCGCGCCGCCGAGAAAATCGACGGCCGCTGGGTGGTTCACACCTGGGTGAAGCATGGCATTCTGCTGGGATTTCGCCTGGGCGAGCTCGCCGAGATGAGTGGAGGTGGATTGTCGTTCGTCGATAAAGACACCTTTCCGGCCCGGCAGTTTTCCGTAGCCGACCGCGTGCGTGTCGTTCCCGGTGGATCGTCGGTGCGCATGGGAGCCTACGTCGCGCCCTCGGTGATCTGCATGCCGCCCATGTTCATCAACGTCGGCGCTTACGTCGACGAAGGCACCATGATCGATTCCCACGCGCTCGTCGGCTCCTGCGCACAAATCGGCAAGCGCGTGCATCTCAGCGCCGCAGCGCAGATCGGCGGCGTGCTCGAACCGGTAAATGCCGCTCCCGTGATCATCGAAGATGACGTTCTCGTTGGCGGCAACTGCGGCGTGTATGAAGGCACTCTGGTGCGGACGCGAGCCGTGCTCGGAGCAGGAACCATCCTGACGCGCTCCACGCCGCTCTATGATCTCGTGCGCGGCGAACTTTATCGCGCAACCGCGGAAGCGCCGCTTGAAGTTCCCGATGGCGCTGTCGTCGTGCCGGGATCGCGCGCGGTAAAAAAAGGCGCGCACGCAGAATGGAATCTTTCGCTGTATACGCCTGTGATTGTGAAATACCGCGACGAGAAAACCGACCGCGGCGTCGAGTTGGAAGACTGGCTGCGGTGAAGACAGGCTGCGGTAAGGTTCAAAGCTGCCGCGACTGTACACTGACTGCCAACTTCCCCACCCCATCGATGCTGACCCGAATCTGCGCCAACTTCTCCACCACTGCATCTGCCGCCGATAATTTTGCCGCTGCGTACGTGCTCGCCAGTCCAATCACTCTCATTCCGCCAGCCCTCGCAGATTGAATCCCCGCCGGCGCATCTTCAATCACCAGGCAGTCTTTAGGCTCGAAACCTAGGCCCCGCGCACCTTTCACATAAGGCTCAGGATCGGGTTTGCCCTTGACCACATCGTCGGCCGTCACCATCACTTTCGGCACCGGAATCCCCGCCAATCGCAATCGCGCCGCCGCCAGATGGCGACCGCCCGAGGTCACCACGCCCCAGCGGCCCTCCGGCAGAGCACGCACCAGTTCCACGGCGCCCGGCATCACCACAACGCCATCGCGGTCGTCGGCCTCGCGGCTTTCCAGGTTGCGCACTTCCGTCTCCGCATCCAGATGCGGCGCAACCGCACGAATCACTTCGAGGGCGCGCACGCCGTGGGCGATCGCCATCACTTTTTCTCCATCAATTTTTCGCGCGCGCGCCCAGGCTCGCCATTGCCGGTCAACGGAGCCGGTCGAGTCCACAAGAACTCCATCCAAATCGAAAAGAATAGCCTCACATTGAAAAACTGGCATAGTTGTTTTTTACACAAAGAGATTCTTCACACGGAGAACCTTGAACTCAAAGCGGAACGATTGCCCCGCCCGGTCCCGCCGCGGTCGGAAGGTTTGGCTGATCTTGCGCGTTCAGCAGCCCCGACTGCCGGGCCCTCTGCCGGAGAAATACGTAGCGCTGGCGGAAATGCGCTTTCGCGCGCTGGCCCCAGGCACGCACGAACCAATAATTCAGCGCCGCACCGATCGCCGAACTGGTCAGCGGAATCAGGCGTCCAGCCCACTTCTCCACCACTTCTGTGCTGGCACGCGCCGCAATGCGCTGAATCACGCGCGGCACAAACTTGTTCACCACTTCTTTTTCCAGCAACTCGCGGCTCACGTCCACGCCGGCCGCGCTGGCTGCGGCAATCCACAGCTCGGCGATTTCGTCGTCGGTGTTGAACTGGAAACCGTAAACCAGGCTCAACTTCTGGATCGTGCGCATGGTGATCGCAGAGAGAATTCCGAGATCGGGCACAATCGTGAGCAGGCCGCCCAAACCGAATCCCGCTCCCTCCACCGCCGCCACTTTCATACCGCTGCGGATTATGGAATCTGCCACCACATCGAGTTCGCCGGCCTCGAGCGAATACACTCCGTGATAGCCGCTGATCGGCAGCCGGTAAGCCGTTTGCAGTTGCAACAGAAATTTTTCCGGATTCACCTGCACCGTCGAATAGGCGCGCGTCAACCCTTTGATGAGAGCCGTCTCAACGTGCCGCCGAAACCACGATTTGCGCCCTTCAGACATTAGTTCCACCTTAACTCAGCCAGAACCAGAAAGCTATCCGCGCCGCAGAACGTTCCCAGTTTGCGCTTCCCGGAGGCTCGTTGCTTGGTACTCGCAACTCGATACTCGCCGCTCCTGTGCTAGCATCATTCTTACCTCATTTCTAATGGCAACCGGAAAGCTGCAAGTAATCCCTTTAGGCGGGCTGGGCGAGTTCGGTATGAACTGCATGGCCGTGCGTTATGGCGACGACATTATCGTCATTGACGCCGGCCTCATGTTTCCCGAGGCTGAATTGCTCGGCGTCGACATCGTCGTACCCGATATTTCCTATCTCACCGAAAATCGCCAGCGCGTGCGCGGCATCGTGCTCACTCACGGCCACGAAGACCACATCGGCGCGCTCCCGTGGATTCTCTCCGAGCTCAATGTGCCCGTGTGGGGCACGGAATTCACGCTGGCCTATGTCGAAGATAAACTCGACGAGCACGGCTTGCTCGACGATGCCGACCTGCGCGAGATGCGTGCCGGCGAGCGCTTCAAGGCCGGAGCCTTCACCATTCATCCCATCCGCGTGACGCATAGTCTGGTCGATTGCGTCGCGCTTGCGATTCACACTCCGCTCGGCGTCATCATCCACACCGGCGATTTCAAAGTCGATCCCACGCCCACCGATAACCATCTTTTCGACCTGCACTCCTTCGCCGAATACGGCAAACAAGGCGTACTGGCGCTGTTTCAGGATTCCACCAACGTCGAGCGCAAGGGTTACACGCCCAGCGAGCGCGCCGTGCGCCGTAAGTTCGACGAGGTTTTCGCCCGCACCGAACGGCGGCTGTTCATTTCCTGTTTTTCCTCTTCCATTCACCGCATCCGGCTGGTGGTGGAACTGGCTTACCAGCACGGGCGCAAGGTGGCGTTCATCGGCCGCTCCATGAACAACTCCGCCGAGATCGCCGAGGATCTCGGCTACATCGAGATTCCCGAGGGCCTGGTGATCAATCCCGGCGAAATGAAGAACTTTCCGCCGGAAAAAGTCTGCGTGATGATCAGCGGAACCCAGGGCGAGCCCATGTCGGCGCTGTCGCGCGCGGCGGTCGACAACCACAAACACGCCAAGATCGAGAAGGGCGACACGGTCATGCTCTCCTCGCGCATCATCCCCGGCAACGAGAAAACCATTTACCGCATGATCGATCACCTTTTCCGCCGCGAGGCCTACGTGATTTACGAAGATGGAACGTCGCCTCCCGTCCACGTCAGCGGCCATGCCAGCCAGGACGAACTCAAACTGATCATCAACCTGGTCAAGCCCAAGTATTTCATTCCCATTCACGGCGAGTACCGGCAACTGAAACTGCACGCGGAAATGGCCGGCGCCATGCACAGCTCGGTCGGCAAAGTGATGCTCATCGAAAGCGGCGACGTTCTCGAATTCGACGAACACAGCGCCCGCAAAGCCGGACGCGTCAACGTGGGCCGCGTCTGCATCGATTCCGGCAACCGCACCGACGTAGTTGAGGATTTAATTATTAAAGATCGCCGGCACTTGAGCGAAGACGGCATCGTGCTGCCCATCATCGCCATCCACAAACTTACCGGCCGCGTCGAGGCTTCCCCTGAAATCGTGACCCGCGGCTTCAATCCCGGAGAAGACGGCCTCATGGCTGGCGCCCGCCAGATCGTGATCGATACTCTGGCCCAATCGAGCGAGGAAGAAAAAACCGATTACGGCGTAATCAAAGAAAAAATTCGCGCCGATTTGAAGCGCTATATCTCCAAGCAGACGCAGAGAAGGCCGCTGATTATGCCGGTGATCTTGGAAATCTAGATCGGACGATCGACTGTACAGATTATGTGCCGGTGAGCGACGATGTTTGAGATCGTCGTGCACGGTAAACGGATGTAAGACGGCGCCTAAAACCTGGAGTCATCCTGGCCTACGCAGATCAGCATTTATCAGTTGAACAATATACGGAAGCCGCCGATGCTCTCCACGTGTTATCGGGCATCCTCTTATTCGAATTTGCCCGCCATAACGAAACGCCGCCAGCACGCGATCTGATCGCGAGGAACTTCATAGCCCGCGCCGACACAATGGTCCGTGGCATCTTCCAACTTTGGGAGATCAAGGACTACAGCGACTGCTGGGTTGTCCACCGGTGTCTGCTTGACCGTCTCTTTCATTTGCATGCTTTGAACGAAAACGATCAGTTCGATTTGTTCGAAGACTGGTCATTCAAAATGCAATATGAGGCAGCTAACCGGTTGCGGAGCGACCTTGACTTGAAGGGTCAACTAGAAGGTCTGGTGGATAACCTGACAGCCGAGCAGAAGGCGCGCTACCAGCGGCTCGTTAACAACCCACCCGATTGGCGGCGCCCGAAAGCGGAGGATGTAGCCAAGGCTATGGACTTAACGTTCCTATACAAGTATGGTTACCATTTCGCATCACAGTATGTTCACCCAATGGCTAATGACGGGCAGGAAGATTTTTTCAACATCACCCACTTGGAAAAGCCGACCCCCCAGAGTGGAAAATCGTGCTCCCGAACTCCATCTTGGCAGCATCGCTAATCGTGCAGGATGCCCTTAACGCAAGCACTTTGTCGTGGTGCAGAGTTGTTTACGATGCAGTGGACGGGGTTCGAAGGTTTGTTGTCTCGGCCTCGCCAGAACATCACGCGCCGCTGGCGAAGGTGAGCATGATGTTTAAAGAGCATCTCCCGTTGGCTCAGCGTCGTGAACCATCTCCTAGTTCGTCCCAATGACAGCAGACCCACCGCCCGCATGATCGATCAAGCCGCGGCTCGGTGTCCTAAGCCAGCGGGCGGCGGGAATGCCGCCCCTTTTTCTTCCCTTCCACCAACCGCACTTCCAGCCGAGCCCCCAACGCTTGGGCCAGGCGTATGAGCGTATCGAGCTGCACATTGGCCGGCTTGCTCTCAATCCGCGAGACCTTGGGAGCGCTCATGCGCGCGCGCGCGGCAAGCTGAGTCTGGTTCAACCTGTGCTTGGCTCGAAGTTTGGCGATCTGCACGCCGATGTCAAGGCTGGCGAGTTCCTTCTCCACCAGTTCGCGCATGGCAGAGTCTTCGATTTGCGCTCGATAGTAGCGGTCGAATCTGTTCACGACGTTTTTCCTCTGCTGATCTGCTGATTGTGCCGGGCCATTCTGGAGTCGGCCTTAGCCAGCTCGGATGGCTCAAGTTTGGCCGTCCGCTTCACGAATCCATGGAGCAGAATGAAGGTTCTTCTGGAATCTGCAAAATAAAGAATCCTGATCTTGTCCCTGCCATACTGCGTCCGCAGTTCGCGGATCTTCCCCGCAGCCTGCGACGAATACGGGAACGGCAGATTCGGACCATGAACCTTCAGCGATTGCAACAGCGCCAATGCCTTTGCCCTTCCTTCATGACGGAGCGAATTCAGGAATTCTTCTACCGGAGCCGCCCCATCGGCTTCCTGATAAAAGTCAACAGCCCACTCGACCATATACAGTATACCATTAAAGATAACACGCGGTCGGCCGCAGTTCAGGTATCTGCGCTTAAGGCCCTACTCCAGCGGGTTTTTCCACCGCAGCCCCGGAAACCGCGCGAAGTCCCGATCCGCGGTGTACAGCACACCTCCGTATTCCATCGTCAACGCGGCGATCTCGGCGTCGCTGACTATGGAACCTGACGCCTGCCCTTCCACTACCATTCGTCGAAGCACCGGCCAATGTTGCTCCCCCGGCACAAGAACTCGCACGTTGGGCTGCGCCATCCAGCCATCTACGATTTCGACCCCCTGTGCCAAACTAAGTCTTGATCCCGGCAGCCGTCGATTGGTCATGAGTCTTAAGAAGGCGCATATCGCCTGCCATGGAAGTCCTATCGGTTCGACACCCGAAAAGGTCCCCTCCACCCAGGCACGAGCTTCCACATGCCGGGACCAGCCGCTATCGTAGGCGTAGATCAGGAGGTTCGCGTCGAATACGATCACCGGTAGTCCGGACCTTCAAGGTATTCGAGCAATTCTTCAACTTTGGTATAGTCCGCAGGCAATCCGAGGTTGATCGGTTTCACCACAAACGGCTTTCTGGCGGGCTGCTTCGGCGCCGTCAGCCCCATCCGCAAGCAGCGATTCACCACCTGTTTGAAAGGTTCGCCGGACTTACGGACTTCCTTGTTCAGCAGGGCCGTCACGTCGTCATCGAGGGTAAGAGTAGTTCGCACATCATGATGCTATTCCATTAGACATCATGATGTCAAACTCTTTTCAGACACTACCCTACCCCCGAACCAGATTGAATTTCTCTCCACAAAAGTGCTATATTTCCAACGTTTGATGGTGAGGTAACGTCATGAAACTCTACGCCTTGCTGGCGGTTTCCCTCCTTCTTGCCTGTACCCTTGCCGCTCAACAGTCGGCTGAGCTATCGCGCGGACCGGATGGCGGCATGCGGGTCCACGTCGGAGGTATCGAGATCCTTCCTGTCCCCGGCAAGCCCTTCTCGGGCCGCGACAGCATCGACTGGACTCGCAACCTCGAAGACGGAACCGTGGTCGCAACCCATCTCGACGCCAACCTTACCCGCGACAGCCAGGGCCGGATCTACCGCGAACGCCGCAGCTTCGTCCCCACCAATACGGGTGAGCAATCTAAGCTGAAGGACATTGTCCTGTTCGACCCCATAGCTCACACCCGAACAATCTGCTCGGTTGCGGCTCGCCATTGCAATGTCACCAGCTATCATGCGCCAACCTCGTTTACGCTGACGAAAGCCGGCCCGTTCGACAACGGCACACGCTACCTTACCCGCGAGAGCCTGGGATCTGACGTGGTCGACGGTTTTAATGTCGTCGGCACGCGCGAAACCACTTCCATCAACGCTGGCGCGATTGGAAACAGCCAACCGCTGGTCACCACGCGAGAGTTTTGGTATTCCCCCGATCTTCAAGTAAATTTGTCCGTCACTCGCAAAGACCCGAGGGAAGGCACGCAGACGATTCATGTAGTGGATCTCTCTCGCTCGGAGCCCGATCCGGCAATGTTCCAGGTTCCCGCCGGCTTTGTCGTCCAAGACCTGCGGCGCGTATCCGCGAAGGTTGAAAATTGATTTTGCCCTCGGACATTCAGCCTTAGACCAGTCTCAAGAAGGGAACTGCCTTCAGGTCCGCAGAAAGCAAGACGTAAGCGGCTCTGCAGAGCGGCAGGGCACCTTGTGCCAAATTAATTCCGGTTCAATAAATCACTCCACCTTGAAATGATCACGCTCAACGACCTTCGTGAAGCCCAAGCCCGCCTGCGTGGTGTCACCGTCCGAACGCGCCTTATCGAATTCCTCATCCCCGCAGACCTTGCCCATGGCCGCCAACTCTTCCTCAAGCCCGAAAATCAGCAGCCCATCGGCGCTTTCAAGCTCCGCGGAGCTTATAACAAGATCTCCTCACTCTCGGAAGAAGACCGCAAACGTGGTGTCATCACATACTCCAGCGGCAATCATGCGCAAGGGGTGGCGTACGCCGCCCGAGCGCTGGGCGTGAAGGCTGTCATCGTCATGCCCAACAACGCTCCCGCCATCAAGCGCGACGCAACTGCGGCGTTAGGCGCCGAAATCGTGTTCGTGGGCTCTGGCAGTTCCGAGCGCCAACTCAAAGCCGAAGACCTTGCCGCCCAGCACGGATATATCATCGTCCCTCCGTACAACGACGAGCACATCATCGCGGGTCAGGGCACAATGGGATTGGAGATCCTGGAAGACTTGCCCGACGTTGAAGCCGTCTTCGCTCCCGTCGGCGGAGGAGGCATGATCAGCGGCGTCGCTGCAGCCATCAAGCTGACCAAGCCCTCAACAAAAGTAATCGGCGTAGAGCCGGAATTGGCGGGAGACGCGCAAGCCAGCCTGCGCGCAGGAAAAATCGTCCAATTCCCTGCCCACGAGGTTTCCCGCACCATCGCCGACGGCCTGCGCACTCAAAGCATCGGCCCCATCAACTTCGAACACATCCAGCGCTTCGTCGACGACATCGTCACCGTAACCGAAGACGAAATTCGCGAAGCGGTCAGCCTGCTGGCATCGAATCCCAACACCGTGGCCGAGCCCAGCGGAGCCGTGGCCGTGGCCGGATTCCTGTTCCACCGCGGCCAACTCCCACGAACGCAACTAAACGTCGCCATCATCAGCGGCGGCAACATCGATCCCAAAATGCTCGAAGAACTTCGCCGCGGATAGCGACGGTCAAGACAAAGAATTAAGAAAACACAAGCACTCGTCTGTCTCGCTAACATCCTTCGCAGCCGGTTTTTGCTACACTACGCCTTCGTATGTCAACCATCGCCGAAACCGTCCCCGTCAAGCGAGTCCGCCTCGAATCGATCGACGTGCTTCGCGGCGTCATCATGGTCCTCATGGCGCTCGATCATGTGCGGGACTTCTTCGGCAAATCCGGCTTGAATCCCACCAACCCCGCCACCACCACGATTCCTCTGTTCTTCACGCGCTGGGTCACGCACTTCTGCGCGCCGGTTTTTTTTCTGCTAACCGGTACCGGCGCATATCTCTCGCTCCGCAAGCGATCCAAACGCGAGTTGTCGCAATTCCTGTTCACTCGCGGCCTCTGGCTGATCTTTCTGGAGCTGGTGGTGGTCCGCTGTCTCGGCTGGCAGTTCAACTTCGACTACCACGTGATTTTGCTCGTCGTCTTATGGGCGCTGGGGTGGGCGATGATCGTGCTTTCGGTGCTGATTTACCTGCCCGCCTGGCTGGTGACGGCATTCGGCGTCGCGATGATCGCGACCCACAACCTGCTCGATTCGATCGATTCCTCCAACCCGCTTTGGTCCATCCTGCATTCTCCCAATTTTCTTCTGAATACTCCCCGGCACATCGTATTCGTCACCTATGTGCTCATTCCGTGGGTTGGCGTGACTGCGGCGGGCTACGGTCTGGGACAGGTCTATCGCTGGACGCCCGATCGCCGCAAGGCCTTTCTTTTGCGCCTCGGCATCGGCCTTACCGCCGCTTTCATCGTAGTTCGTGGCATCAACATCTACGGCGATCCGCTTCCCTGGACCACCCAGAAATCCCCCGCCTTTACCGTGCTTTCATTCCTGAACACAAACAAATACCCGCCGTCGCTGCTCTACCTTCTAATGACGCTCGGCCCCGCGATGCTTTTCTTGTGGGCGGTTGACGGCAAGACGCCGCGATTCCTGCGGCCCGCTCTCATCGTCGGCAAGGTACCCATGTTTTATTACCTGCTGCACGTGCCGCTCATCCATGTGCTCGCGGTCATGGTGTGCTACGCGCGCTATGGAGAGGCGCACTGGATGTTCGAGTCAACCACCCTCCAGCAGTTTCCCATCACTCCGCCCCCGGGATGGGGATACTCTTTGCCGGTTATCTATTTGATCTGGGCCTTGGTCGTACTCGCGCTCTATCCGCTGTGCCGCTGGTTTGCCGCCCTGAAGCAGCGCCGCAACGATGCCTGGCTCAGCTATTTCTGAGTGCGGATGTCGCGTCCTGCGTTCGGCTTACAGTTCTGCTTCTGAAGAATTATGCCAAATAAACATCGAGCCGGCCCGTGCGCGGCCGGCTCGAATGGTTGGTCGAACTATCGGATCACCGCCTGCCTGATCAACCTTTACTGCACGGCAAAAATCAGGTCGTCGTGATCGTTGTATGGGCCCGTGGTGCACGCGGAGGACGCACTTCCCAAATAGCGGAATTGCGCTCGAACCGCCTGCAGACTGCCGGTGGGAAGCGTGAACGTGGCGGACAAGCTCTGCGCTCCCGCCTTCGTGGGCACGATCGTCTTGATCAAAGTCCAGGAAGGGCTATTGGCGTTGGGCGCAGAGTAAAGGTCGAGAGCGTCGGAGGAAAATCCGGCGTATGCCCAAACCGTTGCTGTGACCGTCGCCGTGGTGGCGTGGGTTAGCGCGCCGCTGGTGGAAGTAATCACGATGCGGTCGTTGGATTCGTCGGAGTGGAATACCCCCGTCGTGCCGTCGGCGCAGGAATTGTTGATGGTATTGGGTTGATTGGGTTCCGCCCCGTTGGTTATATGATCGCGCCCCAACAGCAGGGACGGGCCCGAGTCACACGAAGTACCGACGGTCGCGCACTCCGGCGCCTTGAGCGTGGAATTGTAAACAGCGGTTTGCGCTCCCGCGGACGAACTTACCGTTAGGGCGATGGTCGCGCTGTGGTTGAGTGAGCCGGAAGTTCCGGTCACGGTAACCGTAGCGGTTCCAGTGGTCGCCGTCGCGGAAGCGGTAAGCGTGAGGGTTGAGGTCGCGCTGCCGTTCGCCGGTGGAGTCACGGGGTTCGTCGAGAACGCCGCCGTCACGCCACTGGGCAGGCCGGTAGCGCTGAGCGTGGTTGCAGAATTGAAACTGTCTTGGCTGGTGATGGTGATCGTGCTGGTTCCGTTGCTGCCCTGGGTTACGGTCAGCGAAGCGGGCGAGGCGCTGATGGTGAAGTTTGGCGTCGCCGTTGCGTTCACCGTGAGAGCAAGCGTGGTGGTTGCGGTCAGGCTGCCGGAAGTTCCGGTGATGGTCACCGTCGCTGTTCCGGTGGTGGCCGTCGCGCTCGCTGTCAGCGTCAGCACGCTAGTCCCGGTTGTGGGGTTCGTGCCGAACGCTGCGGTCACGCCGCTGGGCAGCCCGGACGCGGCCAGCGTTACACTGCCGGTGAATCCGTTCACGTCATTCACAGTGATGGTGCTGGTGCCGCCAGCGCCGCCTTCGGTGATCGTCAAACTGCTGGGCGAATCCGAAAGCGTAAAGCTCGGCGTCGCCGCCCCAGTCAGAGTATTGATCAGGGTTGCTCCGTTCGGGCTTCCCCATCCAGTCACCATGTCGTAGCCAACCACGGCATTGTAGGACTTGCCGTCGCCGTTGTTGTTATTCCCGCTGGTGATGTCGTGGAAGTTGCTGTCGTAGCTGGAACCGAAGCCGATCGGGTAGATAAGCGGGTTGAGAAAGCCCAGAGTCGTGCTGTGATTGGTCACGTTCTGCTGATTGGCCAGCGCGAGATAGCCGGCCCAGCGCGGCGCCGCGTAGCTGGTGCCGCCAGTTTCGTTGTAGGTGCAATCCCCGTCGTCGCATAGGATGTTGTCGAAATTGGCTTCGGCAGCCACGTCCGGCAGGTCGCGTATGGTCGAGGACGCTCCGTTGGACGAATTGGCCACTCCTACCTGCCAGCTCGGAATGGCGAAGCCATTGTCCGCGGGGCCGCCGCTGCTGTCCGACCATGCCGTTTCCGACTCCCACGCTCCACCGGCGCCGTTCGTGGTCAAGTCGGTTCCGCCCACAGCCGTCACATACACATCTTCTGCCGGGTAACTGTCATCGTTATTGTTGTTCCCGGTATACGCTCCCGCATCGCCGGAAGCGACGAAAAGATTCTGGCCCTGGGCCGCAAATTCTTTGAAGATAGGATCGTCGTCCGACGTGTCATCCGGACTCCAACCCCACGAGCAGCTCAATTGTTTGGAAATGTTGTCGGTGGCCATTTGGTTGAATATGTCGACATCGCCCACGCCGATGGAAGAAGTGCCGGGAGCGATATAGACGCGAACCGAGGTCAGGCCGGGGGCCATGCCAATCGCCTGCGCGATGTCTAGTGCCTGTTCGCCATCGTCGCCGTCCGAACCCGCGGTGCCGCCATCCACCAGCACGTTGGTGATGGGAACGCTGTATGTCACTCCGCCTTCGTCCCCCGTCACATCCGCGGTCTCGTACCCGTCAAATTCCAGCAGTCCGACGGACTGGCCAGTGCCGGTGAGTGCGGTGCCGCCGTAGTAGGCTGCCCGCATGTCGGAGGGTCGGTAAGAGCCATCCGGTCCCGAGCCGGTGGCGTTGCTGTGGATTGACTGCCCCGCTGGAAGTCTCTTCAGCATGGGGCGCGGTATGGAGAAATCATTCAGACCCGCGATGTGCGCCACCGCCACACTCAGATCCAGGGAGGGCTCACGATCCGGCGAATAAAAAGTTCGATTCTCCGTAGTATGCTGATAGACAGTCATCACCACATGAAAAGCCTTCTCGATCTGCGCCACCGACCCGTTGACATCCACCAGCAGTCGATTGGGAGGCTTACCGGTCACGGTAAGACCATTGGCTTTCGCGAAATTGACCACGGCCGCGTAATCCTGCACCGTCGGGCCGAACTGTTCGGTGAATTGGGCTACGGTGAGAAATTGGCGGTAATCCGGACTCGCCGGGTCATAGAGCCGATCCAACAACCCTGTCAGCTCGGCCTGGTTGCGGAGCGGCAGCATGATAGCCAGGTTCAAACGTTGCGTGGGTGGAAGTAATCCCACCGGCACGGCCTGCCCGCTGGCCACTGCGGGGCGCACATGACTATGCAATACCTGTAACTGTTGCTGGGCTTGTCCTGAGGTTGTGAAAAACAAAAACGCGGCTGCGCAAATGAAGGCAGCCAGCACCGCTAGAGGGTGAGCATTTTTTCTCATGTTCTTAGTCCTGTCGATCTGAGATGCAAAACAATTTCGGCTATTGGAGCGCACGCACACCAAAGTCGCGGCATCTTAATGCACGATGAGCGCTTCCTGTCGGGTTTGTGTGAACTGTTACGAAAATGGAACGGCGTAACTGATTGGGTCCAATCGAGTGCGAACGTTCTCTTGCGGCGTCAGAGAACCGTGAACGGCATTCGCCAAACTGCACCCGAGTGCGGCAGCCTATCTTGTAGTCGCCTACCCGATAAAGACCCGCACGATGCGGGCCAGCAGCTGACCCGCGAAACCGAGCCCGATCCAGATCAGAACCACCTGATCAGATTGCCCTTGACCCCATCGACGATGAGCACTAACCTAGCATCATCTGGCCATTGGGGACAGCTTCGACAGCGGGCTAACTCCTTTGTTTTTAAGATTTTGCCCGTAAGTTGTTGCAGCTCTAAGATTTTCTTGAATTTTGGCGCTAAGTCGATGATTCCAATATACCGGGGGGGTGGGGGGGGTATCCCGCACTCACCCAAATTCCCATTTCGGAACTCGCGATTCGGACTCGCAGCCGTCGCCGCTAGCCTTCTTCTTCCCGTGCTCGCTCATGCCGACGCGTTGCGCGGCACGCTGGTCCGCGATGCATCCATTCACGTCGCTCCAGACGCGAACTCTGCCAAACTCGGCCACGCCGAACGCGGTTACGAACTGGTCGTCATTGATGCCAGTCACGACTGGGCTCACGTCGAAGCCATTCTCCGCGAACCCAAGAAAGACAGTGACAACGAGGAAGAAGCCGAAGGCAAAACCATCACCGGATGGGTCTCGGGTAAAGCTCTGGTCACCAGCGCCAATCCCAACGGCGATAAGATCGTCTTCGGCGAAGCCGCCGATTCTGAAGATGAGGCCAGCCGCCGCCGCGGCCGCCGCGATGCCGCGCAAGACGCCATGCGTCTCTACTACCGCGTCTACGATCTGTTTCCCAACTCGCCGCTCGCAGCTGAGGGCCTCTACCGCGCCGGCGACATTCGCTGGCAGATGGAACGCAACGATGTAATGACTCGCCCCTCCGCCCGCGAGCGTGATTCCTACATGCGCGGCGCCATCGACGAAACCTGGATGAAGCTGGTCATCAAGAAGTTTCCCGGCACCAAGTGGGCTGACCTTGCAGCCTTTCATCTCATCGAGAACAAATTGTGCGGCGACTGGCAGGGCGCGTCGAAATGTCCCGACAAAGAGGCCGATCTTTACGAAAGCTACGCCAAAGATCATCCCCAATCCCCGGCCGCGGCCGAGGCGCTCTATGACGCCGCCTGGCGCCGCTCCGCGCTGATCGAGATTTATAAAACCGAGCCCAATCAGAAAAAATCCGCGGAATCCAAAGACCGCGCTCAGGCCCTGGCGCAGAAAATCGTCAGCCAATATGGTTCGAGCGATTGGACCTTGCGCGCCGAGCGCTTGATCTTCTACATTCAGCAAGGCGTTCCAACCTACGGAAACGCGGCGGACTGAACTTTGCCCATCTATCAAGCTGTGGTTCTTGCCATCATTCAGGGTCTGGGAGAATTCATTCCAGTCTCCAGCTCCGGACACTTGATCATTGTGCGGCGGCTGCTCGGCTGGAACGAGCTTTCCCCGGCTCACGAGCTCACCTTTGACGTCGCGCTGCACTTCGGAACCTTGCTCTCGGTGCTCTTCTACTTTCGCCGCACCTGGTTTCAGATTATCCGCGCGGCGCTGGGAGGCAAGGTCGTTCGCTTCTCCGAAGCAGGCGGCTCCGACGTAAACCTGACCGCCGAAGAACAGAAAGACGAACGCATGTTGCTGTGGTTCCTGGCCATCGCCACGATTCCGGGAGCCATCGCCGGCAAACTGCTCGAGCACTCCACCGAAGATTATTTCCGTGAACACATCTTGCTGATTGCCGCGGCTTTGATCGTAGTTGCGCTGCTGATGTGGCTGGGAGAAAAAGCCAGCACGCTGCAGAAGCCGCTAACCCGCATCTCTTTCGCCGACGCGCTGATCGTGGGCATAGCCCAGGCCGCAGCCCTGATGCCGGGAGTTTCGCGCTCCGGCTCAACCATCACGGCGGGCTTGTTCCGCAACATGACGCGGGAAGCTGCGGTTCGCTTTAGTTTTCTGCTCTCCACTCCCATCATCGCGGGCGCAGCGCTATTGAAAGCCCACGAACTTCGCAAAGAAGGCTTGCCCGCCGGAATGCACGCGCCGTTCCTGGTTGGCATTATCGTTTCGGCCGTCGTCGGCTATGCAACCATCGCGTGGCTCATGCGCTACCTGCAATCTCATAGTCTGCGGGCGTTCATCATCTACCGTATTGTGCTGGGCGTGGTTGTGATCGCCCTGGCGTTTCTATGGCATATCGCGTAGGCAGGCTCGAGTTTCGCAGGTTTATGCCCTCGGTCATTAAACCAGCTCCAGTCGGACTTGGCGCCCGACCACAGCCGCAGCCTTTTGAAGCGTACTGAGGGTAATGGCATCATTGTCGGGATCGAGGAGCCTATCGAGGGCGGACCGGCTGGTGCGCATCCGCCGAGCCATTTCGACCTTGGTCAAGCCCTTCTGTTGCATGGCCGCCTCCACCTGCCGTGCTACGACCCGTTTGATAGCGGTCGCGCTGACTTTTTCATAGAGGCCTTCCTCACGAAGCCAGCTATCGAAAGTTGAGCCGATGTTCTTTTTCTTCACGCTCCGGTTCCTTTCTTTCGTCTGATTGCCAGGTCAATTTCCTGTTTGGGTGTCTTCTGCGTTTTCTTCATAAACCCGTGAAGCAGAACCATACAGTCGTGTTCAATGCAGAACAGCACGCGGGCGATGCGGCCATGCGGCAGACTGCTTCTCACTTCCCACAGTTCCCGGCCGAGCGAGCGTACTAGAGGCATCCCGATGGGCCACGAAAATTCAACGTCTTTGATGTCCTCGCCGATGATTCTACGACCCTCAGGATCCAGGCTCTTGAGCCATTCCCGCACCGGTTCTCGCCCGCTATCGGAGCGATAGAACCGTGCTGGCAGTCGCTTCAGACCTGTGTCCATGTAGTGTACCACTATTGGTACAGCGTAACAAGCGCCGCGCTAGCGGGAAACCACTTGTACACTCCCGGCAAATTCCGGCGTTGTCGGGGTCGCGAGTTCTTGTAATAATAATAAGGCTCTGGCCGATTGCGGCGTCGGGAACAAGCTCTTAAGCAGCTTCGTTTTCGGTGCGAAATCCCGGCCCAAATGGGTTTCCTGAAAAGCATTTTTAACCCGACCGCGAACCGGCGGCTCAACGAGCTGATCGGATTCCTGTTGTGCGTCTCCGCGCTCCTCCTTTTCCTCGCGCTGGCTTCGTATTCTCCGCTCGACCCTTCGCTCAACAGCGCCTCGGTGCTCACCGGCTCTCACGCTGCCCGCAACTGGATCGGCATGGTTGGAGCGTTCCTCTCCGATCTGATGTTGCAGTTCTTCGGCGCTGGCGCGTTTCTGCTGCCGGTGTTCTGCGCTGCGCTGGGAATGCGTTGGTTTCGTTCGCGCAAGATTCAATCGCCCATCGCCAAGAGTCTGGGCGCAACTTGGTTGGTGGTCTTTGTGCCGGCTCTGTTGGCGCTTTTGCCGGGACACTGGCGCTGGCTGAATGTGATTCCGATCGAAGGCTTGTTGGGACGCATCGTCGGCGACGTGCTCATCCACTATCTAAATCTCGCCGGCGCTTACATTGTTTGCGCCAGCGTGTTGGCGGTTGCTCTGTATCTTTCGACGGCGTTCTCATTCGCCGCACTGGAACTGTGGGCCCCGACGCGCTTTGCCTTCGTGACCGCGTTGTGGAATCGCTATCAGGATTGGCAGGAAGAACGCGTCCGAAACAAGCAGCAGCGGGAACTGGAAAAGCGGCGAATCTCGAAGCCTGTGGTGAAGACGCAATTGATTCCCGCGCGGCTGCAACAGACCGAACCAGCCTCCACGGAATCTCGCCGCACCGGCATCGAGCGCATGATGCAACAAGACGAAGACGAGCGCCCAGCGCTCGCGCCGGCCGCAGCCGCAGTCACTGGCGGAATCCTGGCGGAGTCTTTGCCATCGCCCGAGACCAGCGCGGCTGCCGATCCTAAGGTCGCCGAGCGCGCCGACAGCAGCCACAAGCCGAAAACCACGCTGCCGCGCATCGCCGGCGGCTACAAATTGCCGCCCAGCAGCCTGTTGCAGCGTCCCGACGAGCAGCAAGCGGTCGACGCCGGCGAACTCAAATTGCTGGCTCAGGTGCTGACTGAAAAATATGCCGAGTTTGAGGTGCACGGCCAGGTCACGCAAATCAATCCCGGTCCCGTAGTCACCACTTTCGAATTTAAGCCAGACGCAGGCATCAAATACAGCCGCATCACCAATCTCACCGATGATCTTTGCCTCGCGCTGAAAGCCGAAAGTATCTTGATCGAGCGCATGGCCGGAAAATCCACAGTCGGCATTCAAGTCCCGAACCGCGAACGCGAAATCATCTGGCTGCGCGAGAACATCGAGTCGCAGGAGTTCATGGGATCGAAGTCGAAGCTCACCATAGCTCTGGGCAAAGACATCAACGGACGCATCGTCACCGCCGATCTCGCGGGCATGCCGCACCTCTTGATTGCCGGTTCCACCGGCGCGGGCAAGAGCGTGGCCATCAATGCGATGATCATGTCGATTCTTTACAAGGCCACGCCCGAGCAGGTGCGGCTGATTCTGGTGGACCCGAAGCGGCTCGAATTGGGCAACTATGAAGGCGTTCCGCATCTTCACACGCCCATCATTACCGAGCCGAAGCTGGCCGCCAACGCGCTGCGCAATGCGGTGCGCGAAATGGAGCGGCGGCTGAAACTGCTGGCCGCGAAGGGCGTGCGCAATATCGACCAATTCAACCGCCTCTTCGAGAACGGCACGCCCAGCCTGTTTGAAGAAGATTCCGACGATAAACCGATTCCCTACATCGTCATCATCATCGACGAGTTGGCCGACCTGATGATGCTCGATTCCAGCAACGTGGAAGAGTCCATCACGCGGCTGGCGCAGATGGCGCGCGCTGTGGGCATACATCTGGTGCTGGCCACGCAGCGGCCTTCCGTGGACGTGATCACGGGATTGATCAAGGCCAACTTCCCTGCCCGAATTTCTTTCCGCGTAGCCACCAAGGTGGATTCGCGCACGATTCTCGACGCCAACGGCGCCGAAGCGCTGCTGGGCAAAGGCGACATGCTCTATCTGCCTTCGGGTTCGGCGCGAGTGCATCGGCTGCACGCCGCCTTCGTCACGGAAAAAGAAATCGCCGCGGTCGTCGAATTCTGGAAGGCGCAGGGCTTGGCCGAATATCAACAGCAGTTCCTAGAAGTTCCAAAAGATGAGCGGGAACCTGGCGATGCTGCGGTCAGCGGCGAAACCGGAGGCGATAGCGGAGCCGAAGACGATCCCCTCTATCAGGATGCGGTGAAGCTGGTGGTGGAATTCGGCAAAGCCTCCACATCGCTGTTGCAGCGCAGGCTGCGCATCGGCTACGGCCGCGCCGCGCACCTGATCGACTTGATGGAACAAGATGTAATCGTCGGCGCGGCCGACGGCCCCAAGCCGCGCGAAGTGCTGAAGCGCCCCGACTGGATTTCAGAAATCGAAGAGACCATGCGCTAGGTTCGTCTTCGCGTCTGACTTCGGTCTGGCCAATCCTAAGTTCCTGTGCCGCTCAGGGCGATCACCTGAGGGCTTTCGGGTGCATCATCCGTGATCGTGATCGATCCGGTTCTCAGGCCGTCCTCCGTGGGCGTGAAGACGATATCGATGTGACACGAGCGTCCGATGGGCAGGCTGCTGCCGCAGTTATTGGTTTGAGAAAAATCTCCGCTGGCGATAATGCTTTCGATCGCCAAACGCGCGCTACCCTTGTTGGTGAGAGTCACGCGCTGCGACGGGCTTGCCGTTCCTACCGGCTGGTTGCCAAAGGCAACGCTTTCGCGCGAGAGGGTCGCGGCGGCGGCCTGCAGAAGCAGGGTAACCGTGTTGTCTCCGGAGTTTGCCACCGCGATATCGAGCCGGCCATCCGAGTTGAAATCTCCAAAGGCCAATTGCGAGGGCCCTGCGCCGACCGCGGTTTCCAACGCGGTTTGAAAAGTGCCATCGCCGTTGCCCAAATAAATCAGGATCGCGTTGGCAGAATCGACGAGCACCAGATCGAGTTTGCCGTCGCTGTTGAAGTCGGCGGTGGTAATGAAGCTGGTGGTTTGGCCGGCATCGGGCTGGCCATCCTTCTGCGTGAAGGTCCCGTCTCCGTTGCCCAGAAGAACTGTCAAAGCCGTGGACCCAGTGTCGGCGAAAGCCAGGTCGAGAATGCCATCGCCGTTAAAATCTCCGGTGGTCACGGACTGAGGGAAAACCATCGTCGTTACAGGCTGCGTGGCTGCTGCGGTAAAGGTTCCGTCGCCGTTCCCCAGGAGGATCGTAACTTCTCCTGGCGGTCCGGTACTGGTTACGGCTAGATCGAGAATGCCGTCGCCGTTGAAGTCTCCAGTTGCCAGGGCTTCATCCTCGGCGGTTGCTCCCAGAGGGCCGAACGAGTCGCCGAAAGTGAACGTGCCGTTGCCGTTGCCCAAGAACACAAAGATGCCGGGAAAATCGACGTCGGTGACCGCGTTCGCAATATCCAGCTTGCCGTCACGGTTAAAATCGGCGATGGCGACCGGGCCGACGCCGTCCAATGATTCAACGTCAGTGTCCGCGGCAGTAAAGCCTCCGCTGCCGTTGCCAAGAAAGGTCGCAAGGTTCTTGCTACCGTCTCCTCTTGAGTACCATCCTGCGGCCAGGTCGAGCTTGCCATCACCGTTGAAGTCGGCGGCTGCCAGGTTTGGCGCTCCCTCCGTGCCCAAACTGTTTTCAAAGCACGTCGCCGAAGCGGTAGTAAATCCTCCCGCGCCGTTTCCCAGGAGAAGCTGAATCACTCCCGCGCCACCGAAGGTATAGCAAGAGTCGGGCTGTTCCAGATCGAGAATAGCCAAGTCGGCCTTGCCATCGTTATTGAAATCCGCAGCGACGATGCTGGCCGGCGAGAGGCCGACACCCAGGACTGAACTGGAAAACGACAGAGAGGCAGTCGGCACTGTTGCCGTGAATGGAACAGCATTGGACGCGCCGCCGCCGGGAGCGGGGTTGGTGACGGTTACTGTGGCCGTGCCCGGTTTGGCGACGTTGGCCGCTGGCACGATCGCCTTAAGGCGGTCGTGATTTACAAATGTGGTCGCCAGCGGAAATCCGTTCCAATTCACGACAGCACCGGTTACGAAGCCAGCACCGTTCACCGTCAAGGTAAGACCCGCGCTACCTGGCGCGATGCTGGATGGGACGAGCGGCTGGTTCACGAAAGGGACGGCATTCGACGCTGCAAACAAAGGCGCAGCCAAGAAAACAACCACCAGCAAGAGACGGGAGCAGCGCATATCATTCCTCTTTAAGGGAACCGGGAGTAGCTGTTCGGGGGGAAGAGGAACCAACAACCGCACGGAATTCTATGACAGCCGAAACGGCCTGTCAATCACGGCGTTTGGGCCGACACGGCGTTTGGCCGTCACGGCGTTTGGCCGACCCCCCGCGAACCGCCCGACAGTCCTGGGAAGCCGTTAGAATGCCTTCGGAACATCCCGCAGGAGCGCCGCCATGAAAGTTTTCACGGAATACTTGAAGTTTCATACCAAGACGCACCGTGCGTATGTGCACCTCACACCGCAAGTGGAGGAGATTGTGCGCAAGAGCGCCGTGAAAGAAGGCATGGCGCTGGTTTCGGCCATGCACATCACCGCCGGAATCTATGTGAATGACAACGAAAGCGGGCTTATCGAGGATATCGATCAGTGGCTGGAACACCTGGCGCCGTTTCGCAAAGATTACAAACACCACGAGACCGGAGAGGACAACGGCGACTCGCATTTGAAGGCTCTGCTGATTCATCATGAGGTGATTGTGCCCATCACCGCGGGCAAGCTGGATCTGGGCACGTGGCAGCGGATCTTCTACGCTGAGTTTGACGGTCGGCGCGACAAACGCGTAATTGTGAAAGTGATGGGGGAGTGAGGCAATTGTTAGTTGTCAGTGGCCAGTGGCCAGTTCGTGGTGATCAGCGTTTCGAGTTGCCACTTGCTCGGGGATGCGTGAATCCGTAAGATCGTGAATTCGCCGGCTGCTTCTTCTGGTGGGAATTCAGCAGGCGCAGACGCAGCAATTCGATAAGGAATATTGGAGAGATATTCATGAGCTCGGAAGAATTGCAGGAATTAAAAGAACACGCGGAAAAAGCGAAGGAAGACAAGTCGCTGGCGCCAGTGTCTTTGACCATGGCGGTGCTGGCGGTGGCGGTTGCGGTGGTGGCGCTGCTGGGGCATCGCGCACACACCGAAGAAGTCGTGCTGCAGGCTAAGGCTTCGGACCAGTGGGCTTTCTACCAAGCCAAGAATATTCGCCGGCACGGCGACGAGATGTTCAACGATTTGACCTCAGTTCTCGGCACGACCGACGCGGCCGCGCTCGCGAAGCTTCGAGGGAAATATTCCGAGGAGGCCGAGCGCTACAAAGGCGAGCAGAAAGAGATTGAAGATAAAGCGCGGGAATTGGAGAACGAAGTAGCCCTGGAGCGAAAGCGCACCGACCGCGATGACCTGGCCGAAGTATTTCTGGAAGTGGGGCTGGTGATTACGTCGATCACATTGCTATCGGGACGGCGTCTGTTCTGGAGCCTGGGGATTGTGATGGGCGTGGTGGGAATCGTAATCGCGGCTACGGCTGCGACGGTGCATTAGCAGCGGGCAGGGA
>Ga0302325_10003606_pt1 | contig 36360 bp, 40 predicted proteins | sample Palsa_T0_2_FD_201948 | JGI IMG/M metagenome (GOLD analysis project Ga0302325, IMG submission 201948) | Peat permafrost microbial communities from Stordalen Mire near Abisko, Sweden - Palsa_T0_2 | ecosystem: Environmental > Terrestrial > Soil > Palsa > Peat permafrost | place: Sweden: Abisko...
CGATCGCCCGTCGGGTCCCGAACCACGAGCGCGGCTGCACGGCGAACAGGTCGACGGCGTCGACGACGCCGACGAGCCGGCCGTCATCGGTCATCACCGGCGCGTGGTCGATGCCGCGCTCGAGCAGCTCGAACAGCACCTCGGCGCCGAGACGGCTCGGCGGGACCGTGAACACCGGAGTGGTCATGACGGTCTTCACGGGAACGGATGCGGGCACCTCGGCGGCCACCACCCGCTTGCGCAGGTCGTGGTCGGTCACGATGCCGATCCCTCCCTCCGGCAGGTCGATGATCGCCGCGCTCGCCCCCGCCTCGGTCATCCTCTGCGCGGCTTCGGCGATGGTTGTGTCCGGATCGCAACGCACTGTTGTCGATCGGATCAGGCGTGCCACCGGCTGATTGCCCGGCTCCTGCGCTCCGACCGCGAGCTCACGGTCCCGTGCCCGATCGAGCAGTGGCCGCGCGGCGGACGCCGCGATCCGGTAGCAGAGCGTGTCCTCGGCGGCGCGCGCCTCGAAGCCGGGCGGGAGGCCCGAGAGCATCGCCGCGTGGCCGAAGGTGTCCCCCGGCCCGAGCAGGTCGAGCATGCGGCCGTCGTGGACGACGTCCACAGCGCCGCTGTGGATCACCCGCAGGAAGGTGACGGGACCCCCATCCTCGCTGAGGATCACCGCGCCCGCGAGATAGAACTCGACCTGGGTGCCGGATACCACCTCGGCCAGCTCGTCCGGCGCCAGCATGTCGAACGGCGGCCTCCGGGAGAGGAAGCGCGCGATCTCGGTTAGGCCGGCGTCCAGCTCCGCCCCCGAGGCCGGCTACACCCCCGCGGCAGGAAGCGCCGAGGCCTCGCGCGACTCCGTTCCCGTCACGGCTGGCGTCAAAGTGACATTGCCCACGGCTGCGCATACTAATCTCCTCGGCGGTGGCTCATCTCTCTCCCGACCGCCGACGAACCTAGAATCAGGCTCATGGCCGGCCTCGTGACGACCACTCTCGGCCGGACCGCACAGCGAGTCCCGGGACTGCGGAAGATCCCGATCATGAGGCTGCTCGCGCTCGGCGAGATCGTGGTGCTCGCGCGCGCGCACGTGACCAAGCTGGATCCGAACGAGTGGCGCAGGCTGCTCGAGCTGATCCGAATCGGGCGCGGGCGCCCGAGCAACCTGTCCGCGCACCAGCGTCGCGAGCTGCGGTCGCTGATCGACAAGGCCGAGCCGCGGCTGTTCGCCGGCGCCGCCGCCGAAACGCTTTCGCCGGTCTCGCTTCCGGACCGGCTGCTGTACGGCTCCTCACCGCCCAAGCGAGCCGGGAAGCGCAAGAAGAGCCGGAAGAAGTAGGCCGGCTACCCGGTCGCGGTGGCCTGACCTACAGCCTGCGCTCGCCGATCCCACCGCGCCCGGGCCTTGGCGGCCTCGGTCTCCCTGTCCCTCGCCGGCGCGCCGGTGACCAGCTCGTCCAGCAGCCTGCTCGTCGATTCGGCGATCGCGTCGACCGCGTGCTCGAACGCCTCGGCGTTGGCCTGCGAGGGCTTGGTGAAGCCGCTGATCTTGCGTACGTACTGCAGCGCCGCGTCGCGCACCTCGGCGTCCGTCGTCGCGGGCTCGAAGTTGTGGAGCGTCCTGATATTTCTACACATATCGGGAGGGTAAAGCTTCGATGCCTTTCGCCGTCGTCGTCTCAGCCCGCGGTCGCGCGACAACGCCGGATCGCTCGTGCGGGCTCGGCGGCGTGGTCGACCAACTGTCAAGACCGATCGTTCTCCCTCCACTCAGTCTGCGTCAAGCTCGCTGCGCAAGATCAGGCTCCCGACCTTCTGACTCCGGCGGGCAGCCTCCCGATCGCCCTCGAGTGCGGCGACGATCGAGCCCTTCATCAGGATGTGCCACTCGCGGGCGAAGCTCTCGGCGTCGGTGATGCCCGCGCGACGGGCGAGGTCCTCGAGGAAATGCCGGATTCCGGCGAGATATGACACCCCCGCGCGGTGAATCGCGTCCGCGGGATCGGGGTGCTCGAGCATCACGTTGATGAACGAGCAACCCTCGAAATCGGGGCGATGGAACCACTCGTCGAACAGATCGAAGATCGTGAGCAGGCGTTCCCTCGGATCGGAAGCGCGCTCCTGCACGCCGGCCTGGAGCCAGTTCTTGGTCCACAGGTCCTCGCGGCGTTCGAGGAACGCCAGCACGAGATCCTCCTTGGAGGCGAAATGGCGGTACAGGGTCTGCCTTGCGACCCCCGATCGAGCGATGATCGAATCGACGCCGACCGCCTGGATGCCCCACCTCGAGAAGAGCTCGTACGCGGCCCCGAGAATCCGCTCGCGAGCGCTCGCGAGGCCGGCGCTCAGGGCGCCACCAAGGCTCGCATCCATGGCCGCCATCACCTGACTCTATCAGTCGCACCCGACGACGATGACTTCTTGACAGGCGCCTGCCAAGGGAGAACGATCGGTCTCAGAACACCCTGGTCGGGTAACGCCTCGTCATGAGTGCATCACCACTCTGAGCGCGATGATCACGAGCCCCATCGCCGCCCCTGCACAAGCCTGCAACATCAGCTCGGTGCCGCGCAGCCCAGCGCGCACGCCCGCGAGCAGCTCGAAGGCAACGATCAGCGCAGCCGACGCCCACACGGCGGCGAGGACCGCGGTCGCGAGCGACGCTCCGGCGGCCGACGCGACCAGCAGGGCGAGGATCGGCATGCCCGCTCCGCGGACGATCGCCCAGTCACGCACCAGCGCGCGCAACAGGCCGGCCGCGCTCAGCGGAGTCTGCCTGTCCAAGCGCTGTCCGAGCGTGTCGGCGTAGGCATGCGCCAGCCAGTAGAGGGCGAGCGCGAGCGCGAGCGCGCCGACCGTCTCCAGCAGCGTCTCGCGACCTGCGCTCTCGGTTGCGAGCACGGCGCCGATAATCAGCGTGCCGTAGACGGCTCCGGTCGGATTGTGTTCCGGCAGGACCCAGTCGATCACCCGATTGGCGAGGTGCCGCCCGCTTCGCGATTTGGACCCAGGGGCGATACGAGCATTATCGGCCGCAGCTCAGATCGAGCGTCTGCCGCCGCTTCCCAAGTTAATCGCGATCCATGCAATGCACTGAGAAAAGCGATGCGTAAAAAATTCGCTATTTGCGAAAATTTCATCTTGCCGCCCGGCGCCATCGGGTCCATCATGTTTGGCAACGAGATAGGTTGCTTCGGCGCTGCTCGTGCGTGTTCAGCGTGCCCGAACCGAGAGGGATGCCGACCGTGCCAATCGCAAGTCTTTTGCATCAGGGACCCCTGCGCAGCCCGCGTCTAACACGCGCGGCACGGCCAACCCCCAACCGACCAGCCGGCGGCGCGCTCGCCAAGCTCCCGGCACAGGAGGTGTGACAGTGAACGCTCGCGACATGGTCGAGGTGTTCGAGCCAGAACTCGCCGATGCGAGAGTCAGAGCCAGGCAGCTGACCTCCACGCTCAATCCGATGCTCGAAGAGGCCAAGCGGGTCTTTGCGAAGGCGGACGTGGACACGCGCGTGGTGACCAGCCTCGCGGCCGGCCTGGTGCTCGGGAAGGTGGTGAGTCGCCTTGGTCGCTGACATCATCAAGCAGATATCGGAGCAGCTGCAGGCAAAGGCGCTGCCGCGGGTGGAGACGTACACCGGCGGCATGATTCCGACCGATGAGCCCGTCACCGGCGCCCTAGCCGTCGGCTTCGTCGCGGGAGGTGGCGTCGGTGGAACGCTGGGAATACCGTTGAAGTTGGTTCGGGTGGCCACCGGCTATCCGAAGTCACGAAGCCGAATGGAGGCACCGCGAATGTTCAACAACTCCAATAAAGAGCTCGGCCGGGCGCTGGCCGCGATTGCATCAGCCGATAGCCAGCTCCGCGGGCGCAGCGGCCTCTTGGGCTTGCTCCTGCCGACGCCGAGGAAAGTGCTGATGGTCGCCGGGGCGTACGCCGCGTTCAACAGCGTCGATCCGGAGCTCCTCGGGCCGGTCGGCCCGGCGATCGAGAAGGCCAAGGAGCGGATCCCTGTCGGTGACCTCGTGATGATGGTCGCGCCGGCGATCGATGCTGTGAAGGAGCAGCTCGCCACACGCATCGACGCGGTCAGGTAGGACCTCCCCCAGGCGCGCCGCGAGATGCGGCGCGCCGCCCGCAATTAGGGGATCTCACGATCCGCACTCGCTGCACGTTTTACGCTGTGAGTGCCGTCGAGAGCGATGATCGAGAACCCTGTGCCGATCCGGCTGGAGCTGCGGCATCGACCTCCGATCGATGTCGAGGGGCTGATCGCGTTCCTCGAGCGGCGAGCCGTGGCCGGCGTCGAAGAGGTTCTCGACGGAACCTACCGTCGCAGTTTGCGACTGCCCGGGGGTCCCGGGGTCGTCGAGCTTGCGCCCGGTCCTGGCTTCGTTCACGCGAGCGTCTGGCTGCAGGACCGGCGCGACCTCGCGAAAGCCGTCGGGCGCTGCCGCGTGCTGCTCGACCTCGATGCGGATCCGGAGCCGATCATCGCTGCCCTCGGCCCCGACCCGCTGATCGGAGGGCTCGTCCGCGCGGCCCCGGGGCGGCGCGTGCCCGGGCACGTCAACGGTGACGAGCTGGCGCTCCGCGCCGTGCTCGGTCAGCAGATCTCCGTAACGGCCGCGACCACGCTCGCGGCCCGGCTCGTCGCCGCATACGGGGAGCCGCTCGCGCGCCCCGTTGGCGCCGTCACCCATCTGTTTCCGACGGCGAAGTCGCTCGCGGGCGTCGAGCGCGGCGTTCTGGCGATGCCGGCTTCTCGGCAGCGAGCGCTGATCGGCCTCGCCGCGGCGCTGGCGTCCGGTGAGCTGCTGCTCGAGGGCGGCGCCGACCCCTCCCGGGCGGAGCGATCGCTGCTCGCGCTCCCCGGGATCGGGCCCTGGACGGTGGCATACATCGCGATGCGCGCACTCCGAGACAACGACGCGTTCCTCCCGACCGACCTCGGAGTCCGGCGCGGACTCGAGGCGCTGGGACACGACGGGCGTCCCGCCGCGGCCGCCGCGATCGCCGAGCGGTGGCGACCGTATCGCGCCTACGCCGTGCTGCACCTGTGGGACCAGGCAGCCGCGCCACGAACCAGCCTCGACCGGCAACTGGCCGCCCGGTAGCGATGCTGTATTGCACCACCTCGAGCCCGATCGGCGAGCTGCTACTCGCCGGTGACCGCGACGCGCTCCAGCTTCTGCATATGCAGCAGGGGCGCCGGCCGGCCCGGATCGCGCCGGGGTGGGCGCGGAGCGACGAGCCGTTCGCGCGGGTGCGCGCGCAGCTGGACGAGTACTTCGACGGTCGCCGGCGGGCCTTCGACATCCCGCTCAGACCGGCCGGCACGCCATTCGAGCTCGAGGTGTGGGGCGCGCTGCGGGAGATCCCCTACGGTGAGACCGTGAGCTACGGAGAGCTCGCGGCGAGGATCGGGCGCGCCGATGCCGCTCGCGCGGTCGGCGCGGCCAACGGACGCAACCCGATCGCCGTGATCGTCCCCTGCCACCGCGTGATCGGTGCCGACAGAAGCCTGACCGGCTATGGCGGCGGCCTCGAACGCAAGCGCCTCCTGCTCGAGCTCGAAGCCGGCGTTCTCGCACTCCCGGTCTAGTGTCGTGATCTTGGACCTTTGCGACGCCTTGCCACCTGCGCCGCCGCGTCATATGATCGCTCGAACAGCGCTGCGGTTATCTCCAAGGCGGACGCAGCAGGGGGCGGAAACCGCGGGATCGGCGGCGGCAACCACCGTCCCGCCGGCGGGAGGCGCACGCCGGTCCCGCGATGGCCCGATCGGGCCGCTGAAACGCGGAGGCACGGCGCGCTAGCGACTTCTACGCGCCACCTTTTTCCCCGGGTTCAGCAGCCCCTTGGGGTCAAACGCGTCCTTGATCGCCTCGTGCAGGCCGACCGCCGCGGGCGCCCATTGGTGCTCGAGCGCGCCGCGTTTGACCCAGCCGACGCCGTGCTCGCCCGAGATCGAGCCACCGAGCTCGCAGGCAAGCTCGAAAAGCTCCTCGGCGGCGTCCTCGGCGCGCCGCAGCGCGTCCGGGTCCTCAGGCGAGATCATGAACGTCGAGTGCAGGTTCCCGTCGCCGGCGTGCCCCCAGCTGCACGCGGGCAGGCGATGGCGCTGGCCGATCTCGACAGTCGCCGCGATCGCATCGACCAGGCGGTCGAGCGGTACCACGATGTCCTCGCTGACCTTGCCACCGCGCTGCGCGGTGACGCCGAGCGAGGTGCCGTCGCGCCAGCGCCACAGTTCCGCGGCCGCGCGTGCATCGCGCGGCGCGTGGATCGATAGCGCGCCGTCGCCCAGCAGCTCCGTCAGCTCAGCGTGCAGGCGTGCCACCTCCTGCGCGGAGCCGTCGGCGTCGGCGATGACCATGAACGCGGCGGCCGCGGGAAGCGGCACCGGAAACGCTTTGCGGGTCGCCCGCAGCGCGCCCGCGTCGAGATACTCGAGCGCGGCGACCGCCAGTCCGTCGGCGAAGACGCTCTTGATTGCCTCGCAACCCTCCCGCGCGGTCTGGTAGCAGGCTGCTACCGGCAGTGCGGCCTCCGGCGCGGGGATCAGCCGTAGCCACGCCGCGGTGATGATCCCCAGCGTCCCCTCGGAGCCGATCAGCAGCGACTTCAAGTCGTAGCCGGCGACGTCCTTGCGCATTGGGCCGCCGACCTCGATCAGCTCACCCGGCGCGACAACCGCTTGCAGCCCCGTGACCCACGCCCCGGTGACGCCGTACTTGAAGGCATGCGGGCCGCCGGCATTGGTGGCGACATTGCCGCCCACCTGTGACTGCTCGGCGGCGCCTGGATCGGGTGGGAAGTAGAGCCCGCTCTCGCGCGCGCGCCGGCGCAGATCGGCGGTCCTCACGCCGGCGTCGAGACGGATTCGCCACAGCTCGGGGTTGAAGCGAGTGACCGAGTGCAGGCGCTCGAGGCTGATCACAACGCCGCCGCCGAGCGGCACCGCGCCGCCGGCAAAGCCCGTGCCGCCGCCGCGGGGAACGATCGGGACGTCGTGCTCGTAGCACCAGCGCATGACGCGGGCCACGTCGTCGGCGTAGCTCGGTAGCGCGACCGCGTCCGCGCTACCACGGAGGCTCCGACTCTCGGTCGCGTCGGCGAGGTACTCACTCGCGCTTCCGGGCAGCACCGCATCGCGACCGAGAAGCGACTCGAGCTCCCGCTCGATCAGCGCCGAGTCGTTTCCAGGGTTGCGACGAGCCGCGACCATCTCTTGCCTGAAGCATGCCGCAACTGCGTTTCGATCATGTGACGAGCCGTGTTCTCGCCCGGCCCAGGGAAGGCGTGATTGGCTGACGGCGCCGCTCCTTGACCGCGCCTGCACGCAGCCGTACCGTTCAGATCAGTTGGTAAGACCAGATCAGGCATGACGGGACCGGACGAGGCCGCTTCCTTGACCGGCGAGCCCTCGCCGCTCGGTGGAGGCGCGGTCGCGCTGCGCGACCGCCTGCGATCGGGTGAGCTCACGTGTGTCATGGCCGCCGAGGCGTTCCTTGCTGCAGTCGGTGACGACGAGCTCCGCGCCTGGGCGGCGATCGACCAGGAGCTGCTGCTCGAGCGGTCGGCCGCGCTCGACCGGCTCGGCCAGGCCGAGCGGGCCGAGCTCCCGATGTTCGGCGTGCCGGTCGGGGTCAAGGACAACTTCGACACGGCCGATTACCCGACCGCGTACGGCTCTCCGATCTACGCCGGGCACCGCCCAGACCGCGACGCCGGCGCGGTGCGCCTTCTCCGCACGGCGGGAGCGCTGATCGCCGGTAAGACGAAGCTCTCGGAGTTCGCGTGGATGTTCGCCACCGACACGCTCAATCCGCTCGACCGCGCGCGCACGCCTGGTGGATCCTCGAGCGGGTCGGCGGCTGCCGTCGCCGCGGGCGCCGTCCCGATCGCCACCGGGACGCAGACGGCAGGCTCGATCAACCGGCCCGCGTCGTATTGCGGGGTGCTCGGCTACAAGCCCACCTTCGGGACCTTCCCGCGTGACGGCGTCAAGCTGCTCTCCCACTCGCTCGACACGGTCGGGTTGTTCGCGCGCAGCGTTGCCGATCTGCGGCTCACCGGCGGCGTGCTCGCCCCGGGAGTGGCGGCGTTCGACGTTACGCGGGGCGTGGTCGGCGATCCTCCGCGGCTCGCGCTGATGCGGACGCCCCATTGGGCGCGAGTCGAGCACGTCGCCCGCGACGCGATCGAGGCCGTCGCGAGCGCCGCTGCCGGCGCCGGTGCCGAGGTCGAGGAGATCGAGCCCGGGGCGGGGTTCGCCGAGCTGGTGGCGGCACAGACGACGATCATGTGGGTTGAGTGCGCGGCGAACCTGGCGCCCGAGCTCGCCGGCTCGCCCGAGCTCCTGAGCGTTGAGGTGAGAGCCGCCCTAAAGGAAGGGACGGCCATTCCCGCGACGCGATACGCCGAGGCCAAGCGAGCCGCGGCCGAGCTCGGCCCGCAGCTCGCCTCGCTGCTCGACGGCTTCGACGGCGTCTTGACGCCGAGTGCCGGCGGCGTTCCGCCGCTCGGTCTGTACTTCACCGGCGACCCGCTGTTCTGCCGCGTCGAGACCTTGATCGGCGCGCCGTCGGTGTCGGTCCCACTCGCATGGACACCCGAAGGCCTGCCGGCCGGGCTTCAGCTAATCGGCGCCCCGGGGAGCGATGCCCGGACGCTCGCGTGCGCTGAATGGCTGCTCGAGTCGGCGCCGTAGCCGGCGGCGGGGGTCGATGCGTCGGGTCCCTCCTGGATCCCGACGACCCACTGCATTATGTCGAGCGGCCCCAGGCGGTTGGCGCTCGATCTGCCGGCCGGCCCTGGGCCTACCGCGGCCAGTCGATCCGCTGCGAGAGTTCGGCGGCGGAGAGGTCGACCAGCTCGCTGCGCTCGACGGGCAGGTACCGTCCCTGCTTGAGTCCCATCCAGTGCGCCAGCTGTTCGTCGGGGTCGACGATCAACAGCTCGCCGACATTGTGGACGGCGTAGAAGTCGAGCTTCTCCCAAGTCTTGTCGTTCGGCGAGACGATCTCGATCACGAGTGCCGCCGTCGGGTAGTACAGCTCGTCGGGCCCTGGCCGGAGCAACCCGCCGTCGGGAACCCGGTAGTCCCGCGGCTCACCGAGGTTGAAGATGCCGACGCGCGGAAGCAGGCCGGCTTGGCGCGCCAACGGGTCGAGCAGCACAGCGAGCTGTTGCTGGATGTTGGCGTGACGGCCGTGGGGGGCGGGATTCATGTGGTAGACACCGTCCCAGACTTCGTCGAGCACGTCCTGGCCCAGGTTGCGGCGCCGCTCAAGGAGCGCCTCGAACTCGGCCGGCTGTGGATCTTGAACGAGCGTCGGCACGACCTCAAGGCTACCGCCCGTGACTGTGAACGTCCTGCTCGGCGTCCTCGTCATCGGCGTCCGGTTCTCGGTGTCAAGCGACGGGTTCACCCTCCGCAGCGGGCGGCGCTTCGTTCCATGGATCAGTGCTGGGAGCGCGCGGTCGATCTCGCGGGCTTTCTTGTTGCCCGAGAAGAGGTTGGAGCCCTCGGTGCGGGTGATGCCGTCGTGTCGCTCGCGGGCCAGCGCCCAAGCGCAAGCGCGACCTCGCCGCGATCCCTCGCCGGCGCTCGAGCTTAGCCGGCGCCCACCGGCGTGACGTCCCGGACCTCGACGCGCTCCCCGCACGCTTCGCAGACGACCTGCGGCACGAAGCGGTGGCCACAACTGTGCTCGAATGCCCGCGGTGGTCCTTCCTCTCCTGCGAGGTGCTTGTCTCCCCAGTTCATCAGGGTCATGATCACGGGATACAGCTCGCGTCCCGCCGGCGTCAGGCGGTACTCGTGACGGACCGGATGCTCGGAGTACTGGCGGCGCTCGAGGATTCCGCTGCCGACGAGGGTCTTCAGTCGCGCGGCCAGGGTGTCACGCGGCGCGCCTGTACGCCGGACCATCTCGTCGAAGCGGCGGTTGCCGAGGAAGACCTCGCGCACCGCGAGCAGCGCCCACTTCTCGCCGACGAGCTCGAGCGTGCGAGCGATGGAGCAGACCCGCGGCTGTGTGGTTATCGAAGCCATTCGACGGGCAGTGTAGCGAGTTCGTCGCAAATCTGGACGCACTCGGCCGGTTCGTGCTATCTTGCGCCCGCCAGTGCATCCAGATTTCGGACTGACTAGGAGACGCCCGTGACCGACCCACCCACGCCAACCACCACGCCTGGCGCTCCCCATACCCCGCGACAGACGGCAGCGGTCGTCGGCGTCCTGGCGCTGGCCGTGTTCATGTCGGGCCTCGACATGTTCATCGTCAACCTTGCCTTCCCCTACATCGGCCGCGAGTACGCTGGCACCAGCCTGGGCGCGCTCTCGTGGGTGCTCAACGGGTACACGATCGTCTTCGCCGCGGTGCTGGTGCCGGCCGGGCGCTGGGCTGACCGCCTCGGGCGGCGCCGCCTCTTCACCGCAGGTCTCGTCACCTTCAGCGCGGGCTCGCTGCTGTGCGGTCTGGCGCCAGGGGTGGCGGCGTTGATCGCCGCTCGGGTCGTGCAGGCCTCCGGGGCCGGAATGATGGTGCCGGCGTCGCTTTCGCTCCTGCTTGCCGAGGTGCCCGCCGAGGGTCGCGCGCGGGCGATCGGGACATGGTCGGCGATCGGCGCGCTCGGAGCCGCGCTCGGGCCGGTGATCGGAGGCCTGCTCGTGCAGATCAGCTGGAGGCTCGTGTTCTGGATCAATCTGCCGGTCGGCGTGATCGCCGTGCTGCTCGCCGCGCGGGTCCTGACCGAGAGCAAGGACGAGCGGGTCCAGGGGCGCCCGGACCTCGCCGGCGCGGCGTTGCTCGCGGCAGCAGTGGCGCTCGTCGCGCTGGCGTTGGTGGAGGCACCCGACTGGGGTTGGGGATCGGCCGGGTTCGTCGGATTGCTCGCCGCCTCGCTGGGATGCGGAGCGGCGATGGTGGCGCGCTCACGACGCCACCACTCACCGGTTATCGAGCTCGGGCTGCTTCGCTCACGCAGCTTCAGCGGCGCGTTCGGGGCCTCGATTCTGTACTACGCCGGCTTCGGCGCCTTCGTGCTCAGCTCGGTCGAGTTCCTCACCAGCGTCTGGGGCTACTCGGCGGTGCGGGCCGGTCTCGCGATCGGCCCGGGACCGCTGATGGTCCTGCCCTTCGCCCGTCTCGTGGCCCCCCGTCTCGTGCTCAGGCTGGGCGGCGTGGGGCGCGTCGCCGTGGTCGGATGTGCGCTGAGCGCCGGCGCCCAGCTCCTGTGGCTGACCCAGATGACCGCGCACCCTGGCTACCTGACCCACCTGCTTCCTGCCCAGCTCCTGGGCGGCGCCGGGGTTGGCCTGACGATTCCCTCACTCCTCGGCGCCGGGAGCGCCTCGCTGACCGCCTCTCGCTTCGGCACCGGGAGCGGGATCCTGAACATGGCCCGTCAGGTTGGAACCGTGTTCGGCGTCGCCGCCCTGGTCGCGATCCTCGCCCACGTCAACCCCGCCGATGCGCTGCCAGCATACCGCCACGGCGTCGCCTTGATCGTCGCGTTCTTCGCCGCGGCAGGGGTCGCATCCGCCGCTCTGCTGACCGCACGCCCGGTGCCGGCCGCCGGCGAGGTCTACCGGCCGAAGCTAAGCCCCAGCGCCGACGCCAGCGCGCTCCACTGATCGCGCGGGATGCCGTCGACGCCGACCGCTTGCAGGCAGACGTGGTCAGCGCCGGCGTCCAGGTGAGCGCGAGCTACCGGGACGACCTCCTCAGCGCTCCCGTGCGGGACGATCGCGTCGATCAGCCGGTCCGAGCCGCCGTCGGCGAAATCCTGCTCGGTGAAGCCGAACCCGAGCAGGTTGCTCGTGTAGTTCCGTAGGCCGAGGTACGGCTTGGCGTACCTACGCGCACCGGACCAGCCATGCTCGGGATCGGGGTCGACCACGCAGGCGAGCTCGGGCGCGAGCAGGCCACTCTTTCCGAGCAGGGCGCGGGCGGCGCACGTGTGCTCAACCGGCACGAAGTAAGGGTGCGCACCAAGCGCGCGCTCCCTCGCAAGCTCGAGCATCTTCGGTCTCAGCGCCGCCAGGCAGCGCTCCTCGGCCGGGAGGGGCGCGTCCGCGCTGTCGAGGCCGTCGAGGAAGGCGCGCATCGCCGACAGCGGCCTCGAGTAGTCGCTCGTTGCCTCCGGGTGGCCGATCCCGATCCCTACGAGCAGCCGACCTGGGAAGTCGCGCATGAGCTCGGCGTGCTCGGCCGCGAGCTGCGCCGGCTCGTTCTGCCACACGTTCACGATCCCGGTCGCGACGATCAGGCTCTCGGTGGCGGCGAGCAGCGGACGCACCGTCGGGAGCCGCGGTGAGCCGCCGAGCCAGAATGTCCCGTAGCCCAGGTCCTCGACGAGCTTGGCCGCCTCCCCGGCGTTCTCCTCGCCGATCGCACGGTAGGTGGTCCAGATCCCGAAATCGCCGAGCCGCATCGCAACAGGGTCGCATAGCCGCGGCCGCGGGCGATGAGTTCTCGCGGCGACCCCTGTGCTGGCCCGGATCGACGCTGTCAATCCCGCACTGAACGCGGTGGTCGAACCGCGGCGAGGTCCTGGGGCAATCCGGCATTCAAGGACAAGACGAACGCGGCCTTCATGTTGGCGGATTTCGCGCCGACGGCCAGCGAGCTCTACGGCGTGACCAGCAGCCCCTCGGATACGAGACGCCTCCGATCTGACCGCTTGTCTGACGGTAGGACCCGCGCCGGCTCGCGCGCCGATGAGCCCGGTGTTAGCGTTCGCGCCGGCGCCGTGCATCTGACCCCCGCCGATCAGGACAAACTGCTGCTCGCGATGGCCGGGCTGATCGCGCGCGAGCGGCGCGAACGGGGCGTCTTGCTCAACTATCCGGAGTCGGTCGCGCTGCTCTCGTGCTGGGTGATCGAGCGCGCTCGCGACGGCATGAACGTCGAGCAGCTGATGAGCGACGGGCGCGCCGTGCTCGCCCGCCCGGAGCTGATGGAGGGGGTGCCGGAGATGCTCGACGAGGTCCAGGTCGAGGCCACGTTCCCCGACGGACGGAAGCTCGTCACGATCCACAACCCGATCCCGTGATCCCTGGCGAGTACGCACTCTCGCCGGATCCGGTGGCGCTCGCGCCCGGGCGCGAGCGCCGTCGCCTGCTCGTCGTCAACGGCGGCGACCGGCCGATCCAGATCGGCTCTCACTTCCATTTCGCGGACGTCAACGCCGCGCTCGAGCTCGACCGGTCGGCCGCGACAGGCTTTCGCCTCGACGTCCCCGCGGGCACGTCCGTGCGATTCGAGCCCGGCGTTGAGCGCGAGGTCGGGCTGGTCGCGCTCGGCGGCGCCCGGATCGTCGCCGGCCTTCAGATCCGCAACGAGCCATGAGCCGTTGACCGAGATCGATCGCGAGCGCTACGCGCAGCTTTACGGGCCGACCACCGGCGACCGCATCCGCCTGGCCGACACGAACCTGTGGCTCGAGGTCGAGGAGGACCGCTGCGCGGGCGGGGAGGAGGCCGTGTTCGGCGGCGGCAAGACGATTCGCGAGTCGATGCTCCAAGGGACGACGACACACGCCGAAGGGGCACCCGAGCTGGTGATCACCAACGTGATCGTGCTCGACCACTGGGGTGTCGTCAAGGCCGATGTGGGAGTGCGCGACGGGCGCATCGTTGCGCTCGGAAAGGCTGGCAATCCCGACGTGATGGACGGCGTCGACCCGGCGCTGCGGATCGGCCCGAGCACCGACGTGATCGCCGGCGAAGGCCGCATCCTCACGGCCGCCGGCATCGACTGCCACGTGCACCTGATCACCCCGACGATCGTGACCGAGGCGCTCGCGTCCGGGATCACGACGCTGATCGGCGGCGGCACCGGCCCGAGCGAGGGGACGCGCGCCACCACCTGCACGCCGAGCCCGGCGGCGCTGGCGATGATGCACCGCGCGCTCGACTCTCAGCCGGTCAATGTGCTGCTGCTCGGGAAGGGGAACACGGTCAGCGCCGAGGGGCTCGCCGAGCAGGTGCTCGCCGGCGCAGGCGGGTTCAAGCTCCACGAGGACTGGGGCTCGACCCCGGCCGCGATCGACGCCTGCCTGCGCGCAGCCGAGCGCTTCGGCGTCCAGGTCGCGATCCACACCGACACCCTGAACGAGGCGGGCTACCTCGAATCGACGGTCGCGGCGATCGCCGGGCGCAGCATTCACGCCTACCACACCGAGGGAGCCGGCGGCGGCCATGCCCCCGACATCATCGCGATCGCCGCGCATCCCAACGTGCTGCCTTCCTCGACCAACCCGACGCGACCGCACACCGTGAACACGATCGCCGAGCACCACGACATGCTGATCGTCTGCCACCACCTCAACCCGCGCGTGCCCGAGGATCTGGCGTTCGCCGAGAGCAGGATCCGCGCGACCACGATCGCCGCCGAGGACCTGCTCCATGACCTCGGCGCGATCTCGATCATCGGCTCGGACTCCCAGGCGATGGGCCGCGCGGGCGAGACGATCATCCGCACCTGGCAAACCGCGCACGTCGCGAAGGATCGCTGGGGCTCCCTGCCGGGGGACGGCCCGGCAGACAATCGCCGCCTCTGCCGCTACGTCGCCAAATACACGATCTGCCCCGCCGTGGCGAACGGAATCGACGCCCACCTCGGCTCCGTGGCGCCGGGCAAGCTCGCCGATCTCGTTCTCTGGGATCCCGCGTTCTTCGGGGTCCGGCCACGGCTGGTGCTCAAGGGAGGCGCGATCGCATGGGCGCCGATCGGCGACGCGAACGCGTCGATCCCGACGCCCCAGCCGGTCCTCGGGCGCCCGATGTTCGCCGCCGCGCCGGCGGCGGCGGCGCGCGTGTCACTCTCGTTCGTCTCCGAGGCCGCGCTCGCCGACGGCCTGGCGGAGCGCCTCGGGCTCTCCCGCGAACTTGTCGCCGTCGCCGACACGCGCGCGATCGGCAAGCGCGACCTCCCCGGCAACGACGCGTTACCGGAGATCGAGGTCGATCCGGAGACGTTCGTCGTGCGCGTCGACGGCGAGGCTGTCGAGCCCTCCCCGGCGACCGTGCTGCCACTCGCCCAACGCTATTCGCTGTTCTGATGAGCGTTGTGCTCGAGCTGCTGCTCGCGGACGCGCGTACCCCGACCGGTGGCCACGCCCACTCGGGCGGGCTGGAGGCCGCGCTGGCCGCAGGACTCACGCTCACCGAGGTCCCGGCGTTCATCCGTGCCCGCCTGCGGACCGTCGGGCGCGTCGAGGCGGCGATCGCGGCGAGCGCGGCGCGTGCGGCGACGGTCGACGAGCTGCTCGACCTCGAGCTCGAGCTCGCCGCGCGGACGCCCGCCGAACCACTCCGCCGCGCGTCTGGAGCGCTCGGTGCCGGCCTGCTGCGGACGGCGTGCGCGTGGTGGCCGTCGGCGCAGCCGCTGACCGGCTATCGCGCCGCCGGCTCGCTCACGCTTCGCCCGGTAGCGCTTGGAGCCGTCGCGCGCGCGGCCGCGCTCGCCCCTGTCGCGGCGGCCCGGCTGAGCCTTTACGACGACGCGGCGATCGTCGCCTCGGCCGCCGTCAAGCTGACGGCGCTGGACGCCGCGGTGGCGAGCGGCTGGCTCGTCTCACTGGCGCCGGAGATCGACGAGCTCGTGGCCGCCGCGGCCGGCGACGGGGTCCTGCCGAGCAGCTCCACGCCGCTGCTCGACAGGCGTGCCGTCGCGCACGCCATCGCCGAGCGGAGGCTCTTTGTCAGCTGATCGGATAGATCCCGCCCGGGCGCTGCGGATCGGCGTCGGCGGACCCGTGGGAACGGGTAAGAGCTCGCTGATCGCGACTCTGTGCCGCAAGCTCGCCGGCGAGCTCGAGCTCGGCGTGGTCACCAACGACATCTACACCGACGAGGACGCGCGCTTCCTGCGCGCCGAGGGCGTCCTCCCGGCGGCGCGAATCGAAGCGGTGCAGACCGGCTGCTGCCCCCACACCGCGATCCGCGACGACATCTCGGCCAACCTGCTCGCGGTCGAGGAGCTCGAGCGGACCCAGGGACCGCTGTCCGTCGTGTTCATCGAAAGCGGTGGCGACAACCTCACCGCGGCGTTCAGCCCGGCGCTCGCCGACACCCAGATCTTCGTGCTCGACTGCGCGGGCGGAGACGACGTTCCCCGCAAGGGCGGCCCCGGGGTCACGCGCGCGGACCTGCTGGTGATCAACAAGGTCGACCTCGCGCCCTACGTCGGGGCGAGCGTCGAGCTGATGCTAAGCGACGCGCGGGCCCAGCGCGGTTCGCGAGAGGTGATCGCGCTGAGCCTCCGCGACGACGGCTCGGTCGAGTCGCTCACCGCCTGGGCGCGCGCCCAGCTCGTAAGCTGGCGAGCGGGGACGCTCTCGCCGGTCGATCCCGGCCCGCCGGCCCCGCACGTGCACGACTCCTCGGTGTGACCCGTGGCGTGGTCATCCACGCCGCGCTCGGGTTCCCCGGCACGGTGATCACCGAGCTCTCGGGCACCGAGCCCTGGCAGCCGCGGATCCTGCCGAGCGCGGCCGGCGCCGCCCGAGTGGCCCTCGTCCAGAGCCGGGCGAGCCTGCTCGCCGGGGACGACGTGACGCTGTCGGTGGTCGTCGGCGAAGGCGCCGCGCTCGAGCTCGTCGAGCTCGCGGCGACGCTGGCGCACCATGCACGTGGAGGGCAAGCCGCGGTCGTCGGTATCGAGGTCGAGGTCGGAATGTGCGGCTCGCTCGTCTGGCTCGGCGAGCCGCTGATCGTCGCGGCCGGCGCCTGCGCGCGGCGGACCTTGTCCCTCGATCTCGCCCGTGCCGCGCGCGCGTTGCTCGGCGAGCGGGTTGTCCTCGGACGAGCCCGCGAGCAATCCGGGGCGCTCGTGGCGCGGACGCGAATCACCTGCGACGGCGCGCCCGTCCTCGACGAGACGCTGGATACGCGCGACCTCGAGGTCCTCACCTCTGCCGTCGTCGCCGGCGACGCGCGGATGGTGGCCGGCCTCAGCCTCGCCGGCGCGCGTGACCTGGATGCGCCCGTAGGCGCGATGCAGGCCGAGGGTCCGGCGACGCTATGGCGGTCGGTGGGGGAAGCTCGCGCCGGCGGTGGCTGGCCGGACGCGCTGGCGGCGCGGTGGCAGGAGCTGGCGATGACAGCGCCGAGTGATCCATTCCGTCGCCGCCAGCGAAATAGTCGCATGCATCTCGAAGCGTCGAAGGCCACCCGGTGACCGGCAGCGACCATAAATTCGGATCCGCCGCCGCGGACTCCTCAACGGTGCGCCGGCTTCGGCCGGCCACCGCTGTCGCACCCGGTCTGACGCGGGCACCCGCACCAGCGACGCCGCGAGCAGTGGGCCCCGCGGTGCTCCGCGAGATCAAGCGCGGGGAGCTCGCAGGTTCTCGCCCTGGGGCACTCCGGGCGGTCGATTTCGCCGCGCTCGAGGAGGCCACCCCGACGGTTCACGATATTCCCGCGGACAAGCCACGCACGCCCGGGCGAAGCGCGCTCCGCTATCGCCTGCTGGACCGCGCGCTGAGGCACCGGGTAGTCCCCGACCCCGTGCTTCGCGCGGGGTCGCGCTACGGCGCCCTGGCACGAGAGCGACACGAATCCCGGGGCGGTGTCGTCGGCCAGGAGGAACGGCTGCGAGCGCTACTGCGACGGATGTCATCGGGGCCGATCGCCGAGCTGCCTGAGAAGGCCAACGAGCAGCATTACGGGCTCCCGCCCGAGTTTCTCGGGCTGATCCTGGGACCCCGGCGCAAGTACTCCGGCTGCCTCTGGGAGCCGGGCACCGACACCCTCGCGCGGGCCGAGGAGGCGATGCTCGCGCTGTCCTGCGAGCGGGCACAGGTCCGCGACGGGCTACGGATCCTCGACCTCGGCTGCGGCTGGGGATCGCTGTCGCTGTGGCTGGCCGAGCAGTACCCCGCGTCGTTCATCACCGGCGTCTCGAACTCGAGTCGCCAGCGCGAGTGGATCGAGGCCGAACGTGATCGGCGCGGCCTGATCAATCTCGAGGTGATCACCGCCGACGTCAATGACTACAAGCCGATCGGCCAGTTTGACCGCGTGATGTCGATCGAGATGTTCGAGCACATGCGCAACTGGCACGAGCTGCTGAGGCGCATCTCGACCTGGCTGTTCGACGATGGAAAGGCCTTCGTCCACGTCTTCAGCCACCGGACTCTGCCGTATCTTTTCACCGGCACCTGGGCGGCCGAGCGTTTCTTCACCGCGGGCCTGATGCCGAGTCACGACCTCCTCCCGCGCTTCCAGGAGCATCTCCTCCTCGCCGACCGCTGGGTCGAGTCAGGCAACCACTACGCCAAGACGCTGCAGGCTTGGCTGGGCCAGCTCGACGCCAGGACCGACGAGGCGCTCGAGCTGCTGATCGCCGACCACCGCTCGCCCGGCGATGCGCGCGCGCTGCTCGGCGCCTGGCGGCTGTTCCTTCTCTCAACCGACGAGATCTGGCGCTTCGGCGGCGGCAACCACTGGCTGATCAGCCACTACCTGCTCGAGCCCCGATCGTCCGGTCCGATCAACGCTGTGTAGGCGCGTCGTATTCGGGTAGGCTTGGCCGCCAACCCGGAGAGCGCAGGAGAATCGGCTGAGGAAAGTAGCTCCCATAGCATTGACCGCGCTCGCGCTGCTGGCGACGGGCTGCGGAAGCTCCGGCCTTTCGGATGCCGCGTTCACCTCGCAGGCGAACGCGATCTGCCGCTCGGCCAACAAGGCCAACGCCAAGCTCTCGGCGTCCTCAGGCGTTGCGGCGCTGAAGTCTGAGGAGGCGCTCGTCGCTTCGACGGTGACCAAGCTGAAGGCGCTGTCGCCCCCGGCGAGCCGTGCCGCCGCGTTCAAGTCCTACCTCTCCGATATCGCCTACGTGCAGTCGGTCCTGCAACAGCTCGTGACCGCCATCAGCGCCAAGGACAGCGCGAAGATCGCAACGATCGAGGCGGGCGTTACCGGCTTCGAGGGCAAGGGCAAGAGCGCAGCGAAGGCCGCCGGTATCACCAGCTGCGATTGAAGCCCGTAGCGCCGATTCCGCTGTCGGCGATCTGGGCTGGGGTGGTCGGCGCCACCGCGATTGGACTCGTATTGCGTGCAGTCTTCGTCGGCGGCCAAAGCCTCGGCTACGAAGAGGTCTTTACGGCGTCGGTCGTCTGGCACTCGAGTATTTCCGCGGTGTGGAGCGGGGTCAAGGCGACGGAGTCGACGCCACCGCTGTACTACCTGCTCACGTGGCTCGGGGTGAAGCTCACCGCGAGTCATACCGCGCTCGCGCTGCGAGCTGTGTCGCTGGTTGCCGGCTCGGTCACGGTGCCGGTGTCCTTTTTCGCCGTGCGCTCGTTCGTCGGCGATCGCCTCGCACTCGTGGTGGCGTGGCTGTGCGCGATCAGCCCATTACTCGTCTTCTACTCGATCTATGCGCGCTCGTATGCGTTGCTGGTGCTGGTCGCGACGCTGTCGGTTTGGGCGGTCGGCGCGTTGCTCGAACGGGCGTCGGCGACTCGCTGGGCGCTCTGGGGGCTGACGGCCGCCGCCTGTCTGTGGACCCATTACTTCGGTGCGTTTCTGGTGATCGCAGAGATCCTCCTGCTGTTCTTCAAGCTGCCGGGCGAACGGCGCAAGCTCTTGCTCAGTGTGGCCGCGGTCGCTGTCGTCTCCGCGCCTCTGTGGCCGCTCCTGCTCTCACAGAGCGGGGCATCCGAGCGCACCTCGTACATCGCCGCAATCCCGCTCGCAACGCGACTCGAGGCGATCGTCCGTCAGTTCGCGATGGGCACCAACGTGCCGGCTGCATGGTTGGAAGGCGCAGGAATCGCACTGGTAGCGGCGGCGACGCTGTTCGCGGCGTTGCGCACGTACCGGCGGCCGGCTACTCAGGCGCTCGGAGCGCTGGCGCTGATCGGCGCCGGCTTGCCGATCATCTCCGCCCTCGCGGGCATCGAGGACTATCTACTGCCACGCAACATCCTCGGCGCGTGGATCTGCGTCGCGCCGCTCGCCGCTTACGGCCTCACCCGCCTACGCAGCATTCCCTTGCTCGCATACAGCGCGATCTGCATCGTCACCGTGGTCGCAGTCGAGAGCAATTGGCGCTACCAGGGCTCGACCGACTGGCGCGGGGCGAGCGCCCTCGTTCAGACGCGTGCACGTGGTGAGCCGATCGCGGTGATGCCTGGGCTCCAGGTAGTTGTTGCGGCGCTGTACCTGCACCGCGGCCAGCTCGTCGCGCCGGTGCGCTCCGCGGATCTGTGGGTGATGGTGGAGCCCGTGCGGGGCGCCGGTGAGCGCGCGCTGAATCCGGTTCCCGATCCGCCACTGACCGCGTTGTGGGGCCCTCAGTTCCGGCCCGCCGGCGAAATCGACTACCGCGGGTTCCGGTTGATTCATCTGCGCGCGGCGTCGCCGTCGTTCGTGTTGCCGGCCCCGAGTGCGAACGGGCCGCTATCATCGCCCTCGGCGTTTGTGCTCGCGCCGTGATGCAACCCTTGTTCGCAGCGCCTGCCGCGCATAGACTCGTCCGCATGCGGGGTCGAATCGCGGCGGTGCAATGAGGGCGCGCGCGACGTCGGTGCTGTGCCTCGCTGCCGTGATCCTCTCCGGTTGTGGAGGCGGCTCGGGCAAGAGCACCAGGACGAAGTCGACTCCGGCGCCTGCCCCGACGACTGCGACGGCGTCTTCGGGGGCCCCAACCAGGGCCGCCAGCTTCACCACGGTTGTTCCGCATGGCTACACCAACGACACGAACAGGGCGCGCGGCGGGCCGTTCAACTTCCTCTATCTCATCGTCGGGCCACAGCGGACCAACATCAACGTGGTGCGCGAGCGCGTGGGTGGTCTCACCGACATGGACGTGATCGCGCGCGCGGAGCTGAGGAATGTCAAGCGGATCCTGCCCAAGGCGCACCAGTTCTCCCCGGTTACAGTCACGACGGTGGGCGGCGATCCAGCCCGCGCGGTGGATTATTTCAACAGCCCGACCGGCGAGCTGTTTCATCAGCGTCAGGTCTTCGTTGCCCATGGTGGCTGGGTCTACGTGATCACCTACACAGCGCGGCCGGCACTGTATGCCTCGCACCTCGACGCACTTAGACAAGTGGTCGCCGGTTGGCGCTGGGCCTGACCAGCTCGTTGGCGCGAGTGAGCGCCGAGAACGTATTAGCCGAGGCCGCAGGCGCCTACCGGGTTGCGCTCGGGGAGCGCCTGGTAGCCGCGTATGCCCTCGGCAGCTTGGCCCACGGCGGTTTCAGCGAGCTCGTCAGCGACATCGATCTCGGCTTGATCCTCAGTGATCCACTCGGCGCAGGCGACGCGCTCACGATCCAGGCGGTTGCCGGCGCCGAGAAGGCCAGGGGCTCGGAGCTCGGTCAGCGGCTTTCGGTGTTCTGGGGCACGCCGTCCACGCTTCGCGGAGAGCGTGAGGGAGGGCGCTTCCCCGCGCTCGATCGGCTCGACCTGCTCGATTACGGCCGGCTCCTGTCCGGACGCGACGCGCGCGCCGGTGTCCCGCGCCCGAGCGCGCGGGAGCTCCTCGTCGCCGGCGCCGAGTTCGCGATTGAATACCTGGCCGGAGCGGATGCCGTCGCGGAGATCCGCCGGCCAGAGGTGCTCCTCGCCCACGGCGTGCGCCGGGTGACCAAGCTCGTGCTGTTCCCCGTTCGCTTCCTATTCACGTCGGCAACCGGCGAGGTGGGCACCAACGATGCCGGAGCCGCCCATCATCTCGATCAACGTGACGCGCCGGCGGGAAGGCTGGCGGCGGCGGCGCTCGCGTGGCGGACCGCCCCACCGATCGACGAGCAAGCTGCCTTGCAGCTATTACGCGCCGAGCTGGTGCCCCTGTACCTCTACTACATCGACGACCACATCACTCGTCTCGATTCTGTCGGGCGCCGAGACCTGGCTCGCGCGTTCGAAGCCTGGCGCGAGCGGATCGGCGAGGCGAGCCCGTGACCGAGCAGATGGCGATCCGCGCCGTCGTAAGCGGTGCTGTGCAACACGTCGGGTTCCGTGACGCGACGGTCCAGCGGGCGCGCGAGCTGACCGTGCTCGGGTGGATTCGCCACGGCGAGGATGGGAGGTTGAAGGTTCACGCAGAGGGCGCCGAGACCGCGGTGCAGCAGCTCGTCGCGTTTCTCCACGACGGCCCGCCACTCGCACGGGTCGAGGGGGTTCAGACCGAACGGGTGACGGTCGAGGGCCACGAGCAGTTCGCGATCCGCGGGGTCTCCGCCGGGGAGTTCGTCGTTCAAGAGCACGCGGCGACCGCTCACCATTTCGATCTCCGCCTCGAAGTCGACGGGGTGATGCGCTCTTGGGCGGTCCCGAAGGGACCCTCGCTCGACCCCGCGGTCAAGCGCCTCGCCGTCGAGGTCGACGATCACACGCGGGGGCACAACAGATTCGAAGGGAGCAGCGTCATCGTCTGGGATCGCGGTACCTACGAGCAGGGCGGACGCGTGCTGTGGCCGGAGGCGCTGAGCCGCGGGCATGCCGTGTTCGTCCTCCACGGTGAGAAGCTACGCGGAGGCTTCGCGCTACAGCGCACCCGCCGCGGGGCAAAACCGCAGTGGCTGCTGATCAAGCGCCGCGACGAGGAGGCGTGCCCCGGCTCCGACGTGGTCGCCGAGCAGCCTCGTTCGGTCCTCAGCGGCCGAACCCTTGGCGAGATCGCCAGTTGAGATTCGGCGATGTCGAAATCGCCGCCCTTGCAGCGTCGTACAAGATGAGCCGCACAACTCCTCTGAGCGGTGAACCGAACAGGAGGCGCTATGCCCCAGTACATGCTGTTGATCTACGTCCCGGCCGAAGGCGGTCCCTCACCCGAGGAGCAGGCCGCTGAGGGCCCCCGCTGGTACGAGTACACGGAGGGTCTGCGGAGCGCCGGGATCCACGTCGCCGGCGACGCGCTGCACGGCGTCGAGGCCGCGACGACCGTCCGCGTCCGCGACGGCGAGACCCAGATCACCGACGGGCCGTTCGCCGAGACCAAGGAGATGCTCGGCGGTTTCTACATCATCGACGTCGCCGATCTCGATACGGCGCTCCAGCACGCGGCGCGGATCCCGTCGGTGGGCCGCGGCTCGGTCGAGGTGCGCCCGGTCATGGACCTGAGCGCGATGCCCGCACCGGAGGACCAGGCAGCGGCGCAGGCAGCCGGATGACGCAGGCGGCCGCTGCCGATCGCGAGGCCGGATCGCAGCAGGCAGCGTGAGCGTGCCCGGCGCGTGGCGGTCGGAGTCCGATGATCCGGCCGCCACCGTCGAGCGTGCGTTCCGCGAGGAGCGGCCGGCGGTCCTCGCGACGCTGATTCGCCACGTCGGAGACTTCCAGCTCGCCGAGGACGCCGTTCAGGATGCATTCGCGGCGGCCGTCGCGACGTGGTTGCGTGACGGCGTCCCATCGAACCCGGCGGCGTGGATCACCGTCGCCGCCCGCCGGCGGGCGATCGACCGCCTGCGCCGCGACCGCTCGCTCGCGGATCGGACCGAGCGCCTCGCGGAGCTCGCCCGGATCGAGGCCCATGAGCACCCTGAGGCCAACGAGGACGGCGCGGTCGCAGACGACCGGTTGAGGCTGATCTTCACCTGCTGCCACCCGGCGCTGGCGCTGCCCTCGCGGGTCGCGCTGACGCTCCGCGCGCTCGGCGGGCTGACCACGGCCGAGATCGCGCGCGGATTCCTGGTCAGCGAGCCGGCGATGGGCCAGCGACTGGTGCGCGCCAAGCGCAAGATCGCCGACGCCGGGATCCCGTATCGCGTGCCCCCCGACGAGGCGCTCCCGGACCGGCTGCGTGGGGTCCTGAGCGTCGTGTATCTGATCTTCAACGAGGGCTACGCGGCCACCGGAGGCGACCGGCTCGTCCGCGGAGAGCTCTGCAGCGATGCGATCCGCCTCGGCTTCCTGCTCACCGAGCTGATGCCCGACGACGCCGAGACGCTCGGGCTGCTGGCGCTGATGCTCCTGCACGATGCTCGCCGCGGCGCCCGCGTCGACGCCCGCGGGCGCTATGTAGCGCTCGACAAACAGGACCGCGCGAGCTGGGATCGAGGACGGATCCGAGCGGGTCTTCGGATGCTCGAGCGCGCTCTCGCCCTGCGGCACCCCGGCCCCCATCAGCTACAGGCGGCGATCGCGGCCCTGCATGTCGAGTCCCCGAGCGCGGAGGAGACCGATTGGCAGCAGATCGCGCAGCTCTACGCGATGCTGGCGCGAATCGATCCGTCGCCAGTGGTCGCGCTCAACCGCGCGGTAGCCGTCGCGTTCGCTTCGGGTCCTGACGCCGGGCTCGAGCTGTTACGGCCCCTACTCGAGCAGCCGTCGATCGAGCGCTACCAGCCGCTCCACGCTGCGCACGCCGAGCTGCTCCGGCAGACCGGCGACCGCGCCGGCGCGGCCGAGGCGTACACGCGCGCGATCGAGCTCAGCTCGAACGCCGTCGAGCGCGCCGAGATCGAGCGCCGGCTCGCGGCGCTCCTCGCCGGCGATCACGACGCCCAGCTTGGTCACGACCCGCCCGGTGCGTAGGGCAGCGTCGCCGCGACGCTGAAGCCGTTGGGGAGGGCGTGGGTGGTGAGCGTCCCTCCGAATAGCGCGACACGCTCCTGCATCCCGATCAGGCCGTGGCCGTTCGAAGGCGGCGTGGCGGCCGCCGGCCGCGCCGCGCCGCCGCGATCAACGACGGTGAGCTCGAGCGCCTCGGCGGCGTAGGCCAGCTTCACTTCGGTGCGGGCGCCGGCGGCATGCTTGACGACGTTGGTCAGCGCCTCCTGGATGATCCGATACGCCGACAGCTCGACGCTTCGTGGCAGCGGCTGCGGCCGCCCCTCGATCGTCAGCTCGACGTCGAGCCCCGCGCGCCGCAGCTGCTCGAGCAGCCGCTCGAGCTGGTCGAGGCCCGGCTGCGGAGCGAGCTCCGGTGTCTCGCCGTCCCCGCGTAACAGCTTCAACGTCGTGTGCATCTCACTCATCGCCTGGCGTCCGAGGTCGGCGATCGCGTGAGCGCTCTGCATCACGCGCTCGTCGTGGATGGTCGCGCCGAGCGCCTGCGCCTCGACGACCATCAGCGTCACGTTGTGAGCGACGATGTCGTGGAGCTCCTGCGCGATCCGAGTGCGCTCCTCCGAGACCGCTCGCTCGGCCAGCAGCTCCTGCTCGCGATCCAGACGCTCGGCGCGCTCGCGCAGGCCGTCGATCACCCTGCGCCTCGCCGCGACATAGAGTCCGAGCGCGACGGCTGCCGCACACGACCCGGTGGCCCCGATCGCGTACCCGAGCAGGCCGACGTAGTGGTTTACGTTGGCCTGGCCCCACGCCCTTTCGGCGATCACCGCTATTCCCGCGGCACCTGCGGCCGCAGCCGAGGCGACTCTCCACTCCGTTTGCGTGGCGATCGTGTAGAGGATCACCATGACCGGAAGCTGGAGTCCCTGGTCGCTGGGGATCGCCGCCCAGACGGCGACCGTGATCAGCAGCGCCGCTGCCGGGCGGCTGCGGCGCAGGAAGATCGATCCGAGTGCCGGCAGGCCAAGGAGCGGCGCGAGCGGCTGGTCGCGTTGACCGGCATTCCAGATCAGCGACGCGAAGACGGGGACGGCCAGCGCGAGCGCGAGGAGCACATCGCTGCGCTCCGCCGTGAACTGCCGAAAACGCCATCGGCGGGCCGGGGACATCTCCGACACTATCCCTGGCCCGCCGCCCGCGTGTCTACTCAACCGTCGGAGCTCCGGCACATTCAGACGTCGCGCTTGACGAGCAGCATCGCGGCGGCCGCAATCACGAGCGCGACGTAGCCGGCGAGCACTGCCAGGCCCGCCCCGGGAGACAGCGAGTTTGCGTGGTGGCCGATCTGCATCATGGCATCGCCGGCGTTACTCGGGAGGTACGGAGCGATCGAGTTCGCGACGCTCGAGGGAAGGATCTCCACGAGCGGCGGAATCACAAACATGACCCCGGCGAAGGTCGCGATCCCTCCGGCGGTGCTGCGCAGGATCGCACCGAGCCCCATCGCCAGCAGGCCGGTAAGGGTCAGGTAGCCCGCGGCGCCGATGACGGCACCGGCTACGCCGGCCTGCGAGAACGCGATTTGGAGGTGCTGGCCGGAGAGGATCGCCTGGCCGGCGAAGAACGCGATGAACGCCGACGGCACGCTGACCAGGAGGGCGACGAGTGCGTAGACACCGGTCTTTCCCCACAGGACCGGCAGGCGCTTGGGCACGGCGGTCATCGTGGCGCGGATCATGCCGGTGGTGTACTCACCGGTCATCAGCAGCACCCCGAGCACACCGATCGCGAGTATGCCGAAGCGGACGCCGACCAGACTTGTGGTCAGCGGGTTGAACGTCGCCTTGTCAGCGACACTCATGGTCGCCCAGCGCGAGACCGTTACCGCGCTGGCGATCAGTCCAAAGCCGATCGTCATGACGACGGTAGCCAGCAACGCGTAGCGCGTTGAACGAAGCGAATAAAGCTTCGTCCACTCCGACCGGAACACTCCGAGCTGAGTCAGCCGGCTACGAGGCCGAGGCTCGGCGGTTTTGGGGCGGCGGGCGATTACAGGGGCTGAAGTGCTCATGCGGCGATCCTTTCCTGCCGGTCGATGCCGGCGAGGTCGTGGTTGGTCGGTGTGCTGCCGCGGTATTCGGACTCTTCGTGGGTGAGGTCCATGAACGCCTCCTCGAGTGACACCTTCTCGGGAGTCAGCTCGTGGAGCGTGAGCCCATGCTCGGCGGCGGCGTCGCCGATCTGGTCGGCGGTCAGCCCCTCGACGTCGAGCACGCCTGGCTCCTCGCTCGAGACGCGGACGTCGGGGCCGAGGATCAGGTCGCGCAGCTCCACCGCCTGCGGTGAGCGGACGCGAACGACGTTCCTCGACCACTCATCGACGAAGTCGGCGAGACCGACGTCGCGGATGAGCCGGCCGCGACCGATGATGATCAGGTGATCTGCGGTCAGCGCCATCTCGCTCATCAGGTGCGAGGAGAGGAACACGGTGCGCCCCTCGGCTGCGAGGCCCTTCAGGAGCTCCCTGATCCAGCGGATGCCCTCGGGATCGAGACCGTTGATCGGCTCGTCGAGGATCAGGACCTCCGGGTCCCCCAGCAGGGCAGCGGCGATGCCCAGCCGCTGGCCCATCCCGAGCGAGAACTGCCCGGCGCGCTTGTGCGCCACCTCGTCGAGGCCGACGAGCGAGATCAGTTCCCGCACCCGTGAGCGCGAGATGCCGTGCGTCTGGGCCAGCGCCAGCAGATGGTGATAGGCCGAGCGACCGGTGTGGACCGAGCGGGCCTCGAGTAGGACTCCGACCTCATGAAGCGGAGCCGGATAGTCCCGGTAGCGCTTCCCGTCCACGGTCACGTCCCCTGCGCTCGGCGCGTCGAGCCCGATGATCAGTCGCATCGTCGTCGACTTGCCCGATCCGTTCGGGCCGAGGAATCCCGTGATGATCCCGGGCTTCACCGTGAAGGTGAGATCGTCGACGGCCGTCTTCTCCCCGTAGCACTTGGTCAGATTGTGTGCCTCGATCATGTCGCCCTTCTCTGGTTTGCGGTTTGACACTGCATGACCACAAACTAGGGACGGCGGAGCCCGCCCACATCGGCCGTCAGGTCCGCTGATCGATGTCGAGCGGCGGTGATTCCTGCCTGCTCTCATCCCTTCGGATGAGCGTGGCGGCGCCCGGCGGGGGCGTCCGCTGTCCGCCGGCTCGAACTGAACTTCTACGCCCGCGGGGAGCTGAGTGCGCTGGTCGCGGCGGACACGAAGCCCGCCGCCATCGTGTCGCCGATGCCGCCGAGGGGCACAAGGCGCGGGACCGACAGGTTCGCGTCGAGCTGAAGGCTGATCCGGGTCCCCCCTCCCTCTTCGAGGCGCCAGACGACTTCGAATCGCTCGTCGTCGCCGGGGCCGTGCGGCACCCGCGTCAGCTTCACGGTCCGTGGCCCCTCGAGGGTCACGGCGAGGATCAGATTGAAGTCCTTGACCAGCGGGCCGACGCCTACATGGAGCAGCCCGCGCGCTCTGGTGGGCTTGCCGTCGCCGTCGCGCTCGAGCACCTCGACGCTTCGAACGACGTCGGGGTGCCACGTCGGGTAGCGGTCGACGGCTCTCAAGAACTCGGCGCACTCCTCGACGGGCGCCGCGACGACACCGGTTGCGGATCCGTGCAGTTCCTTCATAGGGTGGAGGATATGAGTTCATCCGGGCGGACCTACTTCGACGTCGTGATCGTCGGCGGCGGTCACAACGGGCTCGTCGCCGCGACGCTGCTCGCCAGTGCCGGTCGCTCGGTGCTGGTGCTCGAGCGGCGCAGGGAAGTCGGCGGGGCGGCCGTCTCGGGATCTCCGTTTCCCGGTGTCGACGCGCGCCTTTCGCGCTACGCCTACCTCGTCAGCCTGTTCCCCGCCGCGCTGCTGAGGAAGCTCGGGGTTGACGTCGAGATGCGCGAACGGGCGACCGCTTCGTACACGCCGCAGGGGGAGTCCGGGCTGCTGGTCGGCGGCGAGAATTCGCTGACGCGCGAGTCGATGGCCAACGCTACCGGGGATCCGGATGCCTTCGAGGCCTGGGAACGCTTCCACGCGATGGCCGGCAACGTCGCCCGCCGGCTGTTCCCGACGCTGACCGAGCCGCTGCGCCCGCGCGAGGAGGTGCGTCGCCTGCTCGACGACGCTGACGCCTGGCGGGCACTGTTCGAGGAACCGCTGTCGGTGGTCCTCGAGCGAACGTTCAGCTCCGACCTGCTTCGCGGCATCGTGCTCACCGACGCGACGATCGGCACCTTCGCGCCGGCCGACGACCCCCAGCTACGTCAGAACCGCTGCTTTCTCTACCACGTGATCGGCAACGGCACCGGACGGTGGGACGTTCCCGTCGGCGGAATGGGCGCGCTCAGCGAAGCGCTGGCGACCGCCGCCCGACGCGCCGGGGCCGAGGTGAGGACCGAGGCGGAGGTGGTCTCGCTGGCCACCGACGGGATCACGGCCGAGGTGGAGGTCGCGGGTGGAGCGCGCGTCGGCGCGGGGCACGTGCTCGCCGCTGTCGCGCCCGCCGCCCTCCGCGCCCTGGCGGGTGGTCGAGAACGGGACGAGCTGCGGCCCGAGGGATCGCAGCTCAAGCTCAACATGCTGCTGAGACGGTTGCCGAGGTTGCGCGATCCGGCCGTGGATCCAAGCGACGCGTTCGCCGGCACGTTCCACGTCAACGAGGGATACGACCAGCTCGATCGCGCATACCGCGAGGCAGCTCGCGGCCGGCTTCCAGCGCTGCCTCCCTGCGAGGCGTACTGCCATTCGCTCACCGATCCGAGCATCCTGTCGAGCGGGCTGCGCTCGGCGGGCGTCCATACATTGACGATGTTCGCCCTGCACATGCCGGCAAGGCTGTTCGCGGGTGCCGGCGCATGCAGCAAGCAGGAGGCCGTCGCCGCAACGCTGCGCTCGGTGGACTCGGTCCTCGCGGAGCCGCTCGAGGACTGCCTGCTCTCGACCCCGGACGGGGCGCCGTGCCTGGAGGCGCTGACGCCGCCGGAGCTCGAAGCGGAGCTCGGAATGCCCGGCGGACACATCTTCCACCGCGACCTGGCCTGGCCGTTCGCCGAGTCCGAGGAGGAGGTAGGCACCTGGGGCGTCGAGACCGAATGGTCGAACGTCTGGCTGTGCGGTGCCGGTGCCCGCCGCGGCGGCGGCGTGAGCGGCATTCCGGGACATAACGCGGCGCGCGCCGTGCTAGCCACCGGGTGAGGGTCCCCAAGCCGGGCGTCGGGCGCTAGAGTTCGCTCGAATGCGCGCCCGGGTGATTCCAATCGCGGCTGTCCTCGCCCTCGTGGCCGCCGCGGCGAGCGCGAACGCCGCGTATGCGTTCAGCGCTCGGGTCAACCACGTGCGAACCGTGTACCGGGGCGTCCTGCGCGCCGAGTACTTCGGTCCGGCGAGCGCCGTCTGCTCGCGCCTCACCGCCGCCGGCGTGAGGTCGTTCACGGCCGGCGGGGCGGGCACGTGCCGGCACGCGTTCCGTCAGCAGCAGCACATCCTCAGGCACAAGACGAGCGGCGTCGACGACTCGGGCTTCACAGCGGCCGGTTGGCGCCAGGAGGTGAAGTTCGTGATGGCCCACCTGAGGGTGACCGTGCACGGCTCCCACGCCAGCGCGATCGGCGGCGAGTCGGGAATCCCCGGCCGGACCACGCTCGTCAGGGTCAACGGCAAGTGGCTGTTCAACAGCTACCCGCCGAGCATTCAGCCCTAGCGCGGCTTCGGGCATGATCTCGGTCGGATGCTCGCCGTCTACGCTGCCGAGATCGACCGCGACGACCCGCTGAGCGGCCTGCGGATCGGAGAGCGCCCCGAGCCCGACGTGCCGCCGGGCTGGACGACGGTCAGCGTCAAGGCAGCGTCCCTGAACCACCACGACCTGTGGTCGCTTCGCGGCGTCGGGCTGAGCGGCGAGCGACTCCCGATGATCCTCGGCTGCGACGCCGCCGGCGTCGACCAGGAAGGCAACGAGGTCGTCGTCCACGCTGTCATAAGCGACGATTCCTGGCGCGGGGACGAGAGTCTCGACCCTCGACGCTCGCTCCTGTCCGAGCGCTATCAGGGCACGCTGGCCGAGCTCGTCGCGGTGCCGCGGCGGAACCTCCTCCCCAAGCCCCCCGAGTTCTCATTCGCGGAGGCCGCCTGCCTCCCCACCGCGTGGCTTACGGCCTACCGGATGCTCTACACCCGCGCGCACGTCGTCCCCGGGATGACGATCCTCGTCCAGGGCGCGACCGGCGGAGTCGCAACGGCGCTGACCGTGCTGGCGAGCGCGGCCGGCGCGCGCGTGTGGGTCACCGGGCGATCCGCGCAGAAGCGCGCCCGGGCGCTCGAGCTCGGCGCCGATCAGGCGTTCGAGCCAGGTGCGCGCCTCCCCGAGCGCGTCGACGCGGTGATGGAGACCGTCGGTCAGGCGACCTGGGCCCATTCACTGCGCGCGCTCAAGCCGGGGGGAACGCTGGTCGTGTCGGGCGCGACCTCGGGCAACGCGCCGCCGGCAGAGCTCAACCGCGTGTTCTTCCTCCAGCTCTCGGTGGTCGGCTCGACGATGGGCACGCGCGACGAGCTCGAGCGGCTGATTCGCCTCTGCGTCTTGCGCCACGTACGCCCGGTCGTCCAGACGACGCTTCCGCTCGCCGAGGCCGCCAAGGGGTTCGAGGCGATGCTCGACGGCGACATCGTCGGCAAGATCGTGTTCACGCTCTAAGCCGGAGTCGAGCCGGTCACGGGAGCGGCGCGCCGGCGAGGGCGGCGATGACGCCGACGGCGGCGGCCCCGAGCAGCGTCTGCACGACGCCGCGGCGCAACACGAGCAGGGCTGCGCCTGCCGCGGCGAGGACCGCGAACTGCCAGCTCTCGCTGAGCGCGGTGGCGAGCGTGATCGCAGCACCGAGGATCGCGCCGATCGCAGCCGGCCCCGCGCCGTCGAGGAACGCGCGTGCGCCCGTGTTCTCGCGCAGGCGCTCGAAGCGCCGGCCGCCGAGCAGGATGAAGGAGAAAGAGGGAGCGAAGGCGATCACCGCCGCGAGCAGCCCGCCGGCGAGGCCGTGGGCGGCGTAGCCGACGGCGGCGACGGTCGCGACGACCGGCCCCGGGGTGATCTGGCCGAGGGCGACGGCGTCGAGGAACTGCGAGCTGGTCATCCAGTGGTAGGTGTGCACAGCGTCGGCCTGCATCAGCGGGATGATCACGAAGCCGCCACCGAACGAAAGCGCTCCGACCTTGAACGCCGTCCACGCGAGGGCGCCGATCCCGCCGGTGGTGATCGTTGCCGGGACGAATGCGGCGACGGTCCCGTTCGCCCTGAGTACCGGCCACGCCCGGCGCTGGACGACGAGCTCGATCAGACCGCAGGCGAGCAGCGCGAGCACCACATACGCGCCGGCCAGCGCGGCCGCCACGGTGCCCGCCGCCAGGTAGCCAAGCCAGCGGACCGTGCGAGCTGCGTTCTCTCGTACACGCATGTAGCTCGGACCGAGTAGTCCACGCGCGGCGTGGACCGCGACGGCGGCGACAGCGGCCCCCGCTCCGGCGCCGGCGCCGCGTACCCACAGCGGCGGCGCATGCCCGAGAAACAGCACCGACAGGGCGAGGATCAGCCCGACCGCGGGGACGACGAACCCGAGTCCTCCGACGATCGCGCCGGGCGTGCCGGCGACGCGGTAGGCGCAGAAGATCGCGAGCTGGGTCGAGGCCGGCCCGGGCAGCAGCCCGCACGCCGCGTTGGCGTCCTCGAACGCGCGGGCATCCATCCAGCGCATCCGCCTTACGACGAGATCACGGAGCAGCGCGATGTGCGCCGGCGGCCCGCCGAATCCGGTCAATCCGATCCGCGTCCATTCGCGCGCGACAGTCGCCGGCGAAGCCCGATGCATCAAGCCAGTTTGATGTACCGGAGGGCGTTGCGGTGCGCTACAGCGCACGCGCCTTCGGCTCAAGCGGGGAGGCGGGGGCGTCCGCCGCCGGCCAGTTGCGTCGCACCACCACCCGCCCGAGCCCGCCAAGACAGAGCCTTGGCCGCCGGCGGACGACTCGCCCGCCCTACGCGGCGGCTAGCTGATCGATCAACCAGGCGGCCTGGTCCATCAGCCGGTCGATCGGGTACTGCTCGGAATCGGTGAGCATGAGGCGTGCCGCCTCGTCGGCCAGGGTCGAGAGCATCCGCGCGGTCAGCGCCGGGTCCGGTGATGCACGCCCGGGCGCGAGGCCGGGGCGGACGAGCTCGGCGAGAACCGCGAGCACCTCCTCCCGTCCCTGTCTGATCTGCTCGTGCAGCATCGCGGGGGCGCCCTCCTGGTGCATGAGCACTAGCCGCCACGTGACGGGGTCCCCCAGAACGGCCTCGAGATAGCCCCGCAGCGCACCGAGCAGCATCTCACGAGGCCCTCCCTGCCAGGTCTCTGGCGGCAGGATCCGAGCAAGCTGACCGTGGGCACGCGCCGTCTCGCGCCCGAGCATCGCCTCGAGCAGACCCCCGAGATCGTGGAAGTGGCCATAGACGACGGGCCGGGTGATCCCAGCGCGACGGGCGACCGCCTCGATCGATACGGCGTGGAATCCTGCTTCCCCGACGATCGCCTTGGTGACATCGAGGAGCTGCTCGCGCCGCTCGGCGCCGGTCATCCGTGGGTGTGCACGCTGTGTCACGGACATGTTCTTGACAGAGTAGCTTACACTACTGTAAGTTACGTTACTGTAAGCTACAGCCGCGTAACTGAATACCAGACTCAAGGGAGCCCGATGCCCGCCACCGACAACACCGAGCAGATCGAGCAGATCGACACCTTGCCCGCCGGCGCTCAGCTCCCGCGCGAGGTCGACGTCGTGGTCGTCGGCAGCGGCTTCTCGGGGCTGGCGATGGCAGTCGCACTCAAGCGCTCCGGCCGCGAGGACTTCATCCTGCTCGAGCGCGCCCACGACATCGGCGGGACCTGGCGCGACAACTCCTATCCCGGCTGCGCCTGCGATGTGCCCAGTCACTTGTATTCGCTCTCGTTCGCCCCCAATCCCCGGTGGATCTCGACCTTCTCACACCAGCCCGAGATCCAGGGCTACCTGCGACATGTAGCCGAGCAGCAGAACGTCCTGCCGCACGTGCGCCTCGGCTGCGAGCTCGAGCGGGCCGACTGGGACGAGGACGCCCGGCGCTGGGCGCTCCAGACCTCGAGCGGACGGCTGCGCGCTCGGGTACTCGTCACCGCCGCGGGGCCTCTGAGCGAGCCGGCGATCCCCGACATCCCCGGCCTCGAGGACTTCAAGGGGACGGTCTTCCACTCCGCGACGTGGGACCACGAGCACGACCTCGAAGGCGAACGCGTGGCCGTGATCGGCACCGGTGCGAGCGCGATTCAGTTCGTTCCCCAGATCCAGCCGCGTGTGGGCAAGCTGCACCTGTTCCAGCGCACCCCGGCTTGGATCATGCCGCGTCCCGAACGCAAGCTGACGCGGATCGAGCGCGCGCTCTACCGGCGCTTCCCGATCGCTCAGCGGATGATGCGTGGGGCGATCTACTGGGGCCGAGAGGCGTACGCGATCCCGCTCCTGCGGGTCGGGCTCTCGCCCGTGATCGGGCTGGTCGCCCGCCGGCACTTGCGCCATCAGGTTCCTGACCCGGTCCTCCACGCGAAGCTGACCCCCTCCTACGCCCCGGGCTGCAAGCGCATCCTGGTCTCCAACGACTACCTCCCGGCGCTCGGACAGGCGAACGTCGAGGTCGTGACTGACGGGATCGGCGCCGTCACCGCACACTCGATAATCAGCACCGACGGCACCGAGCGCGCCGTCGACACGATCATCTTCGGGACCGGGTTCCACGTCACCGACGCGCCGATCGCCGAACGCGTGCGCGGCAGCGACGGCCGATCGCTGGCCGAGCACTGGGACGGCAGCCTCCAGGCGCACCGCGGGACCAGCGTGGCCGGCTTTCCCAACCTGTTCCTGCTGCTCGGGCCGAATACCGGGCTCGGACACACATCGGTTGTGGTCATGGCCGAGGCTCAGGTCGGCTACATCACGCGCGCGCTCGACTACATGCGCTCAGAGCGCATCGCCACCGTCGAAGTCCGACCCGAGGCGCAGTCGGCCTGGAACTCCGATGTGCAGCGCCGGATGCGGGGCACGGTGTGGACAGCGGGTGGCTGCAGGAGCTGGTACCTCGACCGCAACGGCTGCAACACGACCCTGTGGCCCGACTTCACCTTCCGCTTCCGCGAGGCGCTGCGGCACTTTGACCCGGGCGAGTTCCGGCTCGCGCCCGGCGACCTGCCCGTCGCGACGCCCGCCGAGGTGGCGGCATGACCTCCCGCGTCGTCATCACCGGCGCGGCGAGCGGCATCGGCGCCGCCACCGTTGCCTCGCTGCGCGCCCGCGGCGCTCAGGTAGTCGGCCTCGACGTCAACGCCTCGAGCGGGGAAGTCCTGGCCTGCGACGTGCGTGACCAGGCGTCCGTCGACCGGGCGGTCGCCGAGGCGGTCGAGCGCCTCGGCGGGCTCGATGTGCTGATCAACTGCGCCGGCGTCGGCGACCCGCAATCCGCCGGTCAGCCGCCGGGCGAGGACGCGCTGCGCGTGCTCGACGTCAACCTCCTCGGTCCGTGGCGCGTTACCGCCGCCGCGCTTCCGGCCCTCCGTGACTCGCGCGGCCGCGTAGTCAACGTGGCATCGGGCCTGGCCCATCTGACGGTGCCGTTCGCGACCGCGTACTGCATGAGCAAGCGCGGCCTCGTCGCCTACTCGGACGCGCTGCGGCTCGAGCACGGCGACGCGATCACCGTGACCACCGTCTATCCGGGCTACATCCGCACGCCGATCCACGAGGCGGCGGCGGCCAAGGGGCTCTCGCTCGAAGGGGCAGTCCCCGCCGAAAGCCTCGAGGACGCCGCGCGCACGCTGACGCGGGCTGCGCTCGACGGCCCCAAGCGGGACCTCGCAACAACGCGGCTCGGCGAGATCTCCTACGCGCTCCTGCGCGTGCTGCCTCGGGGCCTCGTCGACTTCGTAGTGGTCCGCCAGTTCAAGCGGGGTGGTTTCGAGGACTCCGAGCTCGCCGGCGACAAACGCGCGCGTACCGGGGACTGAGCTGAGCGATTGTGTGCGCGGCGCGCTTAGCTGGGGGCCTCGGCCGGGTAGCACTCCCCCGTGGACGCGAGCAACACGTGCAGCCTGACGTTCGACGACGGGCCTGATCCGCTCTGGACGCCGCGGGTGCTGGACTGTCTGCGACGCGAGGGCGTGCGCTCAACGTTCTTCGTCATGGCCGAGCGGGCGAGGAGCCACCCCGAGCTGATCGCGCGCATGCGCCGGGAGGGGCACGAGGTCGAGCTCCATTGCGTGCGCCATGTCCGCCACAGCGAGCTGGAGGAATCAGCGTTGCGAACGGACACCACACAGGGCCTCCGTACGCTCCTGGCGCTCGGGGCGAGCGTGCGCCGCTGGCGCCCGCCGTGGGGCGTGGTGACCGACGCGACGCGCCGCGTCGCCTGCGATCACCAGCTCGAGGTGGTGCGCTGGAGCGTCGACACCGAGGACTGGCGGGGCGACCCGGCCGGCCTGATGCACGCTCGCGTCGCGGGAGCACTGGCCGCCGGTTCGGTGGTGTTGCTTCACGACGGCGTCGGGCCGGGGGCGCGCCGGTCCGGCTGCCTCCAGACCGCCCGGCTGATCCCGCGCCTGGTCGAGACGCTCACGAGCCGCGGCTTGCGCGCCGAGATCTGCGGCGCTGGCGGCGGGTCGAATGTGCGTCGCAATCGGGACGATCGAGCGCTGGATCGTCCACGCCGCTGAGCGCGCCGAGGCTGGGGTGCCGCTCGCGGGAACGGCGATCGAGGCTCGGTGGGCGATCGCCGCG
>Ga0302325_10003607_pt1 | contig 36339 bp, 25 predicted proteins | sample Palsa_T0_2_FD_201948 | JGI IMG/M metagenome (GOLD analysis project Ga0302325, IMG submission 201948) | Peat permafrost microbial communities from Stordalen Mire near Abisko, Sweden - Palsa_T0_2 | ecosystem: Environmental > Terrestrial > Soil > Palsa > Peat permafrost | place: Sweden: Abisko...
CTTCTCCAGTAAACCGGTAGTGATCGAGGAACCGTTCGCGGCCCACCACCAGCGCACCGAGGTCACGAAGGAACTTCTCGAAACTTTCTGGTGCGGCGATTCCGCTGAAAGCGAAGACGCGGCGGCCTTTGAGCCACGCGAGCTGCTGACGACCGGCGGGGGCATCGGGCGGCGTGTCCAAACGTTGCAGGTATTGCGGCCGATGGACGCATTCGATGATATCGGCCCCGGGGTGAAAGCGCTCGATCTGCGCCTCGAGTTCCGCATCCCTCCTTCCGTTGGACTTGGTCAGCAGGATATAATCGGCCCTGGCCAAATGCTTGACCGGCTCCCGCAGGATCCCGCGCGGGAGCAGGTTGCCATTGCCGAAGGGATTTGTCTTGTCGATCAGCAGGAGATTCAGCCGCCCTTTGAGCGCCAAATATTGAAAGCCGTCGTCAAGGACGAGGGTGTCGCAGCCGAATTTCTTGATCGCATAGGCCCCGGCCTTCACGCGGTTCTTATCCACCAGAACGATCACCCCCGGAAGATTGCGGGCGAGCATGTAGGGCTCGTCGCCCGCCGTTTCGCTGTCGAGAAGAACCCGCTGTCCGTCGCTGACGATTCGCGGAGGAGGTTCGGCCGTGTGTGAAATCGCGTACCAGGCTTTCTTCCAGAACGGGGGCGCCTTGCTCTTGTAGCCGCGGCTCAGAATGGCGACCTTTCGGCCGCGGTCCCGGAGCGCGCGGGCAAATTTCTCGACGACCGGCGTCTTACCCGTGCCCCCGACCGTCAGATTGCCGACGACCACCACAAGGCAGCCGAGCGGATGATCGCGAAGGATGCGGCGCCGGTAAAGCCACAGCCTGGCCTGGACGACGCCGTTGAAGCCCCAAGCGAGCATTTGGAGGAGCATTCCATACACGGCAGCCCCCGCATCCGCCCGCCTGCCAAGGACGACATCGATCGTGTAAAGTTCGAACGTTTGGAATCGCTTCTTTAACCAGGTGAACGCCATCGAGAAAATGCGGGGATGCTGGCGGGAATGAAGGTTGACGCCGGGGCCCGCGTAAACTGTTTTCAACCCCTCACGACGGAACGCACATGAGTTACAAACTATTCATACCAGGTCCGATTGCTGTGTCGGAAAAAACCCTCAAGGCCATGGCGCAGGGGATGATCGGGCATAGGAGCACCGATTTCGTCGCGCTCTACCAGCAGATACAGCCCGAACTTCAGGGGCTCCTCGCCACCCAGGACCCCGTCTATCTGTCCACCAGCAGCGCCTGGGGTGCCATGGAGGGCGCGATCCGAAATGTGGTCAGGCGCAAGGTCCTGACGTGCATGAATGGCGCCTTTTCCGACAAATGGAATGATGTGGCCCTGCGGTGCGGCAAGGCGGCAGGCGCGCTCAAGTTTGACTGGGGGCAGCCGGTAGACCCGGGGGCCCTTCGCCGTGAGCTGTCCACAGGCCAGTATGACGCCGTCACGATCATCCACAACGAGACCTCCTGCGGCTGCATGAGCGATCTGCCGGCCCTGATGGCCGTCGTGAAGGAATTTCCCGAGGTGATTTCAATCGTGGACACGGTCAGCTCTTTCAGCGCCCTTCCGATCCCGAAGGACGCACTGGGCATCGACGTTTTCATCACCGGATCGCAAAAGGCCCTCGCTCTACCCCCCGGCCTCGCCCTGCTGTCGGTCTCCAAGCGGGCGCTCGAACGGGCCGCCGGCACGGAAGGCCGCGGATATTATTTTGACTTCGTGGAATTCCAGAAAAACCACGAGAATGGAATGACGCCGAGCACGCCCACAATCCCCCACATTTACGCGCTCCGCTCCAAGCTCGAGGATATCAAAGCGGAAGGCGTCGAAGCCCGCTACGCGCGCCACGCCCGTTTGAACGCAACGGTGCGCCAATGGGGCCTCGGGCGAGGCTTCAAACTCTTCCCAAAAGAGGGCTACGGCGCGGTCACACTGAACTGCTTTGTGAACACCCTCAATGTCGACCTTTCCGCTCTGAACAAGCTGCTCAAATCGAAGCACAAGCTCGTGATCGATGGAGGCTACGGAAAACTCAAGGGCAAGACCTTCCGAATCTCCAACATGGGCGACGAGACCGATGCGACGATCGCGGAGCTCATTGCCGCGCTCGACGACTCGCTCGCCGCAACGCCCAGGCTCGCAGCCTAGTGTTCCAGTCCGGACATAACGAGCCGTCCATAGAATCGCTTTTGCTCCTCGGCAAATCGCGCGGGAACAGGGTCCGCGGCGCAGTGCGAAGAAAACAATTTCTTGCACTTCGTCGGCGCGCAGCCTAACCGCTCGCGGCTCAATGAAGTCACTGATTATCGCCGAAAAGCCTTCCGTGGCGGCCGACCTCGCTCGCGCCCTGGGGAAGATTCCGAAGAAAGGCGACCATTTCGAAAACGACGAATATGTCATCTCCTCGGCCGTCGGCCATTTGGTCGAACTTCAGATGCCGGAAGACATCGACAAGAAGAAATACGGGTTCTGGAGGCTTGAGATGCTTCCCATTCTCCCTGAGAAATTCGAACTCAAGCCGATTGAGGACTCGAAGGACCGTTACGAGCAGCTGAAGAAACTTCTCGCCCGCAAGGATATCTCGGAGGTGATCAATGCGTGTGACGCCGGCCGAGAGGGGGAGCTCATCTTTGCCAATATCTATCTGCTGACCAAGTCGAAGCTCCACGTTAAGCGCGCCTGGATGCAGACGATGACGGTCGGAGGGATCCAGGAAGCCTTCCGCCAGCTGCGCGACGGCGCCCAAATGGCCGGTCTTGGGGACGCAGCCCGGTGCCGCAGTGAGAGCGACTGGCTTATTGGGATCAACGGTACCCGGGCCCTCACGAAGCGGATGTTCGGGTCTCGCGCGGGAAACGTGGCCTCGGTCGGACGGGTTCAGACCCCCACCCTCGCAATCGTTTATTCCCGGGAATTGGAGATTCGCAATTTCAAGGTGCGGCCCTACTGGAGGGTCACCGCCGAATTCGAGGTTTCAAAAGGAGCCTACGAGGGCGTCTACCAGCGGCCCGATTTCAAAAAGTCCGAGGCCGACGAGCACGACCGCGTTGACCGTATTTGGGACGAAGCGTCGGCCGCGGCCATCGTGGCCGCCTGCCAAGGCCAGCCGGCGGCGGAGGTCACGGAAGAAAAGAAGGCCGGAACTCAGGCGCCACCGCGCCTCTATGACCTCACGACCCTGCAGCGCGAGGCCAACAACCGCTTCGGACTTCCCGCCCGCCGCACGCTCCAGATCGCCCAGGCGCTTTACGAGCGCCACAAGATGATCACCTACCCGAGAACCGATTCGCGGGCGCTTCCGGAAGACTATATCCCCACGGTGCAGGAGGCTCTCGCAAATCTTCCAGGTGACCTCGCGCCTCACGCGAAGAAAGTCCTCGAGTCGGGCTGGGTGCGCCCCAACAAGCGGATTTTCAATAATAGCCAGATCTCGGACCACTTCGCCATCATTCCGACGACCACCGAAATGAAGCCGCTGGAGGACATGGAGGCGAAGATCTTCGACATGATTGCGCGCCGCTTTGTCGCAATCTTCCATCCCTCCGCTGAATTCGACACCACCGTCCGCATCAGCAAGGTCGCAGGACATGCCTTTCGGACTGAAGGCAAGGTCCTCACGGTGCCGGGATGGCTCGCGGTCTACGGCAAGAGCGCTGTCGATGACGATTCACCCGATTCGAAAGCGCTCCCTGCGCTGATGCCGGCGGACTACGCAGGCAAGGCAACCGGAACTGGCCCGGCACAGGCACAGACGCTCTCAACCCAGCTCCACGCCGAGGCGACCCGGCCTCCACCACGCTATACGGAGGCGACGCTCCTGTCGGCGATGGAAGGCGCCGGCAAACTGGTCGAAGACGAAGAGCTCGCCGACGCGATGAAAGAACGCGGCCTCGGAACTCCGGCGACGCGCGCGGATACGATCGACGGCCTCATCAACCAGAAGTACATGGAACGGGCGCAGCGTGAGCTGATCCCCACCGCCAAGGCCGAACAGCTGATCCAGTTTCTCGCCGCTGTGAAGGCGGACGAACTCACCAGCCCGGCCATGACCGGCGAGTGGGAATTCAAGCTTCGCCAAATCGAGCACGGCAAATTCACCCGGCCGGAATTCATGCGCGAGGTCGTCGCCCAGACGCGCGGCATTGTCGAACGTGTCAAAGGTTTCGAGGAGGACGATTCCGTGGCGCGGGTCACCGATATCCTCTCACCGACCGATCAAAAGCCTCTGCGGGAGACTCTGCGCGGCTACAAGTCGCAGGATGGAGAGTTCATGGTCTACAAGGTGATCGGAGGCCGGAAGATGGAAGAACCGGAAGTGAAGGAATTGGTGACCAAGGGGCAATTAGGGCCCCTGGATGGCTTCCGCTCCGCGAAGAGCGGCAAAGCCTATAGCGCGATCCTTCGCTACAATCCGGAGGAGAAGAAAATCGAATTTGTATTCGACGGTCAGCGCGACGCGACCGGGGCCGTGAAGATCGACTTTACCGGGCTTCTGCCCGTCGCGCCAGCGCCGGAAGGCCGATTCGGCGCCGGTGCGGAAGTCTACGAAACCCCCCAAAGCTATGTGGTTCGGCGGGTCGAGAACGGCGAGGACAAGATTCTCGCCCGGTGCTCCCGCCGTATCCTCGCGCGCGATATTCCGCGCGAGCAATTCCTCAAATTGATCGAAACGGGCAAGACCGATCTGCTCGATCGGTTTTGGAGCCAGCGCACGCGCCGGCCCTTCAGCGCATTTCTGGCGCTCAAACCGGACGGAAGCACCGGATTTGAGTTTGCACCCCGCGCGCCAAAGGATCCGAACGCTCCGGCCCGGGGAAAGAAGCGGGGCCGCAAAGCGGGGGGAACGGCAACGCCGCCCCCGGCAACGGTTCCTCCGCCCGCGTAGAGGCCGAAGGCGCTTCCTGCTGGCGCCTGGGTGCCGCAACGATTTTCGCGAAAAAGGCCCTTGTCGCAGCGCCAGGGCGGTGAATAACCTGGAACAGCCATGATCGTCACGACTGCGCAGCTCTTCAAACACGCCTATGGCAAGTACGCCGTCGGTGCCTTCAACATCAACAATGCTGAGCAGGCCATGGGCCTGTTTCGCGGCGCCCTCCAGTCGAAGGCCCCCTTTATCATCCAGATTTCCAAGGGCGCCCGAAAATACACCGACAAGCGGATGCTTGAGGCGATCATCCGGTCGGCGGAAGCGATCCACCCTGACGTGATCTTCGCGGTGCACCTCGATCATGGCGACGAGGAAACCTGCTACGATTGCATCGCTTCCGGTTTCTACAGCTCCGTGATGATCGACGCCTCGCACGAGCCGTTCGCCAAGAACGTGGAGATCACACGCCGAGTGGTGGCCGCGGCGCACGCCAGGGGCATTTCAGTCGAGGCCGAGCTGGGCATGCTTGGGGGCGTCGAAGAGGACATCCAGGTCGAAGACGGCCACGCCACCCTGACCAATCCGGTGGAAGCGCTCGATTTTGTGAAGCAGACCGGCTGCGACTCGCTGGCCTGCGCTATCGGCACGAGCCACGGTGCGTACAAGTTCAAGGGACGCCAGTCGCTGCACTTCGACGTACTCGACAAGATCAAGTCCCTGCTGCCCGGTTTTCCGCTGGTGATGCACGGCTCGTCGTCCGTGCCGCAGGACGAGATCCGCAGGATCAATGCCGCCGGCGGCAAGCTGCGGGACGCTGTCGGTGTCGACGAAAACGAGTACCTTCCGGCCGCCAAGCGGGGTGTGACCAAGATCAACATCGACACCGATGGCCGCTTGGTTTGGACGCGCGTTTACCGCGAATATTTCAGGGACAAGCCCGAGGAATTCGACTTCCGTCCGCCGGGCAAGATCTTCATGGACGAGTACGCCAAGTTTATCATCAGCCGCGACGAGAAGCTCGGGTCGGCTGGTCAGCTCGATGATTTGCGCAAGAGTCTGTGAGGCTGACGCGCCGCTGAAGAGAGCTCCGGGAGCCCTAAAGGCGGGAAGGCTTTCTCCCCTCGGGCGAGGGGTAAATCGCCCGCTTGGGAGAAAGCCTTCCCGCCTTTAGGGAAGCCACGGAAACTTGCGAGCATCGGGCGGGCGCCGCTCGCGCTGAGCTTTGTGGAATTCCTGAGCTTCGGGGCTCATGTAGTAGAGGAGTGTGGCATTGCCCGCCAACTCTTGGATTCCGGCTTGGCCGTCTAGTTCTGCGTTGAAGGCGCTCTTCAGGCATCGAATGGCCAGCGGACTTTTTGTCAGGATTTCATTGGCCCAGCGTACACCCTCGGCTTCCAGTTCGGCCACAGGCACCACGGCGTTCACAAGGCCCATCTGGAGAGCTTGAGTCGAGTCGTAGCGCCGGCACAGATACCAGATCTCGCGGGCTTTCTTTGCGCCCACGACTCGCGCCAGATAGCCAGCGCCCAGGCCACCGTCAAAACTGCCCATGGCCGGACCCACCTGGCCGAATTGGGCATTATCGGCCGCGATCGTCAGATCGCAGACAACGTGCAGCACGTGGCCGCCCCCGATCGCGTAACCGGCCACAAGCGCGATCACGACTTTCGGCATGGAGCGGATGAGTTTCTGAAGATCGAGAACGTTCAGTCGCGGGACGCCGTCTCCTCCCACATAACCGGCCGGGCCGCGCACAGCCTGGTCGCCCCCGGAACAGAAAGCATAGCTTCCATCGGTGTGGGGTCCGGCGCCCGTGAGCAGCACGACACCGATGGTCGGGTCCTCGCGGGCATCGCAGAAGGCCTCAAACATCTGTGAAACCGTCTCAGGACGGAAGGCGTTGCGCTTGGCGGGCCGGTTGATCGTGATCTTGGCGATCCCGTCGGCCTTGTGGTAGAGGATGTCGGAGTAGCTTCCGAACGGTTTCCAGGGATGGCTCATAGTACCTTAGAATGATCCGGACTCAGGCGCTGGCCCGTCCAACGGCGGCGAGAAGTTCTCTCCGCCAGAGCGGGTCCTGCTTGCGGTCGGTGCGCAATTCTAGAATGCGCACCCCGGAGGCGGGAAGCGCGCGGATCAGTGCTGCGAATTGCCCCCAATTCACCACGGACACGTGCTCGACCCCGTACGCGTCGGCGAGGCGCGCAAAATCGACCTGCTGCGGGGTGGCAAAGAATTCCTCGAAAATCGGATCGAACTGAGCGACCGGGAGGTGCTCGAAGATCCCTCCGCCTGAGTTGTTGATCAGGACGATCGTCAGCGAACCGCGCAGGCGCTTCGAAATCAACAGCCCGTTGGTGTCATGAAGAAGGGCGAGATCGCCCGTCAACAGGACGGACGGCTGGCGGCCGTGCGCGAAGCCCAGCGCCGTCGAAAGCGTTCCGTCAATTCCGTTGGCCCCTCGGTTGATCGCCACCGGGAAGCGCTTGTCGGTGGGCGGCCAAACATACTCCATATCGCGAACGGGCATGCTGTTGGCGACTAGGATGGGGGTGGCCGCCGGCAAATGCCGGGCGAGAAGCCACGCGGCCTTCGGCTCCACAAATTGGTCCTCAGCGGCCAGCCTGGCGTCCAGGTCGGCGCGGGCGCGCAATTCGTAGCCAGCCCACATCTCCTGATAGCCATTGGGGCCCAAACTCTGTGGGAGCGCCTCCACCAAGACCGGGAGCGACACCGCGAGATGCCGGGTCAGGCCGTGCAGGGCATCCCGATTGTCAACCCGTTCGGTGGCCAGGAATAAGGACGCGCCACTGTCTTCCAGCCAGGTTCGGAGCACTTTGCTCGTCGGCCATTCTCCCAAGCAGAGAACCACCTCTGGCCGCAAGCCGTCGTTGCCCCCGGATTGCCGGAGGATCGCGTCGTAGGTCGTCACCAGATTTGGCACCTTGTCGGCATGGTTGCGAACAACCGAAAGTCCGTCCGCCAGAACAGGCCATCCCAGTCTTCGCGCGGCCTCTCCCACCGCTGTGGAATAGGCTTCCGCATCCGCTACAAGGACGGGGCCAGCTACGATCAGACCGTGAACCGCCGGCGACAACACCGGTACTGTGGAGGCGAGCACCGTATCCACCGGTTCCGAGACCGAGGAAAAGAAACGGGTCCAGTTGACGCCCTTCGTGGCGCCCTCGGTCTCGCCACCATCGGCGATGGGCGGCAGCGGATCGCGGAACGGGACGTTGAGATGGACTGGGCCGGGAGTCGGACGCAGGCAGCGCTCGACAGCGTGGGCGACCGTTTGCCTCAGGTAGCGCAACCGCGAGGATTCCGAGCTGGGAAGAGAGAGTTCGTGGTGGAACTGAACGAAGGCCCCGTAAAGTTTCTGCTGGTCGATCGTCTGACCGGAAGCGCTCGCCCGCATTTCCGGCGGCCTATCGGCTGTCAGCACGAGCAGTGGCGTCCCTCCCTCGCGCGCCTCGACAACGGCTGGGAAGAGGTTGGCGGCGGCGGTGCCGCTGGTGCAGACCAGAACGACCGGGCGGCGCCGTTGTTTGGCCAGGCCCAGGGCGAAGAACGCCGCGGAACGCTCATCGAGAACCGGAATCGCCTCGAATCCCGGATGCGACGCGAAGGCGAAGGCCAGCGGGGTCGAGCGAGAGCCGGGTGAAATCACCGCCTGCGCCACTCCCGACCGAAAGAGCGTCTCCGCCAACACGCTGCCCCACAGCGCGTTGACATTCCTGAAGTCGAGAGCGGGTGGGTGCATGTCGGAAACGGAGTCGGGTTGGAAAGTCTCGCCGCCTTCGAGGATTCGATCAACGGGATTGTGAGCCCCTAGGAAACAACGCCCGTTCCATGGCTTCGAACTTCAGGTCCGTTTCTGCGAGTTCCCGCTCCGGTGAGGAACCGGCGACAATTCCGGCTCCGGCGTACATACGCGCGTACGTCCCGTCGATCAGCGCCGACCGAAGACCGACAAGGAATTCGCCGCCGCCCCGCGCGTCGATCCATCCGAGAGTCCCAGCGTAAAGGCCCCGTGGAAATCCCTCATAGCCGCGAATGCATCCTATGACCACTTCTCTCGGAGATCCGCCGACCGCCGGAGTTGGGTGGAGCCTCGCTAAAACGTCGAGCAAACGCACACGGGCCGGAAGCACCGCCCTCACAGGGGTGTCCAAATGCTGCACGTTGGCCAGGCGCTTCAGCAGCGGGCGGGCTGGGAATCGAAGGTCCATGCCAAGCGGCGAAAGACTGCGAACGATGGAATCGAGCACCATCCGCTGTTCTCGAAGTTCCTTGTCGCTCTTCAACAGTTGCGCGGCCAGCGCCGCGTCCTCGCTCGCCGAATCGCCTCGCCGCATGGAACCGGCGAGCGCCTCCGTCAGCAGGCGGCCCTCCTCGACACGGAGGAGCCGCTCGGGGCTTGCGCCGATGAAGCTGGGGCCGCGCCCATTCGCGGCCGAGAACGCATAGCAGTCGGGAAAGCGCTCCCGCAGCGTGTTCAGCACCCGCAGCGGATGGATCGGACGATCCGCCACCCTGTCTTTCACGCGCGCTAGAACAATTTTTTCGAACGCGCCTGAAGCAATCTCCGCCGTCGCCCGGGCTACGGCATTGAGGTATGCCTCCTCCCCTCCCGTCCCAAGCGGCGGTCCAACCACCGAAGCGGCCTGCTCGGTCCATTCGGGTCTGCCGTAGTCGAAGGTCTGAAATTTTGAGTGGGCTCTAAGAACCCGTTCCGCCATCGCTTCCACCGGGGAGTCGCGGTCGACCAGCAGATTCGCCACCGCCACGGTGCGGCTTTCCCGTCGGCCCACCTGCCAGCGCGGCACAAAAACGCTCGCCGCCTCGAAAGGCTCCCCCGCTTCGACCGTGTCATGAAAGGCGAACGTCAGGAAGAAATGAGGCCCGGCGAAGGGGGCCGCCAGATCGCCCACGGCAATGGCGCCTGCGAGCGTCTCATCGATGAAACGCTGGCAGGCCTCGAATCGGCCCGCGCCCGAGGCTTGAAACGCCAGGACGGCCTCGGCGCCCGCAACGGCAAAGCCCTCCGCCGGCCGCTCGACATAGAAGTGCCGTTCTGCCGGCTCGAAGATCGACTCCAGAACGGCCAGAGGGTCCAGTGCGTCCACCTCGAGGGAAATGCTGACGAGCCGTTTCCCGTCCCCGGCCTGGGCACGGCACCCGCGCAGGAACGTGAGCAACGCTTCGGGCGACGGGTCCGCCGCCGGATCGACCGCAGGAAAGATCACGGAGCTGGCCGTGGAAAGAGCACCAAAGCCGGGGCCACCTTTGCGCCCTCCAGAGCGTTGCCCCAGACAAGGGCGTTACGCCAGGGTCCGCCGCCAGCATAGCCCAGCACCTCACCGATCTTCGCCGAGGTGTCAGGCATCACCGGCCGCAGCGCCACGGCCGCAAGGCGAAGAGCCTCGGCCATGGTCGCCAGCGTGCTTCTCAAGAGTGCCTGGTCCGCCTCAGCGGCTGATTTGCCCAGCTTCCAGGGAGCCCGGCGCTCGATGTAGGCGTTGATGCCTCGGATGAATCCGAACAGCCGGTCGAGGGCGGTGTGAAATTGGAAGCCTTCGCACAACGAGAGAAACTCCTCCACCAACGCTTCCCATCGCGCGCGCATCTCCAACTCGATGTCGGCAGCCGTTCCTGCCGAGGGCACAGCACCCCCGGCGAACCGATTTGTCATGTTCAAGGTCCGGTTGACCAAATTCCCAAGATCGTTGGCCAGATCGCTCGTATAGCGGCTGAGAAAGAGCTCCCGGGTGAACTCGCTGTCCTGGCCGACCGCCATTTCCCGCAGCATAAAATAGCGGAGCGCATCCGGCCCAAACTCGGCCGCAAGTTCAAGTGGATTGACGGCCACCCCGGAGCTTTTCGACATTTTCGCGCCGCCCCGGAGCCACCATCCGTGGACCAAAAGTCCTTTGGGGAGCGGCAGGCCTGCGGCATGGAGCATGATGGGCCAGTAGACGGCATGCGGGGGCACCAGGATGTCTTTGCCGATCACATGCCAGGTGGCGGGCCAAGTCCCCGGCCGGTCCGCCACCGCGGAATAGTAATTCACGAGCGCATCGAACCAGACATAGGTCACATAGGCCTCGTCGAATGGAAGCGGAATCCCCCACTCCAGGCGTTCGCGCGGACGGGAAATGCACAGATCGTTCAGGGGTTCCTTGAGGAACTCGACCACCTGTTTTTGCCGAAAACTTGGAAATATAAAGGCAGGATTCTTCGAGAGAAACTCGGTGAGCCAATCCTGGTGCCGGCGGAGGCGGAAAAAATAGTTCGCCTCCGCGATCTCAGTGACCTCGCCATAGATCTCCGGCCAGGACCCGTCCGGTGAGCGGTCCTTTTCCTGGAGGAACTGCTCCTGGCGCGTGCTGTAAAAGCCCCGGTACTCGCCCTTGTAGATTTCACCCTTGTCGAACAGCTCCTGGAGAAGCCGTCGGACGACTTGAATATGACGGTCTTCGGTCGTCCGGATAAAATCATCGTTGGAAATTCGCAACTGCGGGAGCAGAGCGCGAAATTCCGCGCTGGTCTCGTCCGCAAATTGGCGGGGCGAAATCCCGCGCTGGCGGGCGCTTTGCTGCACTTTCTGGCCGTGCTCGTCGGTTCCCGTAAGGAAATGCACCTGGTCGCCCATCAGACGCCGGAAGCGTGCGATTGTATCCGCCAGCACCTTTTCGTACGCATGGCCCACATGGGGCGAGCCATTGACGTAATCGATAGCCGTCGTGATGTAGAAGGAGGCCATGGAAAGGTCATTCAGGCACGGTTGCCGGCGCCTGTCGAAAGTTTTGACGCCCTACCCCCTTGCTGGCATCGATACTCATCGTGATCCTCCTTGGCGCCACCGCCTTGCTGGCGGCCTACCGTCCGCCTCCGCCAAACCGCATGGATATGCTGGGTCAGGGGCTCTTCGCCGCCGCTTGTCTTGGCGGGGCCCTGATACTCGGCCTGGTGTTTTTTTTCGGTTTGGCGGCCTGGCGGCGCAAGGCCGCCGCTGGGTCCGCGGACCCTGCGGTTCGCCTCGCCGCCGCCCGGGCCGAGATGGAGCATCTAGAGAGGCTGGTGCGCAGTTCGCTCGACCAGGGCGAGGCCTTGAAACGCGAAAAGGCGGAACGGCTCCGAGCGCAAGAGGATGCGATCAACCGCACGGAACTGCTCAACCGCTCCCGCGATGGCCAGGTGCGGCTGGGACGGGATCTCCACGACGGGATTATCCAGTCGCTCTATGCCACCGGGCTGACCCTGGAAGCCGCGCGAGCCTCGCTCCGCGAGGACCCGGAGCAGGCGGACCGCCACATCGTCCAGAGCCTCGCCACCTTGAACGGAGCCATCCGGGAGGTGCGCGCCTGCCTGAAGGGTTTGTCTCCCGAGGGCATGCGCGCCTCGGAATTCACGCAGGCGGTCAATGCGGCGGTGGGGACCCTTTCCGCCGGTCGTCCGGCCCGATTTGAAATTCGCATCGATGAGGAGGCGGCCTCACGCATGAGCGAGCGCCGCTCGGCGGACGTGCTTCAGATCATCCGCGAAGCCGTGAGCAACGCCCTCCGGCACGGCCGGGCCACCGCCGTCACGATTCGAATGCATCTGGGCGACGGAGTGGTCGGCATTCTCGTTCAGGACAATGGCATGGGCTTCTCGCCGGGGCTCGCCGGCGAAGGTGGGCACGGACTGCGCAACATGAAGGCGCGCGCCGAAGGGGCCGGAGGCACCCTCGAAGTGATCAGCCGACCGGGCAACGGCGCCCGCGTTGTCATGACCCTTCCGGCCGAGCGCCTGGCTCCGGTCTGAATTCGACGAAGCGGATGAACGCATCTGAAGCCGGAGTCCCGAGAAAAATTCGGCTCCTCATTGTCGATGACAGCGAGGTCGTTCGGGTCGGCCTCCGCGCCCTTCTCCAACGGCAGCCGGGTCTCGAGATCGCAGCCGAAGCCGGCAGCGTGGCGGAGGCGGTCAAGAGGGCGGCTTCGACTCGCCTCGACGTCGCCCTGGTCGACATCCGCCTGCCAGACGGGACCGGATTTGACGCCTGCCGTGCAATCCTGAAGAGCCGTCCCCAAACCCGCGTCGTCATGCTCACCTCGGCCGCGGATCAAGGATTGGTCGACGAGGCCATCCGCGCAGGCGCCCAGGGCTACCTGCTCAAGGAAATCGATGCGGCCGGACTGGTGAAAGCCATTCGGGATGCCGCGGAGGGCCGCTCGACGCTGGACTCCGCGGTAGCGGCGCGCGTCGTGCAACTCGCCAGGGAAGGCCCTTCTCCCACCGATCCCCTGGAGGCCTTGTCGCCCCAAGAGCGGCGGGTTCTGGCGCTGGTCGCGGAAGGGCGGACCAACAAGGAGGCGGCCTCCGAACTCGGCCTGACCGAGAAGACCGTCAAGAATTATCTCAGCCGCGTCTTTGAAAAGCTGAATGTCTCCCGCCGAGCCGAAGCGGCCGCGCTCTACGCGCGCGATAGCCGCCCCCGCTGAGCCGTCAGTATTCAGTCGGCCAGAGCGCGTGCTTGTCCGCAGCGTACTGCGCCGCGCTCACCGAAGTGAATGCGTACCGCCGAAAGGAGATCACCTTGGGCGTCAGCGGCGGGAAGTGGCCATTCTGGAAGATCGTGTCGAAGCCCCAGTTGCGGGCCGGCGGGGAATAATAGCTGCTGTTCCAGGGCTGCGTTGCGATCTCGCTGGAATAAAGGCAGGTAAGCGAGCCTCGGATCGTCACCGTCTTGCCGCCGAAATTTTCCAGGAAGCGCGGAAGATTGTGGGCGCCGCCGCTGCTGGAGTAGCTCGTTCCAGTGGAGCCGCTGTAGACGCCGCCCGTGTACCCTCCTGTCGGGGTGATTCCGGTGAGCATGGCGGCGGCGATCTCCACCACGCCGCTGCTGTCCGTCGCATGGCCGTTGTTGGTGCCCACCGCCGCGGTCGGATCCAGGGTGAGGCTGTTGGCGTCGCTCCAGCCATTGGACAGGATCGTGATGGCGTCGCCCGCAATGCAAGCGGGACTCTCGGAGTAAGCGCCGCTGCCGGCTCCGGTCTGGCCGCTATCGGTCGCGGTCGAACTGCCGGTGTTGGGGTTTCCATCGGCATTGAAATTGCCTTTGACGTACACAGGAGCGTTCGTAGCGACGGTGAAGCCATTGCCGTTGGCACCATAGGCCGGCATCAGACTGGCACTGGAGGAGGTCGTCTCGCCATTGATGAGGCGCACGCTGGCCGCCTGCGTTGACGAATAGGTATACCCCGTCGAGGTGGCCGTCACCCCGGGCGCCTCGACATCCACGTAGACACCGCCATTCCATGGGGTCGAATTTGAACCTCCCGCGCCCCAAACCTGGGGGTTGCCGGAAGAATCTTTGTAGGTGATCGCTCCAGTCGTGCTGCCCGAGACCATAGCGTTCACGGCCGCGTTCAACACACTGACATCAACGTCCACGGAGTCGACGCCCATCTGGCGGCGGTTGTCGTAGAAGCCCGAACTCAGCGCCGTGGTCGGCGTCGTGCTGCTCGTCGACGAACTGGAGGAAGCCCCGGGATTGTTGGTCACGTACGTCGTGGTCGTACTCGAGTTGTTCGAGACCGGCGTCGTGGTGGACGAACTTCCCGCACTGTAGGTGGACGCTGCCAGAGTCGAAACATTTGTGGTGGTCGTTGTCGTGACCGGATACTTGTTGTTATTGGCTCCGCCGCTGATTTTTGAACCGACCGTCGACGCCACAGCCGTATTCGTCACCGTGCTGGTCGCCGTAGCGGTGTACGGATTGAATGTGACGAGCCCGGCGGGAATGGTCCCGCCGCCGAGTGAAGCGTTTGTGCTGGCCACCAACGGGCCGCCGTTCGGCCCAATGACCGCGGTGTTGCCTTGGGTGCTGCCGGAAGGACCATAGATGTCGATCTGGGCCGTGGGCGCGGAACCAGCCGAAGTGGTTTCGGTCACCTTGACGTACATCCCAGCCCGGGTGGAAAACTTCTCCTGCTCGACTTCCAGCTTCTGTGCGTAGTACGGGTCGGTCACAACCGGCGTTTGCGGCGGGTCTATGATGCTGTGCGGATTGGCCAGGATGGCATTGCCGCTGCCGTCGACGCCCACCTGCTCGTTGAACGAGATGGGGTTTTCGGTGCCGACACCCATGGCCGCCGTCTGAAGATTGCCATTCCAAGTCTGATTTGCGTACTGCCTGAAATTGGTGGTGGTCGTGCTCGTCACCGTCGCGACCGCCGCGGCGCCACTGAGGCCATTGTCCGCCCCCATCGTGCTATCCTTCCAGCCGGTGGAGGTGCCGGTGGGGTCGGCGTTGATCGCGGATCCCGCCGAATTCTGGAAAGTGACCGGGCTCTGGCCGAGGGTTTCACCGCCGGTGCCCTCCGCCGCTCCGGTCGAATTGGACCATGCGTGGTAAAAGCCACCGGTCGCCGAGGCAACCCCTCCGGAAAAATTCAGACTGCTGCCCTGGCTGGACAACCACAGGTTGCCATTCACATGCACCGGGCCGGAGATATTCATCGTGGGACCGGGAAATATCTCGAGATCGTTGTTGCTGTAGAAAATGGCGTTGGCAAAGAGCGGAGCGCCACGCACGGAGATCGTCTCCTCCACATAGGCTGTGATTGGTGCGTCGCCAATTTCGGCGGCTTTCACCGATGTCTTCGCCATCACCTTGATATCGCGCCGGTACACATACTCTCCCTTGAGCGGATCGTTCTGGTTGGCGGGGTCGGTCGGATCGATGTAGGCAAGGCCGGCCGTGGGAATCTGCGTTATGGTGCCACCAATCAGTTCGATGCCGTTGGCGTCGCTGGCAATTGGGTTGGAATCCACATTGCCCCCTGTGTTCGTCCAGAACGATGCGGGTGGCGTGACCAGGGGATTGGTGCCCGCCGGGTCGAGCGAAGGGGGGCTGGCGTGAATATTGAATTGGGTTCCGATTTGAGCGAGCCCGTATTCAGCCACCGCTTCGGCGGCGTTTCTTGTTTCCAGCCAGCGCGCGCTTGCGATGGTGACACGCCGTTCAGTGACCGACCATTGGATGACCGCGGCGATCACGGCCATGAGGAGGAAGGTGAAGAGAATCGAAGTGAGAAGGGCCGAGCCCCGGGCCGACCGAAACGAGAAGTTATTGGAATTCATGCCGAAATGCTTTTTCCGGTGCGCTTAGCCGCGCGGCCAGACCGTAAAGTTGTAGGTGCTCTGCGCCTTGAGGTTCAGGTTTCCGGATTCCTGAATCTGGCTCTTCATCATGATCGCCTTGTGGGAATAGTCGTAGAATAGGTCCTGCGTGCCCAGCCCGACGGCCAGCGGAATCACCTCGGGAAATGTGGGCGCCAAGGTCGTCACCGGCAGCAGGCTGGTGATCACCGTTCCCGCGGCGGCCACATTCGGCGTCACGATAAATCGCCGAACCGGCCCCGGTGTCGTGACGCCGGCTTGCGCGTCGCGGAAATAGCCGACGACACTGGCGATCGTGGCGGCCCCTGTCGTGATGTTCGTTGTCTGAGTCACAAACACGACCATGTCGCCTGTCTGCCCGTCGCTGAGGATATTTCGCGTGTAGAACCCGTCGTAGAGAATGAAGTAATTCGAGTAAACCGCGTCCGTCGCCATGCCCCGGGTGAGGCGAAGCATGTCGTTGTTCACCTGCAGGCGCCCGGCGTCGTAATAGTTCGTATTGAGCGCCTGGCGCACGAGTACGACCGACCCGGCGACTACGAAGCCGGTGAGGGTGGTCGCGATCAGCACCTCAACAAGTGTGAACCCGCGCCGCGCCCGCCTCCCAATGATGGAGTCGCGATTGCGACCGCTGCGACTCTTCCTATATGGAGTGGCGTTCATGAGCCGGCGGAATAAGACTGAACATTCGAGCGAATTGAATGGAGCGTATCCGATTTGTAATAGACGCGACCCCCATCCCTGACCTGCCAGGTGTAGATTATGGTGATTCCGTAGACCTGGCTGACCGCCGTACTTGCGGCCCCGAAATCATAGATCCAGATCCAAAAGTTCATATGCAGGTCGTCCACCTGCGGCGACTGGTTAAAGGCTGCGGAGAAGCCGGAGGAGCTGCCACCCGGCCAGAGCGCCGCCCACGTGGTCGCATTGCTCGTCGATGTCCCATAACCGGCTGCGTTGGGATTGTAGTCCTTGAAATTGTCGACCGCTCCGCCGCCCGGGGTGACGCCCGGGGTGAGCGAGGTGAGCGCGGGCGGCGTGCCCGTCGAGGTGTACATCGGATCGGCCGTATTATCCGCCGAAAAGTTTGGCAGAAGATACGACGTGCCCAGCTGAGCCGAACTGTTCGCATTCCAGTTGGCGAGTTGAGCGATGCTGCATCCCTTGAGCTGCTCCATGTAGCTCTGGGCGATCGTGCTGGCCAGGGTTTGCGAGATGCTTGTTTCGGTGAGCCGCCGGGACTGGATCATCGTCGCGAGGATGCCCATCAGCAGCATCGCGAGGATAGCCAGGGCGAAGATGACTTCGACCAAGGTCATGCCGGAGCGGCGGCTATCCGGGCGTCTGGAAATGGAAGAGGTGATCGCCATCTCTCCTTTGTATCGGAACGTCTGCCCTTAGAGCGAGCGCAGCAAAGACCCCAAAAGGACCCTGCCCGGCCTAGGGCCGTTCGGCCCTAGCCTGACTTTCGCTACCCGAGCTAGCGCTAATCAGGAAACTCCCTCGACCAGCGCAGCCCAAGCTCGTCCACGGTGGCCAATCCGGTTCTTCGCCTCCGCCGGCAGCTCCGCAAACGAGGCGGCGAAGCCTTCCGGAATAAAGAGTGGATCGTAACCAAATCCGCCGCCTCCGCGCGGCTCCCTGAGAAGAGATCCCGCACAGGCACCCTCAAAAACCGCCTCCCGGCCGTCCGGCGCCAGCAGCACGAGCACACAGACAAAACGGGCGCCGCGTTGTCCATCCGGAACCTCGCGCATCGCGGCCACCAGCTTCGCGAGGTTCGCGGCGGCATCGCCCAGCGGACCGGCGAAATACGCCGATTCGACGCCGGGGCCACCGCCCAAAGCATCCACGCAGAGGCCGCTATCGTCGGCGAGCACCCACGATTCCTGCGGCGCCCTTGCGCGCAATGCTTGCGCCTTGATCCGGGCATTCCCGACGAAGGACCCGGCGTCCTCGATCACCGCTGGCATTCCGCCTATATCCTTGGCCGAGCGCACCTCGATCACCCGCTGCTCCACCGACTCGGCAGACTCCCCCGACTCGATGCGCGGCGCCAGCGATTCGAATTCCCGGGCCTTGTGGGCGTTATTGGACGCGAGGTAGATTCTCATCGACGACGAGCCGATTCGGATACGCTACCGCGCCGCGCGTCAACCAGTCCTCGCCTAACGCTTCGCGGCGGACGTCGCGGAGCCGGACGGCATCGTCGGGGCGCGCGGGCGACAAACCTTGCAAAAGGGGCACCGCTTGGCCGTCGCCAAAAAGCGTGGGAGCTTGGTAGACGAAGAGGTAATCCATCTGCCGGCTGACAATCAGCTGGCTCAGGATATCCGAACCCCCCTCGAAATAAACGCCGCTTATTCCCGCCTCGGCGCACCGGGCCCGGAATAGCTCCCATGGCACCCTGCGGCCCGGTGTGTCGAAGATCCAGATGTCCGCGCCGAGTTGCCGGATCCGGGCGACGCCCTCGGCTCCCGCCTCCGCGGTCGTGACAACTACGGTCCTCGCGCGGAATGCATCGTTAAATAGACGAGGGCTCGGAGCGACAGAAGCCGTGCGGAGCGCGCCATCGAAGACAAACCGGACGGGCGCCCATTCCGGTTCTCCAGCGATCCGGGCCGTGAGACTCGGATCATCCTTCGCCACCGTCCCAGCGCCGACCGCGATCGCGGGAAACAAGCGCCGCCAACGATGCCCATTGGCGCGCGCCGGCTCCCCTGTGATCCATTTCGACTCCCCGAGACGGGTCGCCATGCGGCCGTCGAGGGTGGCCGCCACTTTGCCGGCGAACAGGGGCTGCCGCCGCGTGATCCAGTGATTGAAGATCAGGTTGAGATCACCGCAGGCATCTCCAAGAACGCCGCTCACCACCTCCACCCCGGCCTCGCGAAGCACGGTGAAGCCGCGTCCGGCGTGGGACGGATTGGGGTCGGTGGCACCCGCAACGACGCGGCGAATCCCGGAGGCCAGGATCGCCTCGGTGCAGGATCCTGTCCGGCCCTCCGTGGAGCAGGGTTCGAGCGTCACATACAGGACGGCATCCGCCTTTGGACGCCGTCCAAGGGCCGCCAGCGCCACCCGTTCCGCGTGAGGAGCGCCGTCTCGCGCATGAAAGCCCTCGGCGACAACGCGGCCGTTCTCGCTGATCAACGCGCCCACCATCGGATTGGGATGGGTATTCCCCCACCCGCGGCGCGCCAGCCCCAGCGCCTGCCGCATCAGAACTTCATCGGGCGCCCCACAGGGCTCAGCCCTGGACATAGGGATTGGAGACGCGTTCCTTGCCGACCGTGGTCGATGGTCCGTGTCCCGGATAGACCGTTGTTTGCGGAGGCAGCGTATAGATCTGCGTCCTGATCGAGTGCTCCAGCCGGTCGAAATCGCCGCCCGGAAGATCCGTCCTGCCAATACTTCCTTTGAACAGCGCGTCCCCGACAAAGGCTGCGCCCAGGCTTTTGAAATAAAAAAGCACATTGCCCGGGCAATGACCCGGAACATGCCGAACCTCCGCCTCTTCGCCCGGGCCCGAAAGGCGCTCCCCGGCATCCACCCACCGATCGACCTTCACCACCTCAAGTTCGATGCCTGGCGGGAGGAAAGACAGCATCCGTTCCGGGCACTCGATCAATTCACGGTCCGCCCGGTGCGCGAAGACGGGCGCGGCGGTGGCCCGGACTACCTCGGCCGCCCCTTGAATATGATCCCAATGGCCATGCGTCAGCCAAAGGGCCGTCAGTCGGCACTTCTCCGTGCGAAGAATCTCCTCGACCGCATTCCAAACGTCGCCCGGAGCGTCGATCAGGACAGCGGCGCCGCTGGCCGGATCGGTCAGCAGGTAAGCGTTGGTCTCAATCGGCCCCGCCGGAAGAACATGAACGGTCACGGGACTCAAGAGAGGCGTTTTTGGGGGCTGCGCAAATGAATTTGCGGTTACGGCGGAGGCTCCTGATGGGCGGAGGCGGGGCTCGCATCGCGGCTGGTGATGGCCAAGTCCCAGATCGCTCGCATACCGGACGCCCATCGACCGCCGGGAAAACATCTGAGAATCTCCGGCGGCTCTCCGGGCCGTCCCAGAGCGAGCGAAGAGGCCATCGATGCCTGCTCTGCGAGCCCCGCCTCCGCCCATCAGGAGCCTTCGCCGAGAGCTGTATGGAATTCTACTCCCTTTTGCGCACCTGGGGCGAGCTGGCTAAAGGCCGATCCGCCCCCCTTAATTCAGTTCCGAAGCGAAGCGCTTGATAGACAGGGAGCTTTCGGGTACGCACTCCCTCCTATGCCCTTGCTCAAATTCGCGGTCCTCGCCGGAGACTACATTGGTCCCGAAGTGATGGCCGAAGCCCTCCGAGTCCTCGAACATGTCGCTCGGCAGGAAAATCTCACGCTTGAGCCGACCGCCGCCGATGTGGGCGGGGCGGGCATCGACCGGCATGGAAAGGCCCTTCCGGACACCACCCTGAGCATCTGCGAGAAAAGTGATGCCATTCTCTTCGGTTCGGTCGGCGGGCCCAAATGGGAGAAGCTCCCCCCTAAAGAACAGCCCGAACGGGCCGCGCTGCTTCCCCTGCGCAAACACTTCACCCTCTTTGCTAATATTCGGCCCGGCCTTCTCTACCGCGAGCTCACCGACGCATCGCCCCTCAAGACCGACCGAATTCCCGACGGCATCGATATTGTCTGCATCCGCGAGCTCACCGGTGGTCTCTATTTTGGCCGCCCAAAGGAGACCACCACCCTTCCCGACGGGGACGTCCAGGCCGTCGATACGATGATCTACCGCCGAAGTGAGATCGAACGGATCACGGAAACTGCGATCGCCGCAGCCCGCGGGCGCAAACGAAAGCTCTGCTCAATCGACAAAGCAAACGTGCTGGAGACTTCCGTCCTTTGGCGAAAGACGGTGACTGAATATGTCGCGCGCCACGCTCCAGAAATCGAGCTCTCCCACATGTACGTCGACAACGCCGCCATGCAGCTCGCGAGAAATCCCAATCAATTCGACGTTTTCGTCACCGAAAATATGTTTGGCGACATTCTCTCCGATGAGATGGCCGTCATCTGCGGTTCTTTGGGCATGCTCTCTTCGGCCTCGCTCGGAACCGGACGCAACTCGCTTGGCCGGCCGTTTGGACTATTCGAACCGGCGGGGGGCACCGCTCCTGACATCGCGGGCCGGGGTCTCGCAAATCCGTGCGCACAGATTCTTTCAACCGCCCTGATGCTCCGCTACAGTTTTGGCCTCGAGGCGGTGGCGGCTCGCATTGAGGCCGCTGTCCGCGCCGCGGTCACCGGCGGCACGCGCACAGCCGACATCGCCTTCGGGGCCCCTTCGGTGGGTACCCGGGCGATGACCGACGCTATTATCGCCCGGCTTTAGCGCAGCGGACCCAGTGGTCGAGCGCGGCCTGCAGGTCCTCGATCTTGACCGGCTTGCTGATGTAGTCGTCCATTCCCGCGGCCAGGCATCGGTCGCGGTCGCCGCTCATCGCATTCGCCGTCAGGGCCACGATCGGCATGCGCGCGGTCCCTTCGAACTCGCTGCGCCGCAACTCGGCGGTCGCCTCATACCCGTCCATCTCCGGCATGTGGCAATCCATGAAGACGCAGTCGTAGCGGATCTTCCGCGCCATGGACACGGCCTCGCGCCCATTGGTCGCAATATCCACTCGGCAGTTGAGCTTCTTCAGCAGATGGGAGGCTAGCCGGTGGTTGACCGCATTGTCCTCGGCCAGGAGAACGTGGCAAGTCGGCGCCGCGGGCACGCTTGCGCCCTCCTCGGCTGCTTCAAGTTCCACCCGAGGCGCCGGTCGGCGGTTTGCGGCCTTCGCAGAGGTTCCGAGCGCTCTTTGAATGGCATCCAGCAACTGGGAAGGCCGAACCACCGGTTTTACCAGATAGGCGGCGCAGCCCGCCGCCAATATGCGTTCGGCATCCGCGCGCCGGCTGCCGGAAGTGATCATGATCAAGGCGATATTCCGTAACGCCGGATCCGCTTTCATCGTGCGGGACAACATCTCGCCGTCCATATCCGGCATCAGGTAGTCAAGCAGCGCGACCTGATAGGGCTCTCCCGCTTCCTGCGCCGCGCGCGCCGCGCGCAAGGCCGCTTCGGCCGAGTCCACGCAATGGTGCGGAATGCCCCAGCGCTTGAGCTGCTCATCGAGGACCCTGCGGTTCACTTCGAGGTCATCGACGACCAATGCCCGGATTCGGGAGAGGTCCACCGCGTGTCCCGTCACCGGGATGATGTCGGGAGCCGCCTCCAAGGGGACCGTGAACCAGAATGTAGAGCCGCGCGCGACCTCGCTTTTCATACCCATCGCCCCTCCCATTCTTTCGGCGAGGCGCTTGGAGATCGCGAGGCCAAGGCCGGTGCCTCCGAAACGCCGCGTGGTGGACGCATCCGCTTGGCTGAACCGCTCGAACAGATTGGCCTGCTTCTCCGCGGGAATTCCAATGCCCGTGTCCGTCACCGAAAGGCGAATCTTTCGGGGCTGGTCCACCGCCTCTTCGATCGCCGCCTCGATCAGCACATGTCCGGCCGGTGTGAACTTGATGGCGTTGCCGACCAGATTGAGGAGAATCTGCCGCACCCGGCCGGCGTCACCCACGACCCGCGTCGGCAGCCGCGGACTCACCTGAAGGGCGAGTTCTACGCCTTTGGCTTCCGCCAAATGGGCCAGAAGCTCGGTCACCTCGGCGAGGGCTGCTCCTAGATCAAAGGGAATCGGTTCCAGGACGACCTTGTCCGCCTCGATCTTCGAGAAGTCCAGAATGTCATTGATGATCCCAAGGAGGGCCTCCGCGGAGCTGCGGATTGTTTCTGCGAACTCGCGCTGTTCCGTATCCAGTGTTCCATCCAGAAGCAGGTTGGCGAAGCCGATGATTCCGTTCATCGGAGTTCGAATCTCGTGGCTCATGGTCGCCAGGAAATCGCTCTTGGCGCGGTTTCCCGCCTCGGCGTCCTCCTTTGCCCTTTGAAGCATCCCCTCGGTTCGTTTGCGCTCGAAGATGCGGCCCAGCTGGACGCCAATCTGAGCGGCCACCTTCATCCAGGCTTCGTCCGGCTGCGCGGGCTCGCGCGAGAAGAATTCCAGGACGGCGACCACACGGGTCCCCGCGAGCACCGGAAAGGCCATCGCACCGCGTACGGCGGAATCGCCAGCGGCCTCGAGCGCGATGCGCCTCGGAAAATTATCGTCGTTGAACACATCGACGATCCACACGCACCGACCTCCCTCCAAAACCCGCCCCGGCAGGCCCTCTCCAGATCGAAAGGTGGTCCGCTCGGTCGTTTGCCGAAACACCTCGAAACGATGGGCATCGGTCAAATGCCAAAGCGTAGTCGGCGCAAGCCGGACTTCATCCCCGCCGGTCGCGAAGTACGCGTGGCCGACAGGCCAGTCCAAGTAGGCGCAGATCTTCGTCAAAGCGACCTGGATCGCCTCATCCACCGACTCCGCTCCGTTGCTCGCGTCCGAGATGACGTTCAGCAGCTGCAGTTCGCGCTGTCTTTGGAAGAGCTGCCGCGTCCCCAATACACCACGCGACTCCGCCTCGACGCGGGCCCGCCTCTCGCGGTCGACGCGGTTACGGAGCTGCTTGAGCTCCGTGTTGACGGCTTCATCGGACATAGGGTCGTACGGGCGCGGCGGTGCGCAGCGACCGGCCGGCGGGCCCTCGCATTGTTGGGAAAGGACTCACGCAACCTACATTCGGCCAAATCTTTCAGCACTTTACCGCAAATACTCGCCTCCTCCGGCGGATTTACGCTAATTTCTACGGTTCGACGCCATGACATCCGCCGAGATTCGCCAGTCATTCCTGGACTATTTTGCAGCCCGAGGGCACACCATCGTCCCATCGGCGTCGCTGCTGCCCAATTCCCCGGGATTGTTGTTCACGAATGCCGGGATGAACCAGTTCGTGCCCATATTTTTGGGCGATCGCCGGCCAGATGTTTCCCACTGGGCGGGAGCCCGCCCCGGGCTGGATACGCGGGCCGCCGACACCCAGAAATGCATCCGCGCTGGCGGCAAGCACAACGACCTCGAGGACGTCGGCTTCGACACGTACCACCACACGCTCTTCGAGATGCTCGGAAATTGGTCGTTTGGAGACTACTTTAAGCGGGAGTCACTCGAATGGGGCTGGGAGTTGATCACGAAGGTCTGGGGTATCCCGCCGAAACGGCTCTTTGCCACAGTATATTCGCCCGACAAGGCCAAGGGCGATCCGTCCGAATTTGATCACGAGGCCCATGATATCTGGTCGGGGATCTTTAAAAAGGAAGGCCTCGATCCCAGCATTCACATCGTCCACGGCAACAAGAAGGACAATTTCTGGATGATGGGAGACACCGGTCCCTGCGGTCCCTGCTCGGAAATCCATTTTAACCTCCTGCCGGGCGAAAGCGGCGATCCCCTCCTCGAGGCGGCCGGGCGAAAACTCGTGAATGCCGGTTCACCGCGCAGCATCGAGATTTGGAATCACGTCTTTATCCAGTTTAACGCGAATGCCGACGGGTCGTTCTCACCGCTCGCCGCGCGGCACGTGGATACCGGGATGGGATTTGAGCGGGTGGCGGGAATTCATGCGACCACGCACGGCTTCAAAGACTTCAGCGAGGAGCCGTCGAACTACGCCGCCGATATTTTTGCCCCCCTGTTCGCCCGAATCTCCGAATTGAGCGGGCTGCCCTACAGCCGGACCGTTCCCCTCGGCCGGGTCGGCCTCGACCGCACACAAGAAGTGGACATAGCTTTCCGGGTCCTCGTCGACCACGCGCGGACCGTCTCCTGCGCGATCGCCGACGGAATTCTGCCCGCCAACGAAGGCCGCAACTACGTGATCAGGCGGATCTTGCGCCGCGGCATTCTCTATGGCCATAAGACCCTGAAGCTCCAGGGTGGGTTCTTCGAGAGCTTGGTCGAGCCGGTGGTCGCTTCGCTTGGAACGGTGTTTCCCGAACTGGCCCAGCAGCAGGATGTCATTCGGCGCGTGATACGCTCGGAGGAGGAGAGTTTCGGGAGGACGCTGGGCAGAGGGATCGAGCTGTTTGAACAATGGGCGCGCGATTCGGCCGCCTCCGGCGGGGCCGCGCCCAAGGTGCCCGGAGCTTTCGCTTTCCTTCTGTATGACACGTACGGATTTCCGCTGGATATGACGCAGCTGCTCGCCCAGCAGCTGAACATCGAAGTGGACGACGCCGCCTTCGACGCCGAAATGAACAAACAACGCGAACGCGGCCGCGCTTCGCACAAAAAGGAAGTGGTGGTCGCCGCAACGGAAGGCGCCGGACCCGCCGAAGCCCCGACGGTCTTTCTCGGATACACCGAGCTTCATGCCCACGCGAACCTGCTCGAGGTCGTTCGGTCGGGCCCCGATTCGTTTCTGGTATTCGATCAGACGCCCTTTTACGCGGAAATGGGCGGCCAGGCGGGAGACAGCGGCGGCGCCCTCATCGGCGGCCGGCTCTTCTCCATCACCGGCTGCGTGAAGGATCGCTCCGGCCGGCATCTCCACAAGCTGGGCCCCGCCTCGGATGGCGTTGTGCCTGCGGCTCCCGAGTTGGGCTCTGCGGCTGAACTCTCCGTGGACGTGCCACGCCGCCGCGCCGTTTCCCGCCATCACTCGGCGACCCACCTCCTTCACTGGGCATTGCGCAAGGTCCTGGGCACGCATGTGCGCCAAGCGGGCACCCACAAAACGCCCGACCACCTGCGCTTCGACTTCTCGCACTTCGAAGCGGTGACCCCCGCGCAGCTCCACGAGATCGGCCAGCTCGTGAACGGCAAGATTCTGGAGAATTCCAGGGTCGAGACCTACGAGACCGAATTCGACAAGAAGCCGGAAGGCACCCTGGCGTTCTTCGGCGAAAAGTACGGCAAGATCGTCCGCGTGGTGGACATTGGCGGATTCAGCCGGGAGCTATGCGCGGGAACCCACGTCTCAACCAGCGGGGAGATCGGCATGGTTCGCATCCTCGCCGAGAGTGCGATCGCCGCGGGGGTGCGCCGGATCGAGGCCGTCGCCGGCCAAGCCGCCTTCGACCATGTGGAGGGCGACGCCGCGCTCCTCGCCTCGATCGCTGCGCGTCTCGGAGCCTCTCACAGCGAAATCTCCAAAAAGCTCGAGAACCTGGTCACTCAAAAAGCGGATGCGGACCGCCTGCTCCGCGGCTTTCAACAGAAGGCTGCGGCCGGCCTTGCGACCGAACTCGCCGGTAAGGCGACCGAGCGAGGCGGCATCCGCTCGGTCCATGCGGTCGTCGCGGTTGAGGCCCCGGAGAATCTAAGGTCTCTTGGCGCCCAAGTGCTTGCTCACCTGGGCGACGGTGTCGTCGTCCTCGGAGCCGCCTTCGGCGACAAAGCGACCGTCGTCGCCTTCTGTTCGCCCGGAGCGATCCAGGCGGGCCACCAGGCAGGCAAATTGATCGCAGGGCTCAGCGCCCAGCTCGGTGGAAAGGGCGGCGGCAAGCCGGATTTCGCCATGGGCGGGGGCAGGGAGACAGCGAAGCTCGCCGAGGTTCTCGCCTCACTTTGATTTCATGCCGACGGCCTCAGAGACGCCCGAACTGACTTGCATCCTCGCGTTCAACGCGGGCGGCCAGCTCGCGGTGCGGCGCCTAGGCTCCAAGGTCGGGCTCGCCTTCAGCGGCTCCGACCTGCCCATGGCTCATGCCCGACTGTCGTCGGCGTTTGCCGAGTCGACGCCCCCGCGTGAGCGATTCGACGCCGAAGCGGGCGGACGGTGCTACCGGGTTCATCTAGCGCAGGTGTCCGGATCGCCGTGCGATCCGGAAATTGAATTCTGGTCACTTGAAAGACTCGAGCAATCCGCCGCCACGCTCGCTCCCTCGCTCGCCGGATTGATTGCGGGTCTAGAGCCCTATCTGATTGAGCTGCCCTACTTTCACCTGGAGGAGAGCGATTTTATCTACAAATTCCGGCCAGAGAAGGAGCGCAATGCGGCGATCTATGCGCAAGACGCCGCGTCGGGAGCCCTCTACCAGTCTGAACTTTGCTCCGCGATCAAAGCGCTGGCGAGGCGCCAAGAACGGAGCGCCGCCGCACCCGTTCGGCTCGACTTTGGGGCCATCGAGTACGTGGTGCCCAGCCATTTTGGATTCTGCCTGGGCGTGAAGAACGCCATCGAACGCGCGTACGAAACCCTGGCCGAAAATCCGGGCCGCCGCGTGTTCATGCTGTCCGAACTCATCCATAATCCATTTGTAAATGAGGACCTGCTCCGGCGCGGCCTTCGGTACCTTCAAACCGACAAGGGCATCCTCTATCCAACGGATGGGTCTCCCGCCGGAGGCCAGGGTCCCTACCTCTGGGATTCACTGACCTCGGAAGACATCGTCATCATCCCAGCCTTTGGAGCCACCGACGAGGATAAGCGACGACTGGTCCGCAAGGGCATTCCGCTCTGCCGCTATGACGCGACCTGCATGCTGGTCGAGAAAGTCTGGAAGGCCGCGCGGACCTACGGGCGCGAGGGCTACACCGTTATCATCCACGGCAAGCATGAGCACGAGGAGACCAAGGCAACCTTCTCCAATACCCGCCGCTACGCGCCCGCGCTGATTGTCCGCAACCTTGAGGAGACGCGTAAGCTCGGCGAAATCATCCTTAGCTCGGATCCGGCGGTCCGCTCACGCTTCCATGCGCTTTTCGAAGGAAAACACACGCCGGGCTTCGAGGTCGAAAGGGACCTCGGCCGCGTGGCCGTCGTCAATCAAACGACCCTGCTTATGAACGAGACCCGCGAGATCATCGCCTATCTGCGGGATGTATTCGCAACCAAGTTTGGCACCGATTTGCCCGGAAGCGCCGCCCGTGTGGGAGGCCAGGGGCGCAACGACACGCTTTGCTACGCGACCCAGGTGAATCAGGATGCGCTGGCCCGGGCGCTCGCCGAGCCGCTCGACGCCGCTTTTGTGCTCGGCGGCAAGAACTCATCGAACACCTACCAGTTGTACCGACTTTGCCAGCAACGCTTGGGTGAGCGGGCGTTTTATATCCAAAGTGAATCGAACATTCTCTCGGCCGAAGAGGTCGAGCATCACGTCTTCGCCTCAAGCATTTCCTCACCCCATGGCGGACGGACGGAACGCCGCCCGCTTTGGCCCGGGGGCTCTCCTGGCAGGCGGGTGCTTATCACCGGTGGCGCTTCCTGCCCGGACGGGATCATCCAGCAAGTGATCGCTCGAATCAACGGGTTCTTCCCGCGAGAGTCTTTGCGTTCGTGCGCCGAGGTGGTCCGAGGCCTTCAGGCGGACGGGCCCAACGCGCTCGCTTAATTTTGCGGTCCGAAGCCCGCACGCCGTCATGCCGCCAACGGGGCCAACGGAACCGCGCCCGGCTTCGGCTTCCTGCAAGCGAACGCGAGCCAGGTCCAGAAGACCGCGCAAACCGCCAGTGCCGCTGGCATCAGCTCAAGGAGCGCCTTCCCCAAGTCGCCGGTGCGATCCGACAGGCGGCCGACGAGTTGGGGTGACCACAAGTCCCCGAACAGATGGATCGCAAAGATGGACGCGGCCATGGCGCACGCCCGCATCGCGACGGGCACGGTTTCCAAAATCAGCGTGTTCACCGGACCGGTGGAGAGAAAGATCATGAACATGGCTGCGACCATGCAGAGTTTGGCGGTTCCCAGATCGTGCGCAGCGAAAGCCCCGTAGGTCGCGGGAACAGCCGCCATCGCGCTGAGCGCAAGAACCCAGGCATGTCCCGCCGGGCTTCGGCGGCGCCACGCGGTCGCAGCGAGGCCTCCAAGCACCGTGGCGACGAGCCCGGTGAGCACCAGCGAAAGCCCGAAAAAAGTGTCCGCTTCTCGAAGCGCCATCCTATGGATTCGGACAAGGAAGGTCGCCGACCAGAGGGCGAATCCGCCCAAAGCGAAGGTTTGCGCGACATAGCCGGCGACGACCAGGACATAGGGGCGGTATCCGAATAGGGACAGGTAACCGCGCACCAGCCCCTTGCTGGGGGCGCCTTCCTGAGCGGAGACCCCGTCACTGGAACCCCGGGCCGGCTCCCTCAGGAAGAGAACCGCCAAGGCGACTAGAATCCCTGGCAAGCCGGCCCAGTAGAAGGCCGTCCGCCACCCCGAATGCTCAGCGACGGTTCCGCCAAGAATCTGTCCGAGCGCCGAACCAACCGGGATCGCTATATAAAAAAAAGAAAGCGCATTGTTCCGCCGGGCCGACGGATAGAGGTCGGCGATCCAGCCGGGACTCAGGGTGCCGTAACTGGCCTCGCCGAAACCGACCAGAACCCGGAAGATCATCAATTCAACCAGGCCATGGGCCCACCCCGAAAGAGCCGTGCCGGCGCTCCACACGAGCACCCCGGCGGCGATCAGCCACTTGCGCTGCATGCGGTCGCCCAAGTACCCGAAGAACGGCGAAGTGAGAAAATATCCCAGCATAAAGGCCGGAGCGAGCATCCCAGCCTGCGAGTCGTTCAGCCCGAACTCACGCTGGAGCGGAGGAAGCACCGCCGGCAGCACCTGCCGGTCAATATAATTTAGCAGGTTGAGGCCCGTCAGCGCGGCGAGCGCTCGGACCGGTCGAACGGGGGTCGCCGCATTCAGGGGGAACTAGAACTTGACCGTCATTCCAGCCCGAACACCCGACTGATTGTCGAAATTGATTCGCGTCGAATAGCTTCCACTGCCGCCCGTCTCGACGGGCTGGCCCGGAAGGACATCGCCGCTTCCAACCGACTGTGAGTAGCTTCCAGCGCCCTCGTACAGCGCACTCACGTAGAGGCCCGCGGTCTCGGTGACATCGTACTGAATCGAAAGATCGCCATAATACCCCGGCAGGAGATGGGAATTTTCCTTCTGGATTGTCTGGATGATCGTATCGCCGGTTGCCGGATAGAGGAACTCCTCCACGCCAAAGCTTGCGCCCGAGTAGATCAGGGCCGGCCCCACGCTGAGGTTCACCTTGAAATGCGAGCCGACGGGCATAACCAGGGTCGGGCCGATTCGGAGTGTGTAGTAGGCTCCGTCGATGTAATAGCGGTTCGTGACGGAATCCGCAGAAAATGCAGTAGTCGTTGTCCGACTGAGCGGCACGTTGCCCAAGAGGGTCGTCTGATCCACCGTCTGTGTGACCGTGGTGCCCGATGAGTCGGTCACAGACACACCGGCGTTGTTGACGACATTCTGACTGGCGCTACCCGGAGAACTGTAAGGGGCGACCGGAGGAATCTGTCCGAACAGGTCGTAGGTATCGGTCACTGTCGTGATATTGGCTCCCACGTTGGCAAAAATGGCCGAGCGAATGTCGGTGATGCTAAATCCAGCGGTGATGTTCCAAGAGAAACGCTTGCCCAATTTGCCCATCTCACGCGACGCGGCGAGTTCGACGCCCGCGTTTGCCACGCCGCTGCGGTCATGCGAGGTCGGATCGGCAACCTGCGCCGAGTAGGTGTGGAACGTCATGTAGTCGTCCGGCGTGATCTGGTTGGTGCTGACATAGCTCCACGTGTTGGTCTTGCCGTCCGATGGAACGGGAATGGTGGTCACGCCACCGTTGCCATCATCCACGCTGATTGTACGTGAGTCCGAATTGACCGTCCCATCATGATAGGTGTGCGAAATGTTCGCCACGCCCGACACACTCGGATTCTCCGGAGCGGGAATCGAGCTGTTGCCCCAGAAAGTGGTCTTCGGACCGGTGAATATGAATCGGAACCCCATGTTCAGGGTGGTCTTCGGAACGTAGACGTACTCGTCCAGATTATTGAAATCCGGGATCTCCTCCGGGGGCTGCTGCGGTTTCTGGCCCGAATCGTCGGCTTTTAGGCCGCAAACGGACAGGAGAGCCACGCAAAAGGCAACGCGGAGGGACTTCATCATGGAGTACAGGATAGGGACTTCGACGGCGAAGCCCCGGAAATGTTGCATCGAACTTGCCAGCGCCCTCCGGCACCGTCAAGGACCCTGTTTTGAGCCCCGACCAGGGGATCCGCTCCCTGCTATTCCTTGAACTCGTCGAGCGGGGCGGCGCTGGCCGCGACGGCCGCGAGACGGGCGGCTACGGCCGGATCCGCAAACGCTTCCTTCTTCACCAGCCGGCGCTCGCGGGAGTCCAATTCCTCTTCCTTCTGCTCGAGGGAGGTCTCCTTCTCCTGCTGGGACTGAAGCTTGGAAAAAAGAGTGGTCTCACTCTGATCTAAGAAGTGCTCCCGGTCGCGCTGCGCTTCCTTGGCGTCCCGGAGCGCCGCCTCCTGGCGATCGAGCTCGGCGCGCAAAGCATCCAGGGCCGCCCTCTCTCCAATGGAGACGGTTCCCGAGGTCGAGCGGCCATGGACCGCCTGAAGCTGTTCGCGGGCTTGGACAAGGGCTTCGCGTTCCGCGAGATCGCGCTCGCGCTCCGCTGCCCGGAGGGCGGCCTCGGTCACCGCGCGCTCCTGCTCACAGAGGGCGGCTTCGCGCTGGTTCAGGGCGTCTTCCCATTCACGCGCCCGGATAGGCAGCGGCGAGGCGCTTCCGTTTTGGAGCAGGCCATCCGGATGTAGAAAGGGGACCAGGGTTGGGGCTCGGCGACTCAGAACAAGTTCCGGTTTGCGCGGCCGAGGATCGAAGTTTTTCAGGGCATTCATGCGTGTCTATGAAAAGAGCGGAGGAGCGGGCCAAAGGGCCTGAGGATGCGAGCGCCCCACCCTTCCTTGCGCGGGAACCGCGCGGCGGTTGGGACGGGCGACGAAGAGGCCGGGCGCACGAGCGCTTTGAGGAGGGGCGCCGCCAGGGCTTCCGCGGCGGGGTCGCCCAGCGGAGCCAAATGGCGGGATATGCGGCCTCCGGCCGCGGCCTCGGCACGGAGTGCCGTCAATTCCTCGGCGAACCAGACTCCCGCCTCGGCGGCGCGGGCTGCGGGCGTGGCGCTGCGGGCGGCCTGGACCAACGCCTCGGCGAGGTGCAATCCCTTCACCCCCTTGCGGTAGGGCAAAAGCGAGGCGAGGACTTCCTCGTCCAACTGGGAGAGGGCATTCAGAAGCCTTCTAAAATCGCCGCTCACGACGATCTTTTCGGCCATTTCCTGGGCAAACGCTGCGAAGGCGCCTAGAGTCGGCAGTCGCTCGAGGCGGCAGAACTCGAGGGCGTCGGGGCCTAGGACTGTCAGCGTGACGGGAAAGGCCTCCGGAATCGACAGCTTGGAAAGAGTCTTCAACAGCGGATTTTCGCGGGCCTCCGCAGCCTTCGACTGTTCGAGCATTTCGCCGAACGGCGCATCAAAGGCGAGGGTCTCGCTGAGGATAGCTGCGAGGGTGGCCAACTTGTCGGCGGATTGGCCTGACTTCACCAGCAGAGCGCGCGCCTCTTCAAATTCCAGATCGATGTAGCGGGCCGCGGTCTCCCCTTCGTCTTCATCGGCCCACGCCAAGCCATCGAGATTGCGCGCGAGGCTGCAGAGGGGCGTATCGACCAGAATCGAACTCGCAAAGGCGGTTCGGAGGGAATTCCAATCAGAGGAAGTGAAAGGGGCTTTAGACATTTTGCATGATCTCGGCAGCCAGCTTTCTGTAATCGTGGGCAACGTTGTCCGAGGCGTTGGGATCTCCCGATTCCGAGCTGACGAGGATGACGGGAAGCCCCAGCGCGACGGCGCGACGAACGACCATCGCATCCCGGATCTGGCTTGAGAAGATCCGGGCGGTCGGTGAGACGCGCTTGGCGGCGCGGAATTGATTTATGCGCAATTGCATACGCATTTTGGGTACCTCGATATCGACCCCGGTCTTGATCGAATTGAAAATGACTCCCCGCACGCGGGCGGGCTCGCCCATCGTGACCTTTCGAAAGCTCGCGGAGAGCGACTGAAACTTGTGGAGTTTCTCGACCAGGAGCGTGAAGCCGATCAAACTCAGGGCATCGGGATTGGCCGGAACATAGATTTCGCTGGATGCGAAGACCCCGCATTGGGAGGCGCGAAGGATGTTCGGCGGGCAGTCGAAGAGGATGTAATCGTACTGGGAGGAGATTGCGGCCAGCTGTTCGGCGAAGACCAGGTAGGGCGGACGCTTGGGGTCGCCCGTGAATTCGTTTTCAAGGTCCACCAAGTTGAAGGTCGTCGGGATCAGATCCAGCCCGGGAAGGAGGCTCTCGCCGTCCTTGCCCTCGACGACGTTGGGAATGACCAGGTCCTTGAGTTGGGCGCCGCCCGGCTCAAAAATCGAAAATACGGCCCCCTCCCCAGTTGCGTTGATCTTGTTCCAGCGGTCGAGCTTCAACAGCCAGATGCTCGCGTTTGATTGCGTGTCCAGGTCGACCAGGAGAACGCGTTTTCCGGCACGGGCTAGGCCCGCGGCCGTGTTCACTACGAGCGAAGTCTTACCGACGCCGCCCTTGTAATTTATAAAGCAAATGTTTCGGGACATGGAGCGGCCGGCGCATTGCCGGACCGCAGTACCCATGCGACCCATCCTGCTCTTCCGCGAGCGTCAAAACGCGGAGGGGCGCACCTTTACACATTTTTTGCCACCCACTTGAAAATAAGGGTGCTGAAGGGCGGTAGCACGAGCTGGATCGACTGGCTGAAGCCCTCCGCCGGGATGTCCTCGGTGAAGCGGCCACCGTCGTTTCCAATCCCTGAACCGCCGTAGTATTCGCTGTTGGAATTGATTTTCTCGCTCCACCAGCCTTGGCGAGGCACGCCGATCCGGTACTCGCGCTGCGATCCTCCAAAATGTCCAATGATGGCGAACAAGGAGTTTTCAGAATCGTCCTGGCGCAAGTAGGCCAGCACGTTGGCGCCGGAATCGAGGCATGAGATCCACCGAAATCCGTGGGAATTGAAGTCCGTCTCGCTGAGGGCCGGCTCCGAAATGTAGAGACGATTGAGGTCGCGGACAAGCCGCCGAATTCCCTCGTGGTCGATGTACTTACAGAGGTGCCAGTCGAGCGCGCCCGCGTGGTTCCATTCTTGCGACTGGCCAAATTCGCCGCCCATGAACAGAAGCTTTTTCCCGGGGTACGCCCACATGTGGGCGTACAACGAGCGCAGATTGGCCGCTTTTTCGGGAATATGCCACGCGCCCATTTTCAGCAGCATCGAGGCCTTCCCGTGAACGACTTCGTCATGGGAGAACACCGTGATAAACCGCTCGGCGTACTGGTACAGCATGCCAAAGGTGAGGTCGTTCTGATGCCACCGGCGGTGCACGGGCTCCTTGCTGAAATAGCGAAGCGTGTCGTGCATCCAGCCCATGTTCCATTTGAAGTCGAAACCGAGCCCCCCTTCCGAAGTGGGATGGCTGACCTTGGAAAAGGAGGTGCTTTCCTCCGCGATCATAAATACCCCGGGAAAATAGAGGTGAACCAGGTCGTTCACTTGCTTGAGAAAATCGATCGCCTCCAAATTCTCTCGGCCTCCGTAGCGGTTGGGAATCCACTGCCCCTCGGTTCTGGAATAATCGAGGTACAGCATCGAGGCGACCGCGTCCACACGCAGACCGTCGATGTGATAGCGCTCGAGCCAGGAGAGGGCGTTCGCGACGAGAAAGCAGCGGACCTCGTTCCGGCCATAATTGAAGATGAGGGTGCCCCAATCCATGTGCGCTCCCTGCCGCGGATCGGCGTGCTCGTACAGGTGGGTGCCGTCGAATTCGGCGAGTGCGAAGGCGTCGCGCGGAAAATGAGCCGGAACCCAGTCGAGAATGACGCCGATATTTCTCTGGTGCAGATAGTCCACAAACCACGCGAAATCCTCGGGCGTTCCAAACCGGTGGGTGGGGGCGTAGAATCCGGTCACCTGATAACCCCAGGAGCCGTCGAAGGGATGCTCCGCCAGCGGCATCACTTCGATGTGCGTGAATCCAAGATCGCCGACATATTCGGCCAGCTGGGGCGCCAGCTCGCGGTAGGTGAGCGGCCGGTTGCCGTCGTCGGCGACCCGTTTCCACGAGCCCAGGTGCACCTCATAAATTGAAATGGGGCGGTCCTTGCGCCAAGCGTTGGCCCGCCGATTCTCTATCCACGCGGCGTCGCCCCACGTGTATTTGGAAATATCCCACACGATCGCCGCGTTGCCCGGCGACCCCTCGAAATAGGTGCCGTAGGGATCGGTCTTCACATGGATCCGCCCCTGCTGGTCGCGGATTTCGAACTTATAGAGCTCCTTCTCCCCCAGCCCGGGAATGAAGAGTTCCCAAACTCCGGAAGATCCGAGGGAACGCATCGGATGGTACCGTCCGTCCCATTGATTGAAATTTCCGACAACCGAGACACGCGTGGCGCTTGGCGCCCAAACGGCGAATGCAACGCCCCGGACGCCGGCGAGCGCGCGGGCGCGCGCTCCAAGCTTTTCGTAAATCCGATGTTCATTGCCTTCGTTGAACAGATACAGGTCCTGGTCCCCGAGCGTCGGCAGAAAGCAATACGGGTCGAAGAATTGGCGGGACTCGCCATTGGCGTAGGCGATCCGCAGCTGGTAGCGGCAGACCTCGGCCCGCTTCGGTATGTGGCCGGCGAACAAACCTTCCGGCGCGAGCTGCTTCAGGGGAAAGACCGCTGGGGGCTGCTCGTCGATCAGCACGGCGTCGCAGGACACCGCGTCGCGCACGAACGCGCGCACGATCAGCGCGGGCGCGTTCCGATACTTGGTGGGGTGCATCCCCAGGACGGAATGAGGCGACGAATTCCTGGCCTGAAGAATGGACTCGAACTCGGACTTGGGGGGAATCACTACGGGCACTAGGGCATGTCTACACCGCCCCGAGTTCCAGGTCTAGCGCCAATGCGGAGCATCGCGGTCTAGCCGGTGTTTTTGAGCCCGCCGCTGATGCCGTTGATCGTCAGCTCGATCACCGAGCGGATCGCTTCGGCCTCGGCCTCCGGCGGCTGCTCGCGGGCGCGAAGCCGGCGCATCATGTCGACCTGGAGATAATTGAGGGGATCTATGTAGGGATTGCGAAGCTCGACGGAGCGCAGCAGGACCGGCTCGCGGCCCAGAAGGCGCTTCTGGCCGGTGATCGCCAGGATCGCCGCTTCGGTGCGCTGGAATTCCGCCTGGAGAAGCCCAAATATCCTGCGCCGTATCCGCGGGTCCTCGACAAGTCCGGAGTAAAGCGCCGCGATCCCCATGTCGGCCTTGCGCATGGTCAGCTGCGCGTTGTCGATGAGGGTCTGAAAAAAGGGCCAGCCTGCGTGCATTTCCGAAAGAAGGCGCCGGCCGCGCGGGCCGCGCGAGAGCACTTGGTCGAGCGCGCTTCCGAGGCCGAACCAGCCCGGGAAATTGAAGCGGCTTTGCATCCAAG
>Ga0302325_10003608_pt1 | contig 36321 bp, 25 predicted proteins | sample Palsa_T0_2_FD_201948 | JGI IMG/M metagenome (GOLD analysis project Ga0302325, IMG submission 201948) | Peat permafrost microbial communities from Stordalen Mire near Abisko, Sweden - Palsa_T0_2 | ecosystem: Environmental > Terrestrial > Soil > Palsa > Peat permafrost | place: Sweden: Abisko...
CCCCGCTGGGCGGGCGGCCCCCTCGGGGCGGACGGCGGCGGCCTCCTCGCCGGCCGCCGACCCTGCCCCGATGACGTAGGCCGGATCGGGCTGCCAGCTGCGCAGATCCTGGAGGCGGGGGTCGTTGGAGAGCATCTCGACGACGGGCATGCGGATGCCGATCCGCTTCTGGAGCAGCTCAACCTCAAACCGCTGGTCCCACAGGACGAGCGTCACGACGAGACCGCTCTCGCCGGCACGGGCCGTCCGGCCGGACCGGTGGAGATAGCTCTTGTGATCCTCGGGTGGGTCGTAGTGCACGACGATGTCGATGGAGTCGACATGAATGCCGCGCGCGGCGACATCGGTCGCCACCAGAACGGCCAAATTCCCCGCCTGAAAGTCGGCCAACGCCCGCTCTCGCTGGCTCTGTCGGAGGTCGCCGTGGATGGCCGCGGCCTTGACCCCTTCCCGTTCCAGTTGGAGGACGAGGCGGTCGGCGCCGCGCTTGGTCCGCACGAAGACGAGGGTGCGGGTGACGCCGCGGCTGATCGACTCGAGGACCTTGGCCTTGTCGAGTTGGTGCACGCTGATGAACCGGTGCTCCATGCTGTCGACGGTCTCGCTGGTCTGTTCGACCTCGAGGGTGAGCGGCTCGGTCAGATAGTGGCGCCGCAGGTGGTCGACATCGCCGTCGAGGGTGGCCGAGAACAGCATTGTTTGGCGGCGGGCCGGCAGCCGCCGCAGGACCCATTCGACCTGCGGCATGAAGCCCATGTCGGCCATCCGGTCGGCCTCGTCGAGGATGAGGAAGTCCACCTCGGCCACCGACAGATCGCCCCGGTCGCCCAGGTCGATGAGGCGGCCGGGCGTGGCGACGACGATGTCGACGCCGCGGTGAAGCGCCTTGATCTGGCGTTCCATGGGTGCGCCGCCGTAGACGGCCACGACCGTCCGGTCGACGGATGCGCAGAGCGGCGCGAGGACGTCGTGGACCTGAAGGGCGAGCTCGCGGGTCGGCACCAAGACGAGAGCCTTGGGCTTGCGGGGCGACCCTTTGGGGACCTTGACGAGCAGCGGCAGCCCGAAGGCGAGCGTCTTGCCGGAGCCGGTCTTGGCCTTTCCGCACACATCCCGCCCCTCGAGGGCGGGCGGGATGCACAGCATCTGGACGGGGAAGGGTCGGTCGATGCCGTTGGCAGCGAGGGCGTTGACGAGCGGCGTCGGAAGGCCGAGTTGGGCGAATGTGACCGCTTCCGGCCCGGCCTCCGCGCCGACTTCAGCGTCGGCGTCTGCCTCCAGGCCTGCCTCCGCGTCGGCGCCGGCGCCGGCATCGGCCTCGCGGGCGGTGCTTGATGGTTCCACGTTGGTATCGCAACTTTCGTCGGGGGAGCGTGACAAGGCGGGTCGCCTGGCCGGTGGCATCCGCCGGTGGGCGCCATGGAGGCGCCTGCCGGTGTCGACGGAGCAGCGAGGGGACCCAGCGGGGCCGGTCGCATTTCGGTGCAGATCCGACTTCACCGCTGCTCACAGGCTATCAGGGGCCGACGGGTGAGCCTCGGACGGTGGCTTTGGCGGTGGCTTTGCGACCGTGGGGCGGAGGGGCTGGCGAGCGAGAACGAGGCCGGAGACGGCGATCGCCCCGGCCGTGCGGAGGGCGAGGGCGACCTCTCGAAGGGTGCTGCCGTCCGTGAACACGTCGTCGACGGCCAGCACCCGGCAGCCCCGCACGTCGGCCGGGCGGGCCACCACAAGCGCGGCGCGCAGCTCGCCCGCCGCCCAGAGGCGCCGGACCGCCGCGGACGAGGTCCCGACCATCGGTCGCGTCTCCCACTGTTTGATCAGGACGGGGCTGGCGAGGTCCATGGCCCAGAGGTCGCCGATGACGGGGTGGGCATGGGCGAGGATCTGGGTGACGTGATCCACGGGCCTGGCCCGCCCAACGTTGCCGGGCGTCCCGACGATGAGGTCGATGTCATCGAACGAGGGTGCCTCCTCGAGGAGGAAGTCCACGAGCAGCGCGCCCAGCCACGGGGCCCGCCACCACTCCCCGCGGTACTTGAGTCCGGCGATGGCGCGACGGAGGCGGCCCCGGTGCTCGCCGACGGCCCACACGGCGTCGAAACCTCGATCGTTCCGGGCGCACCAGAAGTTGGGGCACGTGGGGTGCGAAGGGTCGAGGGCCAGGTCGCAGACGGGACAGCGGCGGATTTCGCTGTCACGCATTTTCATAGTCTTCCACACCCGCGATGAGGACCGGTAGGGTCAAGGCCATGAGCGCCGACCCACACGTTCTGGGTCGTGGTGTGGTGGTGTCCGAGGGCTTGCCGGCCGGCGGCTTGTCGGATGCCAGCGGCGGCAGCGGCCGTCTGCCGGCTGGCGACGGGGGCGTCGCTCGTGTCGTCGTGTCCGAGGACACCTTGGCCAACCCGGCTGAAACGGTCGCCCTGCTCCACGAACACTGGCTGCGTCGCACGCCCGTCGTCGTCGAGCTGGCCACCTCCGCATCGGACCTGCGGGCGCCCGAGACCGAGAGCAGGGAGCCGTGGGAGGTGGGCGACCGGTTCGAGTTCACACGGGAGCGTCTCCAGTTCCTCGTGTGGGCCAACAACTGGGATGCCCGGTCCGGCGAGCCGATCTGGTGGTGGGGCCGCAAGGCCGCTCGGCTGGGCGCAACCGTCGGCGGCCCGGCCGATGTGATCCTCGCCGACGGGACGCCGGCGTTCGTGGACGGAGGCCCGTCTGGTCCGATCGGGCCTGCTTCTGAAGGAGCGGCGGGCGCGACCGCGGTCGTGTCGCGCGACGCCATCGAGGCCGGCACACTCGACTCGATGCGGTGGCGGGCGCCGAGCGGCGTCGACGACCTCGCCCCGGATCAGTTAGCCGCCGTTACCCACCGCGTCGGCGCGGCGCGGATCATCGCGCCGGCTGGTTCGGGCAAGACCCGGGTCCTCACCCATCGCCTGCGACATCTGCTCGACGACCAAGGCGTCGAGCGGTCATCGGTGACGGCCGTCGCCTTCAACAGGCGGGCCGCCGATGAGCTGCTGGCCCGGACACCTGGGCTTGGCGCCCATGTCCGCACGATCAACGCCCTGGGGCTGGCCGTGCTGACCGGCGCCCTGGGCGGGCCTTCGCCGCCGAGGCGGCCGACGGTGATCGATGAGCCGGAGGTCCGCCGCGTCCTGGACGGCATCGTGGACGTGCGGCGCCAGGCCAACACGGACGTCCTGGCGCCGTATCTCGAAGGGCTGTCGGCGATTCGGATAGGTCTGCGCGATCCCGCTGAGGTCGAGCGGGCGATCCCCGACGCTCAGGATCTCACGGCCGTCTGGCCCCGCTACCGCGAGGCTCTGGATCGCGCCGGGGTGATCGACTTCGACGATCAGATCGACGGCGCCATTCGTCGGCTCCTCGTTGATCCCGACGTGCGGCAGGCCGCGCAGCGTCGATGCCGGCACCTCCTCGTCGACGAGTTCCAGGACCTGGCGCCGGGACACCTTCTGCTCCTGCGACTCTTGGCCGCTCCCACCTACGACGTATTCGGCGTCGGCGATGACGACCAGGTGATCTACGGATACGCGGGCGCGACGCCGTCCTACCTGATCGACTTCGAGCGCTGGTTCCCGGGCGCCACGCACCATGCGCTCGAGGTCAACTACCGCTGCCCCGTCGAGGTTGTCGACGCCGCCCGCCACCTCCTCAGCTACAACCGGCGCAGGATCGTCAAAACCATCCTGACACCCGTGGTCGCGGTGGCGCCGCAGGCGGCAGCCGGGGGGCCGGCCCTCCGGGTGGCGCCGCAGGCGGCAGCCGGGGGGCCGGCCCTCGACGTGCGCGCCGTCCCTGCTCCACTCATGGCCGGCGCCGTCGTCGACCTCGCCTTGAAGAGCGGCCGCCCAGCCGGAGACATCGCGATCCTCGCGCGCGTCAACTCCTCACTCCTGCCCGTACAGATCGCCCTCGGGGATGCAGGCGTGCCGACAAATTCCCCACTGGACCGCAGGGTCCTCGAACGTACGGGCGTCCGCACCGCACTCGCCTGGTTGCGCCTCGGCGCCGATCCCGGCCGCATCTCCCGAGCCGACTTGTCGGAGACGATCCGCCGACCGTCGCGGCGGATCAGCCGCAACGTCGTGGACATGCTGACCAAGCGAGCGCATACCTCTGTGGTTGAGATCCGCCGGTTGGCCGACCGGCTCTCCGGGGGCGACGTCCAAAAGCTTGAGGCCTACGCCTCGGACATCGAGGCGGTCGCCGCGGCCATACCGTCGGGCACCTCCGGCGCGCTGGCATCGATCCGCACCACGGTCGGCCTCGGCCAGGCCATGGACACGCTGGACTCCAGTCGAGCCGAAGCCGATCGGTCTTCGCACGGTGACGATCTTCGAGCGCTCGAGCAGGTCGCGGCGCTGCATCCCGACGCGGCCACGTTCCACGGCTGGCTGGAGGCCCGCCTCACGGGGGGTCGGGTGGCGGCCGGTCGGGTGGCGGACGGTCGGGTGGTAGACGAGCCGGTCGTGACCCTGTCAACGGTTCACCGGGTCAAGGGGCAGGAGTGGCCCCTCGTGGTCATATTCGGAGTGGACCAGGAGGCCTTCCCGCACCGACTGGCCACCGACGTCGAGGAAGAACGCCGCGTCTTCCACGTCGCCCTCACCCGTGCCTCCGCCCGAGCCGTCGTCATCGCCGACCAGGCTGCGCCGTCTCCGTTCGTGGCGGAGCTCGACGGCAGCCGGCCAGCGGAGGCCGTCGATGGTCGCGTCGCTCGCTCCTCGGCCGTCGCCGCCAACCGCGCAGGGTCGGCGGCAGCCAAGGCTGCGGCGGCGTCGGCCGCCGCCCTCGATGGCGCCACCGTCGAGCCCGAGCTGTGGGAAGCGTTGCGAACGTGGCGCCGCGAGACGGCACAGCAAGCAAATGTCCCCGCCTACGTCGTGCTCTCCGACGCCGACCTCCGCGGCGTCGCGCAGCGCCGCCCGGCGACGATCGCCGAGCTGGCCCAATGTCGCGGCTTCGGTCCGACCAAGCTGGAGCGCTACGGCGACGAGCTTCTCGCCGTCCTCGACTCAACCGGCTGATTGCCGGTTGCGCAGCCCCAGGTGGTGCCAGGTCTCCTGGCGCACGTAGGCCGACGACCCGTAGACGTCCGTGGCTGGAAACCGCAGCAGGATGGGCTGTTCGCGCATCAGTGTGTTTTGCCGTCGCAGATCGCGGACGAGCGCCTGCTTCCCGCTGTGGGCCAGGGCTCCGTCGATCTCCACCCAGAGCTCGCGAGCGGCGGCCCCTCCCCCTCCAAGGTCGAAGGCAAAATCAACCGAGGCCTGTCGGATGCCGTCGACGATGATCGGCCGTTGGCGCCGCGGCTCCGCCAGCCGTGGATGCCGGACGATCTGGAGAAATCGCGTCTCGGCGTCGCTATCGGTGAACCGCGTCCCCACGCCTCGACGACGAAGGATCGCCGCCAGCACCCGCGGCCCGGACCGCCCCGTGCGAGGAATGGTCTTGCACGCCGCCCACAGCGCCTCCTCCGTAGTGCGGGCCGACCTCAGGGCCGACTCGAGGGCGCGTTCGACCAGGTCGGGGGCAACCGCGGCGCCAAGGTCGGCGATGGTCCGGGTGACGCTCGTGACCCGGAGCCCCCGAACCTGCACAATGTCTGGCGGTCGAAGGTCGTCGCCCCGTCGCACCACGCGGCCCTCCACAAGACGCCCTCCGCCGGGCACGAAGACCGTGGGCGGCGACAGCGGCGCCTCGTCGAAGGCATCGAGTTCGTGCAGGGCGGCCGCTGTCTCCATGGCAAACACCGCCTTGGGATAGCGGAGGGCGATGGCCCGCAGCGGCGTGACCTCGTCCACAGACGCCGGCACCTCCAACAGCCGCCCGGGGCACCGCCGCATCGAGCCGACCGCGCACCACTCGGCGATCTGGTCGCCCGCCACGCCGGCCGCCCGCAGCGCGGCGGCGGACAGTACCCCCCGGTGCGTGGCGAACAGCAGGTCGACCTTCGCGGACAGCGGGGGCGGTACCGGCACCCGCCGCTCGGCGGCTGACAGCGGCGGCGCCGGCTCCCAACCGCTGCACATCAGGTCACGCATGTCGCCCCTTGCCATGGCCACCACTATCGGGCCCCCCAGAGACAGCCCATCCGGAGTCCGTCGCGAAACTCCGCCCCTCCGGCGACAAAAGCCCTGGTCGCCGCCCCACCCCCGCCCGAGTTTCGCGACAAACCCGGCCGAGTCACCCGCCGCCCGCTCTAGCGGAGAATGTGCCCGCGACGCCATGGACCCCGACGCACCGGCGAGTTATCATCATCGTCTGAACACCTATTCAGAGGTGATACCCGTACCCCAGCCCCAACCCCAGCCCCAACCCCAACCCGCACCACTGGACGAGTGCGAGATCCGTCTGGTCGACCCGGAGCGGGTCACCGCGGTGCGCGCCACCATGCCGAGCGACGAAGCAGTCACCTCGCTCGCGGAGGTTTTCGCGCTGCTCGCCGACCCAAGCCGGCTGCGACTCCTGACCAGCCTCCTCGAAGGGGGCGAGCTCTGTGTGTGCGACATGGCGGCGGCGGCAGGCATGGGCGAGTCGGCGGCGTCGCATGCGCTCCGACTCCTTCGGGCTCACCGAGTCGTCAAGGTGCGCCGGTCGGGCCGCATGGCCTTCTACTCCCTGACCGACGGCCACGTCAGGTTGCTCCTCGACGTCGCCCTCGAGCATCTCGGCCACGCCGATGGCTGACGCCGATGGCTGACGCCGACGCCACGCCGATGCCTGGACCTGCCGCCGACGGCCACACACCGGACAGGCCGGGGATCCGGGCCGTCGCCGTCCGTCGCCAGCGACGCCTGAGCGTAGCTCTGGTCCTCAACGTCGTCATCGTCGGCGTCCAGGTCGTTGCCGGCATCATCGCTCATTCCCTTGGGCTCCTGGCCGACGCCGGCCACAACTTTGCCGACGTTGCGGCTGTCCTGTTGGCCCTGCTGGCCGTCCGCCTTAGCACTCGTCGTCCGACGGCGGCGCGGTCATTTGGCTACCACCGGTCCACGGTCCTGGCCGCCCAGGCCAATGCGGCCGTCATTTTGGCCATCACCGCCGTCATCGCCATCGAAGCGGTCGAGCGCATCCTGCACCCATCGCCCGTCCGGGGCGGCATCGTCCTCGTCGTCGCCCTTATCGCCCTGGCGGTCAACCTTGCCGGCGCCCTGGTCCTCCGCGAGGGCGGTGGGGAGCTCAACATGCGAGCGGCGATGCTTCATCTCGCCGCTGATGCCGTGGCCTCACTGGGGGTGGCGGTGGCCGGCGCCATCATGCTCGCCACCGGCGGCGCCCAGTGGCTCGACCCGGCCGCCTCCCTGGCCATCGGGGCCCTCATCTCCGTGGAGGCCATCCGTCTCCTGCGCGACGCCACCGACGTCTTGCTCGAGTCGACGCCGGTCGGCCTCGATATCCAAGAGATCGCCGCCGTGATGGGAGCGGTGCCGGGGGTCGAGGACGTGCACGACGTGCACGCGTGGAGTCTCTCGAGCGACGTCCGGGCCCTGTCCGCCCACGTGGTGATGGCTGGTCACCCGACGTTGGAGGAGGCCCAGGCGGTTGCCGAGGAGGTCAAGGCGGCCGTCGCCCAGCCCTACGCCATCGCCCACGCCACCCTCGAGTTGGAGTGCGAAACCTGCATTCGTCCCGGCGTCGACCCGTGCGCCATGGACGACCTCGCCGCCACCGAGCCCGCCGAGTCCGCGGCGCACCCCCACGCCCACGCCCACCCGCACCCCCACCCCCGCCAGCACTCTCACTAAGCGGCGCCGGGCCGGTATGGTCGGCTGCATGGTGAAACCCGGCGACATCATCGATGACTTCGAGCTACCCGATCAGTCGGGGACGCCGCGCAAGCTGAGTGAACTGACGGCCGACGGTCCGGTCGTCCTGTTCTTCTATCCGGCGGCGATGACCTACGGCTGCACGAAGGAGAGTTGCCACTTCCGCGATCTGGGTTCGGAGTTCAAGGCGGTCGGAGCCAACCGGGTCGGGATCAGCGCCGACGCGGTCGCCAAGCAGCAGGAGTTCTCGGACAAGCACAGCTTCGATTACCCGCTCCTGTCCGATGTCGACCACAAGGTGGCGAGCTACTTCGGCGTGCGGGACGGCTTTCGGCTCGGCCCCGTCAAGCGGGCGACCTTCGTGATCGATACCGATCGCCGACTGATCGAGACCATCCATTCAGAGGTGAGGATGGCGGCCCACGCCGACAAGGCCCTGGCGATCCTCAAAGCACGAGCGACGGCCTAGCCGACGAAATCCGAGATCAGGGCGGCGAGCTCCAAGGGACGATCGCCCTGGATGCTGTGACCCGAGCCGCTGACGACTTCGACCCGGGCGGTGGGCTGGCGGCGGAGCAATTCGGCCACGTCGTCGTCGTCAACGACAGGTGAGTCGCCGCCCCTGACGAGCATGAGTGGCACGGTGATGGCCGAGAGGTCATCCCAGAGGGCGGCGTTGTCCCAAGGAATGCGCCCCTCGCGGCCCTCTGACGCTCCTCGGCCGAGGTGGTGACGCCATGCCCAGCGGCCGTCGTCGAGCTCGAGCGCGTTGTGAAGCAGCCCACGCCGCAGCGAGGACTCGCTGCGTGTCGGGTTGAAGGCCGTGGTGCGCTCCAGCAGTTCGTCAAAGCTGGCGAAGCTGTCCGGACCGTTGATGAAGGCGGCGATGGCCGACCCTTTTTCGGCGTTGACGCCTGGCGTGATGTCGACGAGGACGAGCCGGGGGACAAGCTCTGTGTGGCGGGTGGTGAGGGCGATGGAGGTGAGGCCGCCCAGGGACATGCCGACCAGCACGCGACTCTGAGGCGCCAGCGCGCTGACAGCAACGGCGACCGCCGAGGCGTTGGTCGCAGGGTCGTAGCGGGCGTCGTCGCGCCAACTGGAGCGACCGTGCCCAGGAAGGTCTACGGCCACGAGGGGTCGACCAAGAGCGAGGGCGACCGTGTCCCAGGTGTGGGCGTTTTGAGCGCCACCGTGGAGAAGGACGAGCTCGGGCGGTCCGTCGCCCCACACGATTGCGCTGATGGTCCGACCGTCGTCGAGATCGAGTGTCGCCCGTCTGACGGACGGCGTTGCGGTCCACGCCAGGCCGACCTCATCGGCGTTTTCCTTGAGCAGGGAGAACTCGTCGAAGCTCACCCGCGCACCCTACCGTCAGGCGGGCGCATCCACCTTGGGCGGCAGCGGCGGCACTCGCCGGGGCGGCTCGACCGCCACTTCGGGCCACCGTTTGCGACTGACCCGGCTCAACCTGCGCAACAACGCGATGGCCCCGGGGTCATCGTCACCCGGTCGGGTCTCGATGACGCCGTCGGCCAGCATGCGGTCCATGATCTCCCGCCCAAGGTCGGTGCGGATCATGGTCAACGTCCAGTCGTTGAAGGCGCCGATGCCGCCCGTGGAGATGTCGGCGTGCTCAGCGGCGAAATCAGGGCAGCTCTTGCACCCTTCGCGGGTCCAAGCGTGACATTCCTTGAGGTTGATCTCGTGGTAGTCGCCGTTGCGCATCCAGATCTGGAAGACGCCCTTGATGTTCATCTTGACCATGTCCTGCTTGTGCAGGCCGTATTTGGCCTCGAAGAGCTCTTCGAAGATGGCGTCGTCAAATGTCTTTGAGCACATCAGCCCGATGTTGAGGGCAAACCGACGAGCGACCTTGCCGCCCCGTCGGGCTGTGATGACTGCCGGCATCGAGCTTTGGCAGCCCATGCCGACGAGAGCCAGCTTCTCGGCACCACCTTCGATGGCTTCCACGTACGCCATGGGGTTGGACGAGTAGGTGTAGCGACTGCCCGCCCCGGCGAGGATCTCGTCGCGGGTGCGGGCCACCCCTGGCACCGCCTTCCAACTCGTCCCGTCACCTTCGAGGTAGGAGACAAGGGCCGCGTCGATGTACTCGTGCTCCATGGCCCAGATGAGGATGGCTGAGACGAGCCCGCCGTCTTGACCCCGCTCGTGCACCTCGCTGTCGGTCGCCCGGGCCAGGACGATGTCTTTGGAGATGCCGGCGATCTCGTCGAGCTCGCGCACCCGGCCGAAGAGTTGGGTGTCGGCCTCGGTCTCCCAGTCGCGGAATCGTGGGCAGGCCCGGGTGCACAACGTGCACCCCTTCTCACCGTGGCTACAGCTGGCGGGGGACGAGGGATCCTCTGTGTTGAACGGTCGGTAGCGCCCCTCGGTGTCGTCGTAGCTGAGGACGTCGTGTGGGCACACGATGACGCAGCCGGCGCAGCCTGTGCAGAGACCGGAGGTGACCACCTCGTCGAACAGATGGGTCCAGTGGAGCTTCTCCGGGGGCATACGACTCGGCATCGTAGGGGAATCCCCCCGCTGCGGCTGGCGTCAGGATTGCCGTGTCCCACTGATCATCGATGTCCCGACCCCGGCGGTGAGGACGCCGATCCCGTGGAACAAGCCGTCCCAGGCGCCCGACCAGGGCGAATCGGGATCGAGGATGAACGTTTGCAGCAGATGCTGCTCGACGAGTCCCCACGCCACCCAGGCCGCGCCGAAGCCCACCAACACGAGCGCCACCCTGGTGCGGCGGTCGGTCGACGCGCGCAACCCCGGCTGGGACCGATCGACCAGGGCAACCATGACAACGACGACGAGGAAGGCGGCGATCCAGACGGGCCTGGCCGCACCGCCGTGACCTCGCGTGTGGATGGCCGCAGGCCAGCGCGACAGCGTCGTGACGACGATGCCGTAGGCCACCGACCCCAACGCCACGCCGACGAGTGCCGGGGTCAGGCGCAGGCGTCCACCAGCTCCCACTGTGACGGCTCCCCCAAGACCTCGCGCACGACGCCGCGCTGCTCCAGCGCCCGGAGGTGCGCCATGGCCTCACCGACCGCGGCCCGACGCATGAAGCCGTCGATCCGCTCCCATGGTCGGGACCAGTGCATCTGGGCGGCGATGTCCCACGCCGTCGTGACCCCAGCCGAGATGGCGTCGGTGACCTCGACGAAGCGTTGCTCGTGGTGGGCACGCAGCTCGGCCAGGCGGCTGTCCAAACCGACGAAACGATGTTCGTGGGCCGGTAGCACCTCCAGCGAGTCGTACCCCTCGAGCTTCTGAAGGGAGCGCAGATAATCGCCAAGTGGGTCGGCGCCGGCTTGGGGGTGGAAGGCGATGTTGGGTGTGATCCGGGGCAGGACGTGGTCGCCCGACAGCATGAGCCGCTGACCCGCCTCCCAAAAACAGAGATGACCGGGAGAATGACCAGGGGTCCAGATGGCGGTGAGGTCCCACCCGGGGATCCCGGGCCGGTCGCCGTCCTCGATGAGGACGTCAGGTTGGACGGCGTCGACCAACATGCGGACGGGCATCGACGCATCCCTGAGGGACTCGATCTCCAGCGCGGGGGCACCGATGCGACGGAGCATGGCTCCCATCCGGGTGAGCAGCTCGGTGGGATCGTCATAGCGGTCCTGGATGAGGGCGGCGTCGGCCGGGTGGAGGGAGATCCACGCGCCTGACGCTTCCCGGACACGGCCGGCCAACCCGTAGTGGTCGGGATGGATGTGGGTGACCATCACACCCTGCACCTCGCTGATCGAGGTACCGGCCTGCACGAGACCCGCTGAGAGGGCGGCGAAGGCGTCATCGGTGTTCCAACCGGCGTCGACGATGAAGGGCCCGGCGTCGGTCTCGAACACGTACACGAAGACATAACGCAGCGAGTTGTTGGGGATCGGGACCGGGATGCTCCAAATGCCGGGCCGGACGCGCTCCACGGGCGGGAGAGGACTGAGGCCGGGCTCGGAGGTCGCCATGCCCAGCACTTTGCACTGCGAGACCAAGCTCCCGCCAGCTAATGGGATGCAATGTTTGGAGCGCCGGCGGCCGTTATGGTGCGTCCCGACCGCGCAACCCTCCATCCGGACCGGTCTCCGGGAGGGCTGGTGCGGGTGGTGGAGGCCACGATGGATACAGCCGACCGGGACGATCCGGACGACCCCGAGGCCACGGGAGATGCCGCGCTCGGCGGCACGCAGTTGGTCCTCGATTACGACAGCCCGACGCACGAGGAGCCCGACGCCGAGGCGAGCGGCGACGGCGCCGAGGAGATCGGCCACGCGCGCCAACCAGGGCCAAAGACAAGACGACGGACCACCGCGGCCCGGCCTGACCATGCGGCCGACTCTGCCTCACCGACCACGTCAGTGGCGGCGCCCCCAGGTTGGGTCTGGCCCCCTCCCTGGGCGACATCTGCCTCGAGCGTCACCCCCCGCCCGGCTGAAGGTCCGACCGAGACGACCGAGACGACCGAGACGACCGAGACGGCCGAGACGGAGACGCCCACACTCGCCACCGCCGGCCATCAGGACGCACCCGCCCCGCAACGTCGGCGGACTCGCGTCATCGTGGCAACGGCGATCGCCGCCGCGGTCGTGCTCGTCGCCGGCGCCACGATCGCGCTGACGCCGTCCACCAAGCATCACGCCGCCATCCCTACTCCTTCCGGTGTTGTGACCGCCTACCTGGCGGCGTGGGGACACCAAAACTGGGCGGCCATGGCCAACCTCGTCAACGATGCGCCCGCCGATTTCGGAGCCACCAATCAGGCGCTGATGACTGACCTCGACGTCATCGCGGCCACATTCGCCCCAGAAGCGCTGACGACGACGCCGGCGGGAGCGCAAGAGACGTTCGCCGCACACCTCACGTTGGCGGGCTTGGGTTCGTGGACCTACCGCTCCACGATGCCGTTGCAACTCATCGGCCGGCGGTGGCTGGTCGATTGGACGCCGGCGGTGACGGAGCCCGATCTCGTCGCCGGGATGCACCTCGCTCGGACGCGCACGCTGCCGGGCCGGGCGCAGGTGCTCGCCGCGAACGGGGAGCCGCTCGCAAACGTCCCCGACGCCGCCGAGCTGATCGGCTCGGTCGCACCAGCGACAACCACGCTCGCCGCCGCGATGGGCACGCCGTACCTGCCCGGCGATGCGGTCGGAGTCTCTGGTCTCGAGCAGGCCTACAACTACGAGCTAGCCGGTCAACCGTCGGGGGACATCCTTCTGGAGAATATGGCCGGTATGCCGCTCCGCTCTGTGCACCACTTCGTCGGAGCCGCGCCTCAACCACTTGTCACGACGATCGATCCGACCATGCAGTCATTGGCTGACGACGTCCTCGACGATGTTTCTCTGCCGGCGGCCTTCGTTGCCATTGACACGTCGACGGGCGATGTCAGGGCGATCATCAGCCACCCCGACGGGGGCTATCCGCGCGCATTGATCGGGAGCTATCCGCCTGGTTCGACGTTCAAGGTGATCACAACGACGGCCGCGCTCGAGGACGGGTTCACGCCCGAGACGTCAGTGACGTGCCCGCCGAGCATCGACGTGAGCGGCAAGACCTTCACGAATGCCGAACACGAACAGTTCGGCACCATCTCGTTCGAGCGGGCCTTTGCCCAGTCCTGCAACACCGCCTTCATCGGCGTGGCCGAGAAGCTGAGTGACGCCGACTTGGAGGCGGCCGCGGCAACGTACGGAGTGGGGTCCGACTGGGCCTTCCCCATCCCTCATTACACCGGCGCCTTCCCGATGCCACAGTCCGCCGTCCAACATGCGGCCGACGCCATCGGCCAGGGGACGGTGTCGGTGAGCCCGCTCGAGATGTGCTCGGTCGCTGCCGCCGTCGCCAGCGGCGCGTGGCAGGCACCGCGGTTGATCGAGGACGCCCCCGCGGGGCCGTCGACTCCGATCCCCCCCGATGTGATCGCCAACTTGCGGATCCTGATGCGATCAGTCGTGACGAGCGGGACGGGGACGGCGGCCGATCTGGCCGGCGATCCTGTCTACGCCAAGACGGGGACGGCCGAGTACGGGACGGCCACTCCCCCGCACACCCACGCCTGGTTCATCGGGTGGAGGGACAACGTTGCCTTCGCCTTGATCGTCGAGGCGGGCGGTTTCGGCGGTGTCGTCGCCGCCCCTCTCGTCGCTCGGTTCCTCGCCGACCTCCCGAGCCCGACCGCCCAAAACCAATAGGCGCTCAGGAGTAGATGTCGAGCGGCGTGCCCAGCGGGATGATCCCCAATTGGGACAGGTCGCTGTCGTGCAGCCGAATGCAACCGTTGGAGACCCGAGCACCGGTCGAGCCGATCTCGGCGTCGGCCTCCGGCGTGATCGGCCCGTGGATGGCGATGATGGCGTCGCCCTCACCTTCCCAACTCTGAATGGCATCGGAGTGAGCCGAGGTGTCGAGGATGAACGGGCCGTATTGCGGCGGTGGATCGGTCTCGTGGACGGCGACGAAGTAGTGGCCCGTGACCGTCGGCGTGTCCGGTACTCCGATCCCCACGGGGAAGTCGAGGATGGGGGCGCCCGCGTCGTAGACCGTCAGGTGCTCGGTGGCCAGGTCCAGCACCATCCAGTACGGGCTGGAGGAGAGGGTGACTTGGGAGTCCTCGACCCACGCCGTTGATTCGTTGGGGCGCCAGGGAAGGCGGACGTCGAGCCAGCCTGGCGCCTGTCCGATGACGGGGAGGGTGAGGGGGTAGCCGTACCATGCCCCCACCGCGCCGATGGCGCTGGCGCCCGGACTGGGGTAGGTCGGGATGCTTCCGATCGGTGTTGCCAACGTGACCGACGCCGGCACGACCAATGGGTTGGGCATGGCCAGGTCGATCGGTGCGGCCGGCGCCACGTACGTGCCGTAGGAGCGGTGCGTCGTGACGGCGGCCGGTGTGGGCGCTGGGGCTGCGGCTGCGGCCGGCGGCGCTGTGGTCACCGCCGGGTCGACGGCGAGCAGCGGCGGGGACGAGCTGCCGGTCGTGAGGATGGTCGGGGTCAGTTTGCCGGCCGACCCCAGGAGGCTCGGTGTCACCTTCACCACGGCGACGGCCATCACGAGGAAGGTGATGATGGCGACGAGCGCGAACGTCCTGGGGCGGTCCACCAACCAACTCAGCCGCCATCGGCGGGCCCGCGGCCCGACGGACTCTCCCGGTCCCGGGACACTGCTCATCACCCTCTCCAGATAACCACATCCCTGGCCCACCTAGGCTGGCGGGGTGCCCCGATGGCTGATCTACACGCTGCTCACCATCTTGTTCCTCTTGGTCATCGGGCTCTTCCTGGCCGGCCCGATCTTGTGGACGTGGTGGCCGATCCAACCACCCGGCGGAGAATGAGGGAGAAAGGTGATCTGGTGTCCAACGGAGTAATCGCCTACCGGCTGGGGCGGGTCGGAGCCGGGCTCGAGCCCGTCCTCAAGCAGATGGCACCGGACACCGAGGTCGTCGAGTGGCCGACGCCGAGCGAGATTCTCGTGACCCTCGACTCGGCTTGGGACGGCACCGAGTCGGACTTGGCGGCTGAGTTGCGCTGGATCCACATCCTGAGTGCCGGCGTCGGCAACTTCCCGGTGGCCCTCCTCGAGGGTCGGGCGCTCACGTGTGGCAAGGGTGCGTCGGCTGTCGCCATCGCCGAGTTCGCGCTGGCGACGATGCTCGCCTTCGAGAAGGGGTTACCCGAGACGTGGGTCACCGAGCCCCCGCCCCGTTGGGGCTTCGCGCAGCTTGGTGGACTGCGCGGCAAGACGCTCGGCCTCGTTGGACTTGGCGCAATCGGGACGGAGATCGCCAAGCGAGCGCTCGGCTTCGACATGAGGGTGGTCGCTCTGCGCCGCTCCGGGCGCCCGAGCGATCTGGCGGGGGTGGAGGTCGCATCGTCGTTGATCGATGTGCTCGACGGGGCTGATCACGTCGTCGTCGCCGCGCCCGCGACGCGGCAGACCTACCACCTGATCGACGCCGACGCCCTCGCCGCCATGAAGGACGGCGTGCATCTGGTCAACGTCGCCCGCGGCTCTCTCATCGATCAGGGCGCCCTCATCGATGCCCTCGACCGGGGCAAGGTGGGGATGGCCTCACTCGACGTCGCCGAGCCGGAGCCATTGCCGGCCGGACATGTTCTGTACTCGCATCCCCGCGTCCGCCTGAGCCCTCACATCTCATACAGCTCAGCCGACTCGCTCAACAACATGTTGGGACGCTTCGCCGACAACCTCGCCCGCTACCGCGCCGGACAATCGCTCGAGGGCCTCGTCGACGTCGAGGCCGGCTACTAGCGCGGCTGCGACTGGCGGAGGCGGGCCACCTGACGGCTCCGTGCCATCGCCGGTTGACGGGCGCCCGGCGGCACGACGAGCTCATCGAGAAGTATTCGGGTGGCGGCCGCGACCTGGTCGACGGCGCGCTCAAAGACCTCTTGGTTGGAGCGCGATGGTGTGCGGTATCCGCTGACTTTGCGGACGAATTGGAGGGCGGCAGCGCGCACCTCTTCCTCGGTCGTGGGCTCTTCTCCTCGGAGGGTGACGATGCTTCGGCACATGTCGATAGCGTCGCGCAGATCGGCGCCTCCGGGCTCGTTGTAGCCTCTTCGTCACCCCCCGCCGAGAAGGAGGCAAGAGGATGGACATCCGATCGATTGAGGACATGGCCCCAGTCGTCGAGCACAACGGGACGACACCCGTCTGGTGGCTAGTGCCGCCGCAGGAGATGCGGGAGGCGACCGAGGGCGGCTTCCTCGAGCTGGTCAGCGAGTGGGAGATCGCCGGTGGTGGGGCGGTGGACGCCCACTCCCACCCGACGCACGAGTTCTATTACATCATCTCGGGTCACGGGATCATGAAGATCGCCGACGAGGAGCGCGAGGTCCATGCGGGCGACCTCGTGTACACGCCGCCGGACACGACGCACAGCATCTGGCCGGCGAGCAAGCATGCGCCGCTGCGGGGCCTTGCGTTCGCGATCGGCACCCCTGGAGCGGGCAAGGTCGACTACAGCTGAGGCTCAGCGTGTCGCTCAGCGGGTGGTGATGTGAGCGGCGACGAACAACTCGGCCTCGACCCTGATAGGCACCAGGCGCACGGCGATCGGGACGAGTGTCCCGTCGGGCCGCTCCGCCTCAGGCTCCAGGCCGGGATCCATCTCCCGCTCGTTGGGCTCAGCGAAGTAGCCGCGCCGGTAAGCCTGGTGACCCCAGCGCTTGTTGGACGGGACCAGCATCTCGACGAACTCGCCGACCATGTCCTCGGCGCTGACGCCCAGAAGCTCTTCGGCCGGCTTGGACATCAAGACGACAGCGCCCTCGACGTTGATGACGACGATCGCTTCGTCGGAATGCTCGAGTTCGGTGACGGCGGGGGGGAGTTCGAAAAGTGACATGGCGGGGGTCAGTCTTGCATCCCGCGGGACCGGGCGGCGCACGTCGCGGGCGGCCACTGCATTGGGTTTACCCTGCGGTGCGATGGAGCCGACTTCGACTGTCCCTGACGCCGAGCCGCATCCGCTCGATCCCCTGTCGGCTGACGAGTTGCGTCGTGCCGTAGAGATCCTCCGTGCCGACCCTCGAGTACCGGCACAGGCCCGCCTGGCCGACGTCTACAAGCAGGAGCCGACCAAGGCTGCTCTCGCCACGGGCGATGTGACACCAATCGATCGCCGCGTCTGTTTTCGACTGGTGACGGGACCGGAGATGAGCTCGACCGAAGCGGTCGTCTCGCTCTCCCTCGCGACGGTCACGTCGCTCGAGACCGTGGCCGACGCGTGCCCCACGATGCTGTTGGAGGAGAGCTGGCTCGCCGGCGAGGCCGTCCGGGCCGACGATCGCTGGCAGGAGGCGATGCGACGTCGCGGCATCACCGACTTCTCGACCGTTGAGGTGGACCCGTGGCCGGCCGGGCGATTCGGCTTACCGGAGGAGGAAGGGCGACGCCTGGCCCGCGCCATCTCCTACCTGCGCGAGGACCCGCACGACAACCAGCACGCGCGCCCGATCGAAGGGGTCGTCGCCCTCGTCGATCTGGGTAAGGCGGAGGTGCTCGACGTGGTGGACCACGGCATCGCTCCCATCCCGCAGGGTCGAGGTCGATATCAGTCGGCCGACACCAAACCGTGGCGCGGTGATCTCAGGCCGATCGACATCACACAACCCGACGGCCCCAGCTTCACCATCGAGGGCAACATGCTGCGGTGGCAGCGCTGGTCGATGCGCGTGAGCCTCGAGCCTCATGAGGGACTGGTCTTCCATACGGTCGGCTACGAGGACCATGGCCGGGTGCGCTCCATCCTCTACCGGGCGTCGATCACCGAGATGGTGGTGCCCTACGGTGACCCCGGCCCGATGCACGGGTGGAAAAATGCGTTCGACGCCGCCGAGTGGGGCCTCGGTAAGATGGCCAACTCGCTGACGCTCGGCTGCGACTGCCTCGGCGAGATCCGCTATCTCGACGCGGCGATGGTGGGCGAGCGCGGTCACGTGTACACGATCCCCAACGCCGTCTGCATCCACGAGGAGGACACGGGCATCGGCTGGAAGCACGTGGACCTGGCCGCGGGTGCCAGCGAGGTCCGCCGCGGTCGTCGGCTGGTCGTCAGCTCCATAGCGACGGCCGGTAACTATGACTACGGGTTCTTCTGGTACTTCTACCTCGACGGCAGCATCGAGATGGAAGTGAAGCTGACTGGCATCGTCACGACGATCGCCCTGCAACCGGGCCACATTCCCCGTCACGCCACACGGATCTCGCCCGAGCTTGCGGCCCCCAACCATCAGCATCTCTTCTGCGCCCGCCTCGATTTCGAGGTCGATGGACCGACCAACTCCGTGTCTGAGATCAACGTCGAGCGGGAGCCGGCAGGCGTCGACAACCCGTGGGGCAACGCCTTCGTGGCGCGGGCCACCGTGCTCGACCACGAGCAGATCGCGCAGCGCGACACGGATCCCGCGCACAGCCGAGTGTGGAAGGTCTCCAACTCCGGGGTGCTCAACGCCGCCGGCGATCCCGTCGCCTACAAGCTGGTGCCCGGTCCGACGCCGACGTTGTTGGCCGATCCGTCGTCGAGCATCGGCCGTCGGGCCGGATTCGCGACGCACAATCTGTGGGTGACGCCCTACGACCCGGACGAGCGTTGGGCGGCCGGCGACTATCCCAACCAGCATCCGGGAGGCGACGGCTTGCCGCGCTGGACGCAAGCCGACCGCTCGCTCGTGGAGACCGACATCGTCGTATGGCACACGTTCGGCGTCACCCACGTCGTGCGTCCCGAGGATTGGCCGGTCATGCCCGTCGAGCGCACCGGCTTTGCGTTGATCCCGGCCGGCTTCTTCGACAGCAACCCGGCACTGGACCTACCGCCCGGCGACCACTGCGGCTGACCGGCGACCACTGCGGCTGACCGGCGGCTGACCGGCGGCCAAGGACTCTATGGACGACGCCGGCGTCGGGACAAGCCGCCGGTCACCGTCCCCGCCGCGACGAAGCCGATGGGCGCGACCGCCTTGCGGGAGGCGGGCGCGTCCTTGGGGACGGCGGCGCAGCTGCCGGGCGCCGACGCCGCCGGACGGACCGGCGAGGAGTAGGCCCACGCCGGTGCCGGTTGGAGCGTGGGCTGCTTGAACGGCACACCCTTGACGGCGTACCACTGGATCATCTCCTGAGTTAGGGACGGCAGGTCGGCGATGTTCGCGTTGGGCCCGGCAACGCTCTCCGCGTAGCTGTGGATCTGGGCCGACGAGACCGTCGACAGACCCGTGAGGGGATCGGGCGTGATCACGTGATAGGGCCTGTCATCGACGGGGTCGGGGGTCTTGGAAAACAGTGCGGTCATCGGCTCGGCCGTGGCATCTCGCTCCGTCATGGCCGGGAGACGAAGGATCTCCTCGATGGTGCGGAGCATGCTCCCCGAGTCGTAGTGAGTTGTCGACACCTCATGCTTGACCCGGCCGCCGACGACGAGTCCGATGGTCCGATGGTCGTCGACGTGGTCGGTGCCACTCTGAGGGTCGTCCTCCGTCAAGAAGACGGCGGTTGAGTCCCAGTAGGGCGACGCCGACAGGGCCGCAATCAGCTGACCCGTCGCCAAGTCGCTGTCGGCCACCTGGCGAGTGGGTTGCCCGGCCTCCGGCCCAATCGGCACTCCGAGTCCCTCAGTGGTGTGGTCTTCCGGGAGGTAGATGACCTCGAGCGCCGGGAACGTGTTGTGGGCCACGTCGGCATCGAACTGTTTTTTCCAGAAGGCGACGCGCAAGGTGTCCGGTACACCCGGGTTGAAGCCGAAGCCGGGGAAGTTGAGGACCAGGTGAGCGTCGAGCGCGGGCGTGACCGCTTTGGCGTCGTCGTCTTGGTCATGGCGATAAAACTCGCCGTAGTCGCGAAAGTTGACCCCTCGTGCCAGGGCGTCGTCGAGCAGGAAGTTCTCGGGGGACCAATCGCTGTCGTCGTCCTCACCCAGCTCGGGCCCCTGCCGGGGGGCGCCGCCCAAGTCATAGGACTGCTGGGTGATGCGCTGGAGGAAGTCGTTGGCCACGCCGCCCATGACGGCGGCGTGACCGGTGTCGCTGACCTCTTCGTCGGAGTAGAAGTTGGCGAGAAGCACCGACCGCTCAGCGATGGCGTGGGTGTTGGGGGTGATGTCTTTCCCGAAGATGACTGCGGCCGGATCGCCGTATGGCGTGATGTCGCCGAACTCCTCGTCAAAGGTCTTGTTCTCGCGGATGACGTAGACGACGTGCTTGATTGCGGCGAGCGTTGCAGGCGGCAGACAGCCCGGGGTCGCCGGCGCGACGGTGTCGTCGGCCGCAGCGATGTTGGTGTCCGTGGCCAGAGCCTCGGTGTCGGGCACGGCGATGGCCTCGATGTCGCCGCTCAGCCCGAGGCCGCTCGTGAAGTTGTCGCGCACGTTGAGGTTGGATACCGGCGTGCCGGGCACCTCACCGAGCTGGTGACCGGTGCCCTTGCCGGCCGTGACGAAGAGCTCGGGCGGCGTGGTCTGGGCGTCGTACACGACACTCGTGGGATAGTCGGCCGTCGGGATCTGCCCGATCTCCTGCCACGGCTGGCGCCCGGTACGATGCAGGACGGCCAGCGCATTGTCGGCGCTGAGCGCGACGTAGGCGGTCGATCCCGTGGGATCGATGGCAATTGATGTCGGCGCCGCGCCGAGGCCGGACACCGGTGACACACTCAGGGTGGAGCGCACCGTCCAGGTCTCGGTGTCGAGGTCGACGACCACATCGTCGAGGGCCAGCGACACCAACAGGTCGTGACCGTCCGGAGTGAGAGCCATCCCCGCGGGCTGAGGCCCGACGTTGACGGTCCGCTCGACGTGCATGGTGGTCGGGTCGAGCAGTGACAGCTGGCCGCTCTCCCTGTCAGCGACGATCGCTTGCTCGCCCTCTCCGGGGATCTCGACGTCGATGACGTCCAGCGGCTCGCGACCGACCTTGGCTTTGGCGATGACTTGTCCGGTCGAGGGCACGACCTTGAGGACGGCACTGCCTTCGTCGGTCGATGGCCCGAGTCCGTTGTTAGCGAAGGTCTCGGTGACGAGCACGTCGCCGTCGCGGGTCGCCGCCGCACCCCAAATGTCGGGGCTGCCGGTGACGTTGACGGCGACGGTCTCGATGGGGGCGACGCCCGGCGCGACGACATGGAAGGTGTGCAGCTCGCCGGTAGCGGCCCCGGGGAGGTACAAGGTCGTGCCGTCCTGGCTGGCGGCGACCATGCCGCTGTTGGCGGTGGGTTTGCCATTGGTCGAGGGCGGGACCGACTCGAGCGGGGCCGTCGTGGTTGCGGCCAAGGTGGTAGGGCTGACGGCCTGGAGGCTGCCGACGCTCATGCCGTTGTCGACGACATAGAGGCCTCCCCCGACCAGCACGGCGTCCGCCGGGAAGTCGCCGGCGGCGATGAGCTTGCCGGCTGGTCTCAGGGCGCGATCGGTCGGCAGCGGCAGTCCCGGGACCGACGCGCCCTGCGCCGACGGGAGCGCGACCAACCCGACCGCGGCCGCGAGCAAAAACACGGCGGCGACCCGCCAGGCAAGACTCCCCACCTGATGGATTGTCGCATACCCAGACATCCCCTCTCGGGTGGCGGCGGGCAAGGTGACGCCCGCCCCAACGGTTGGTGAACTCCTGGTGCGGAGTTGCGCCGTGTTTCACCGTCCGAGTAGCTCAAGGGGGGTGCGCTCCCGCCGATCGACCCTCGCCGTGATCGGCCTCGCCGCCGCGGCGGTCCTGCCCGCATGCAGCAGCTCGAGCAGCCCGGCCGTGCGACCGCCGGACCAGCCGGGTCCGCCCATCATCCCCGTCACCCTCACCGCGACCGGGTGCAGCCCGCAGAGCTTCACCCTCCCGGCCGGTCCCGTGATCTTCCAGGTCACCAACCCACCCTCGGCGACCCCGGTGAGCGTTGGCGCCCACTACGACTCCAACCATCGGCCGACGGAGATGGAGGTGCAAAACGCCGCCGGACACGAGATCAACGACGTCGAGGGCGTCGTGCCTGGCCGGACACGGTCGTTCCTCGTCAACCTCGAGTTGGGCAAGACGTACCGGGCCCGTTGCCCGGAGACGCAGATCCCGTGGGGCACGATCACCGTGACCCCACCGGTGGCGGCGACCACAACCACGGCCGCCGGCTGACCCATCGCCGCCGGTCAGGTCAGGCGTTGACGAGGACGAGGCCGTCGACGCGCCCGGCTCGCCGTGCGGGCAGGGCGGCCGCCATCAGTGCGGCCGCGTTGGTCGCCACAACGACGGCGACGAGTCGCCAGAGCGGGACGCTCAGTCGCGACAAGGCCTCGGCCCGCAGTCCCATGGCGAGGGCGAGGCCCACGGCGAGCCCTCCGGCTACACCCGCGGTCGTGCCGAGCGTGGCGATGAGGACCGACTCCCAGCGGACGGTGGCCGAGAGCTGGCGGGGCGTCATGCCGAGCGTCGCCAGCAGGCCCATCTCCGGCAGTCGTTCGACGACGCCGAGGCCCAGGATGTCGGCCACGCCGAGTAGGGCGATGGCGATAGCCAGGCCGACGAGCGCATCGACCAACTCGACCGGCCCTTCAGCCTGACGCGCCTGCTCGTTGGCGTAGGCGGCGGCCCCGTACACCGAGACGCCCGGGAAACCGCCGACCCCCACGTCGACTTGTCGAATAAGGCGCGCCGGCGCGACACCGGTGACGCCCTTCACGAAGACGGTGCGTATGGGCGTCGTGAAGTCGCCCCGGCGATACGTCTCGAACGGCACGATCCAATCGCGAGTCACACCGTTGTCGGCGATGATGGCGGTGACCTCCAGATAGCGGAGCTGGGGGATGCCGAATCTCGTCTGTACGTAGTCGCCGACCCGGAGATGGTGGGCAATCGCCGCGCTGCGAGTGATGGCGATGTCACCGTCAACGAATCCGTCGAGTGTGCCGGCGAGCACGGGCAGGTTGAGCGTCAGCGCCGCGGTGTCGGTGTCGAGGGCGGTGAACTGGTCGTTGCGGCCATTGACGGTGAATGTGTCCGCGCCGAGCTCGGTCACGGTCGCCACGGCTGGGGCGTCGCGGATGGCCTCGACGGCCTCGGGATCGATCCCCGGCGCGGCGTCGCTGACGACGACGAGGTCTGCCCTGTCAGCGCGCCGTACCAAGGCTTTGATGGACGCGGCCGTCGACGATGACAAGACAGAGACGCAGCAGACCAGGCCGACGCCCGCCGCCAAAACGAGAGCGGGCGCCGTGATCCGACGGGGTTCGGCCGACGCGTGCGCCGATGCGAGAGGTCTGGGGGCGTTGGCTCGGCGGGAGGGCCGGCCGAGGAGGCGCGCCGCCGTCGACCCGCCGACCGGGAGCCAGGCCAGCGCGGCTGCGCCCAGCAGTACGGCCCCGCTGACAGAAGCGATGACCCGGCTCGGCCGCGGGCCGAAGACCCCGAGGACCACGGCCGCCAGTCCGACGGCGATCATGCAGCCGATCGCCCGCCCACCGCCCGCTCCATGAGCGGGCCCAACGCCCGCTCCATGAGCGGGCCCAGCGCCCGATCGCTGAGCGGGTGGATCGGGCATGCTCGCCGTCCGCCAAGCCTCGACCGGCCGAACGCTGGTAGCCCGGCGAGCCGGGAGGCCACATGCGACGACGGTCAGGACGAGTCCGGCGGCGGCGGTCGCCAGTGGGATCGACAACGAGGGTTGCACCGGTGGGAGAGGAGTGGTCCGTCCGGCGAGGGCCCGGAGGCCCATCGCGGCAGGGACGCCGGCCAACGCCCCGACGACCGACGCGACGGCTCCCAGGACAGCCGCCTCACCCAAGACCATCCGATACAGCTGGCCCCGCGTCATCCCGGCAATCCGCAGCAAGGACAGCTCCTGCGCGCGATGTCGAAGAACGATCTGCTGGGTACTGACAACCACGCCGAAGCCGACCGCAAGAGCGAGCGCCGACAGTGCGACAAGAAGCGCTGAGACGGGGCCTGCCCGCCTCGACAGGTCGGCGACCAGCGCGGCGGCGTACTGCTTACCGGTGACGACAGACGTCCCGTCGTCCGGGAGGATCCGCTCGATCCTGTCGCGCAGCGTTTCCGCCGAGGTGCCCCGTGCGACGTCTACTTCGATGAGATCCCAGCTGTCCCCGATGCCGACCACGTCCTGGGCCCAGCCGGCATCGACGAAGACGGCGGTCGACCCGGCCAGATCTCCACGGGACCGCGGTTTGACCAGTCCCACGACGTGGGCGGGTAGAGGCGTCGAGACGTCGATGCTGACGCGCACCGGCGAACCGAGGACGAGGCCGAAGGCCGCCGCGCTCGCTGTGTCGAGCACGACTTGTCCGGGCCCCTCGGGTGGATGACCCGCCGCCAGCACAAACGGGAGAAGCCGAGGGGTTGCCAGCCAGCTGTAGACGTAGATCTGCCGGTCGACCCCAAGGAATCGGCCGCTTGGGGTGACCAGTTGGGCGAGGCGGGTGATCTGACCCTCGGCAACCCCTACGCCTTGGACGCCGGCGACCGTCGGTACGAAGGTGGCAGGGAGCGGCGCGAAGTCACTGATGCCGCGGTGCCGGTCCGTCTCCGGTCCGCGCACATAGACGTCCACGGTCGACGTGACTTGATGCAGGGACCGGCTGTAGGAGGCGCGGACGCTGGCGGCGACGAGGAGCGACCCGCAGACAAACGCCACGCCGATGGCCACGGCCACGGCGACGAGGACGGACCGACGCCACCGGGCCGCAGTCCCCCGCAGAACGAGCCTCGCGATCATGGCGACGTGGAGCCGTCGGCCCGCCCGGGCGCACCTAGTCTGGCGACGTGATGGCGGCGCGGGTGGTTGCCGGCGTCGTTGAGTACGTCATGGGTGGCGAGACGGTCGTCGCCCTCGCGGGTGTCGATGTGGAGATCCCGACGGGCTGTCTCACCGTGATCTTCGGGCCGTCTGGTTCGGGCAAATCCACCTTGCTGCACTGTCTTGGCGGCCTGCAACAGCTGACCTCGGGCCGGGTCGAATTGGGCGACGCCGACCTGGCCACGCTTGATCGGGCCGAGCTGGTTGAGCTGCGGCGCCGGCACGTCGCCGTGGTCTTCCAGTCGTTCAACCTCCACCCCGGCCTCAGCATCCGCGCAAACCTCGAGTTGCCCTTGCTCATCCGTGGGGAGCGGCCCGATCGTGGGGCGACCGACGCGGTCGCGGCCAGTCTCGGCCTGACCGGACTGCTCGGCCGCTTCCCGGCGCAACTCTCGGGCGGTCAGCAGCAGCGTGTCGCCGTGGCGCGAGGCCTCCTCGCCGGCGTCGGTTTGCTCTTGGCCGACGAGCCGACGGGCAACCTCGACCGCCGCAGCGGTGACGAGGTCCTCGGCGCCCTGCGGCGCACGGTCGACGACTTCGGCCGGACTGTGGTGATGGCAACCCACGACCAGGCGGCGACGGCCATCGCCGACCGGACCGTGCAACTCCTCGATGGTCGCATCGTCGCCATCAGCCCGCCGTAAGGACATCACCGACGAGACGGCAGCGGCGGCGGCGTCAGCGGCGGCGTGACGCGACAACCGTGGCCCGGCCTGTGACAAGCAGCAACACGACGGCGAGGGCCACAAGCAGCCAGGCAAGATGATGTCGTTGGGCGGCCTTGACGAGCCCCCCGCCAGGCGGGGCCAGACCGACCGTCCCTCCGGCCTGACCGGTTGCCCGCCCGGTCGCGCTGCCGGTCGTGCCGACCGCCGAGGAGGGGATCGGTCGGGAGGCGATCGACCCGGTGGAGGAAGCAAGGGTCCCGAACGTCGACGACCCCGAGGGCACGCCCCCGCCCTCCCCCGTGCCCGATGTGGCCGGCGGGCTCAGGCATTCGTCGACGGCCGGGCCGGCGAGGGACGGGCCGGGCGCCATCGTGAGCGGTGTGGGCGAGCCCGATTCCAGGGTGTGCTGGACGGCCGTGCCGACCTGCTCGCTCGGGTCGCCCATCTCCCGAAGGCCTTCCTCCTCGAGCTCGAAGTCGTATTGCCCGATGCTTCCCCCCTGATCGATGCCGGGCGGCACGAGGGGCGCCAGCTCCGCGGCGCGGCGCAGAGTTTGGTTGGGCGCGTTGGCGACCGTGAAATTGTGGGACGTCACCGCGTCCAGGCTTGGGTTGGGCGCGCCGTTGTCCGAGTAGCCAAACTGGCTGCCGCCGTAGATCTCGTTCTGTCGGACGGGCTTGGTGAGGTCCGGTATTCCGGGTCCTGGGCCCGCGACGAAGTCGTCGGCCAGCGACGTGGCCGTGAGCTCCTGGAGCGAGGCGGGCGGGAGACCGAGCAAGAGGTCGATCGTCTTGGTCACCGACGAAAACGAGGTATGGACGTGCGACACGTAGCCGGGGCCCGTCCCGGGCCGCTTGGCCCACGGGCTGATCACCAGGTCGAAGGTGCGGTGGGCGTCGACGGGATCCTGGCCGCCTTGGGTGTCGTCTTCGGTGACGAAGATGGCGCTGTCGCTCCAGATCGGCGAGTTGGCGATGTCGCCCACCACGTCGCCTAGGGCGTCGTCGTTTTCGGCCACGTAGTCACGGGGGTAGGGGGCGTTGCCGATGTCTCCGGCGGTGTGGTCGTCGAAGACGATGACCACGTTGAGCGGGGCGACGAGCTGGTCGGCGAGGGCTTGGGCCACCCCCGGAACGGCGCTGAGCGCGGGCTCGAGCTCCTTGGCGAAATCGCGGTCAAACTCGGCGGCTCGGGCGTGGTCGTTGTACTGGTAGACCGCGAGATCGTTCTGATAGGGAATCGGGGCCTGGGTGGGGTACAGCGGATCGAAGCTCACGTTGACGGCGCTGATACCCGGCACCAACTCCCCCGACGTGTTGAGGGCCGGCTCGGTCCCGAGGGCGCCGAGTGTCTCGGCCGGGACGCCGACGAGGTAGGTGCCCTCCCCGTAGATCCGGCTCTTGACCCCATGACGGGCGGCGTTGTCCCAGATGAAACCTCCCTCCGGCAGGTTTTCGGGATTGGTGTCGCCTTGAAAAAATGGGATCTTGCCGGCGTACGAGCTCGGCACGGTCTTCAGCAAAAACTCGGTGACCTGGCCGGTGTCGACCGAGAAGTGACCATCGCGGCTCGTCTCGGAGTTGGTGTAGAAGTTGTCGCTGGACGCGAACTCTTGGGCCAGCGCGTGCTCATTGGGGGTGACCGTCCGCCCGAAGTCGGTAAAGCGGGCGTCGCGCTCGTTGCCGGGCACGTCGCCGAAGACCTGATCGAAGGATCGATTTTCCTTCAGGATCAAAAAGACGTGCTTGATCTTGGGGACGTCGTCGGAGGTGGGCTGACCGAAACCCGTCGGTACCACGTAGCCGGTCCCCGCCAGGGTGGCTTGGGACGTGCCGTCGACGGCCGGCGCCCCCTGGACGAGGCCGTTGTCGAGGTTGGAGTCGTAGGACAGCGTGGCGAGATCACCACACGCCGAGGACAGATCGATCTGCTCGACCATGCCGTAGAGCGTGTTGGGGATGTAGGCGAGATCCGTCGCGCCTCCGTGACTGGGGTTCTCAGGATCCTCGTAGGTGGCCTCGATGGGTTGGCCGTCCGGCCCGAGATCGGTGTTGGGTCCCGAACCCAGGCCGTTGTCGTTGAGGACCCACAGCTGGCGTCCGTCACGACTCACGACGACTCCGTCGGGATACCACGCCGTCGGGATGCGTCCGATGATGGCGTCGCGGTTTGAGCCCGGCGCGGTCGCCGGGTCGCTCAACAGCGCGCGGCCCGTCGGGAGGACCCGCGACGGGTCGATGACAGCAATCGAGTTGCGCCCCCCTTCGGCCACGAGGAGCACTCGTCCGTCGGGCGACCAGGTCAGCCCGTCCGGCTCGGCACCTGTCGGGGACCCGTCCAGGACCCGCATGTCGATCAGCCGAGCGGGGTGCTGCACGAGCGAGGGCAATCCCGAGCCGAGGCCGCCTGCCAGACTCGGTAGCTCGGTTGAGGACTCCGTCGTCGTCGTGTCCAACAACTCGACTAGATCGTCGTTGGAAGACGTCACCGCGAGCGTCCGGCCGTCGGGCGACAAGGCCAGCGCGGACGGCTCGCTCCCACCATCGATCGAGGACCCGTTGAGCTGGTAGCCGATGGGGGTCTCCACGGTCAGGTCGGGGATGCCTGCCCGCAGGTCGTAGCTCCACACCGAGGACGACGCCGGCGTGTTGTAGCCACCGATGGTCGCCGGGGGCGGGACGATCGGTGAGTTGACGGCGCTGTTGATGTTGGTGGTGTTGTATTCCAGATCGCCGGGGTTGTACTCGCCCCAGTTCGAGACATATGCCCGGGTGCCGTCACGTGACACGACGACGCCAAACGGGTACTCGCCGGTCGGCGCCGTAGCGATCACATGGGGCGGACCGTCGGCAGGATCGATATCGACCGTGTAGAGCTCGTTGCTGATGAACCCGACGGCGTAGAGCCGCTTGCCGTCGGGCGACATGGCCAGACCCCAGGGGTACACGTGGAGTTGTTTCTCGGCGGGGTCCAGCGGGATCGTCGACTTCTCGACCGTGAACGTTCCGTTGGTGGCCCGGTCGATGATCCCGATCGAGTCACTGGCTCCGTTGCTGACATAGAGGCGAGTCCCGTCGAGGGACTCCACCATGCCAAACTGGAGCGCGTCGTCGCGGACCTTGGCCGCCACCGTGCCCGTGCGGGTGTCGATGACATCGATGTACCGCTTGTTGGTCCCGTTGCCGAAGCTGGTCGTGGTCGGGTCGTCGTCGAACCCTTCCGAGGAGACGTAGAGCCGGCGTCCGTCGTGGGACATGACCTCGTCGAGAGGTTGGAGCTCGACCGGGATCTCCTTGCCGGCCGGCGTGAGGATTCGCCCGTCGGGAAGGACCGCTGTCCCGTTGGACCGCGGCCCCGCCGGCAGGTCGCCGGCCGGTGACCCGAGTGGCCTCGAGAGATCGATCGTGGGCGAGGCCGCATCGGAGGCGACGAGCGCTCGGGCCGTCCCACCCCCGGCGGCGAGGGCGGCCAACGCGATGGCAAATCCGGCTCCGATCAGACGTCCGACGGGCACCGGCATCGCCGGCGAAGGTTAGATGCCCCGGATGACCAGCGGGTTGCCACCGGATGAACGCGCCGGATGAACGCGTCTCGCTGATGCCAAGATGACCACCGATGCGCTTCAGGCTCGCCGTGGCGTCGGCGGTGGTCGTCGCCGCTGGGCTGGTCAGCTGCGCCGGCAACTCCCAACCCGCCAATGCCATGTGCGCCGGTACGACACCCAATTCCCAAGTCGTCGTCTACTCGACGACCGGTCTGGAGTACTGGTACTCGGATACCTTCTCGACCTTCCAGCAGACGTGCAAGGTAGCCATCTCCTACTTCGGCGCCCCGAGCTCGGACGTGTTGACCCGACTCCAGACCGAGCAGTCGGCACCGCTCGCCGACATCGCGGTCATGTTCCCCCCCTACCTGACGGCGGCCGCTGACGCCGGTCTGATCGGCGGCACGCCGGGCGCGGCCGACGTGCCAGCCGACCGATGTGACCCGGGGCGCCGATGGTGTGAGGTCGCGGAGGACTATGTGAGCTGGGTCTACAACCCCGGCCTGGTGTCGCCGCCGCCGACCCGGTGGTCGGATCTCCTCGCCTCGCGATTTGCCGGGATGGTGGTCACCTCCGGCCCGGACGTGCCGATCGGGCTGGCCGACGTCTTGTTGCTCCGACACGAGATGGGCGACGCCGGTGCGTTCAACTTCCTCACGCAGCTCGAGGCGAGCACCGCCGCCCACTACACCGTCACCGACACGATGAGCCGGGTGGTCGCCGAAGGCGGCGCACTCGTGGCCAATGGCGATCTTCAAGAGGACCTCAACGACATCCCCCAGTACCAGTACGTGGCCATCTGGTTTCCCACCGTCGAGGGTGGGACGCCGACAACCATCGCTCTGCCGTACGGCGCAGCGCTCGTCAGGGGGGGTCACAACGCCGGCAACGCCCGAGCCTTGCTCGCCTACCTGTGGTCATCGGCCGCCCAATCGTTGGTCGGCGAGGTCTTTGCCGCGCCGGCCGTACCGTCCGCCGTCCAGGTCGATCCCCGGTCCGCCAAGGTCGCCGCTGAGCTGAGCGGCGTCAACATCATCCGGCCCGACTGGGAGGCCGTCGCCGCGCTGGCGCCGAGCGTCACGTCACGCTATGACGCGCTGCGATCCGCCCCCTACGGCGTCAGCGTGCCGCCGACCACCGTGCCGGTGCCGTGAGGTCAGACGTCTGGCGTGTGGGCGATCAGCCACAGCCTGACCAGCCCGGGGTCCTCCTTGTACTCCTGGAGGGCGCCCTCGGCACGCCACTCCTCAAAGGGTGAGGCGTCCGGGCCTGGCTTCGGCGCCGACTTGCCCTCACTCGCGTAGAGGGCCGCATCGAAGAGCCGCTGCGGCACCATGTCGGGAATGTCGAAAGGCAGCACGGCGTCGATGCCCGTCGGCGCCCTGAGGTTGACCGCGTCGAGCGACTGCGTCGGCGTGATGGCGGTGTAGGTCGCGCGATCAGGCGTCTGGTCGCTGGGGATGAACGCGTCGTACATGGGCTCGGCCAGCCCGTCATACATCGACAGGGGCCGCAGGCCAAGCATCAGCTCCATGGTGCGCAGGACCGAGTACTGGTCGTATCGAGTGTGGATGACGGCGCCGTGGCGAGCCCACGGCGAGATCACGAATGCCGGCATGCGGTGGGCATCGATGTGGTCGGCGCCATCCTGCGAGTCGTCCTCCACGACGAAGATGGCGCTTGACGACCAGATCGGGGAGTGGCTGATCAGATCGACGATCTGGCCGAGGCCGAGATCGTTGTCGGCCACCAAGGCCTGCGGGGTTGGATAGTCCAACGACAGGCCGTTGGTGTGATCGTTGGGGAGGGTGAGGTAGCTGAACGCGGGCACGGTGCCCGTCGCGATTTGCAGGTCCAGGGCCGCCTGGAAGGAGTCGAACCTGCTCGTCGCGACGGCCGCGCCAAGCGGGCCGAGCGTGCCTGAGTCGGTGCTGCATGCCACCGCATGGTCTGTCGCGGTCACGGGTGCGAGGCCGTCGTTGTCGCAACCGAAAAAGAGGGGATAGCCGTTGACGAACGCCGCTGCGCTTCGGGTGTAGGTCGGTCGACCATCGTCGCCCTCGGGTAGGACACCGCCGTTGAGCTCTCCGTAGTTGGCGAAGGAGATGCCTTGCCGTACGAGTTGGTCGAAGATGAAGTCGTTGGGGGGGAATGTGACCGGATCCTGCCCGGCATTGAGGTTGTAGCCACGATTGGAGTAGTTGGCCTGCAGGCCCCGCTGCACGAAATCGATGGCGTAGCCGCCGGCCGTGATGAGGTGACCGTCGACCGAGACCTCGCTGTCGGCGAAGACGTGATCCAGGAGCGGGAACATGGTGGCGAGGGCGTGGGCGTTGGGCGTGATCCCACCCGCCGGCCCCTTGACGCCGTTGTCATCGAACAGCTCGAGCGCGGGGTCGCCGTCGCCTCGCGGGTCGGTGCCGAAGATCTGGTCGTAGGTGCGGTTTTCCTTGACGATGTAGAAGATGTGCTTGATCTGCGTTGACGGGCCCCCGCTCGCCGATTGGACCACTGTGTCCGTTGGGGCGGGCGTGAAGTCGGCGGGGCGCACGTCGGCATCGACGATCTTGGCCATCTGGCGAAGCTCGCCGTCAGTCGGGACGGGGAGCACACCGACTCGGCCGAGCAGCATGTCGATGTCGTATTGACCGTAGGGAGCGTTCTGGCTGGCCGCGGGGTGGTAGCCGTAGAGAGGGTTGGGACCCGCCCCAAGACCCTTCGCCGCGAGCCACACCAGGTCCGTCCCGTCCGGTGTCACGGCAACCCCTGTCGGGTAGGCCGCTGTCGGGATGCGGCCGACGACGCGAAAGGCGCCGAGACCGTCTCGTGGCACCGTCGTGACGACGGCCACGGCGTCCTCGCCCGCGTCGGCGACATACAAGGTCCGCCTGTCGGGCGAGAGGGCGACGGCGACGGGTGACGTCCCGACTCCTTCTCGCAGCCCTGTCGTACTGTCCACCCGACCCACATCGGCGTCGTAGTCGACGGCGTTGTCGGCGAGATCGACGACGGCCACGACGTCGCGGTTGGCGACCGCCACGTACAACAGGTGGCGCGCCGAGTCGACGACCATGCCCTCCGGGTGAGACTCCGACTTGCCGACCCTGATCGTTGCCGTCACCGTGAGCGACCCCAGGTCGATCCGGGAGATGGTGCCGTCCAGCTCGTTTGAAACGAAGGCGCTGCCGTCGGCGATCACCACCCCAAATGGGTAACGCCCGACCTTGACCAAGCTCGAGAGGCCGGTGGCCAAGTCCACGACCGCAGCCTGGTCCGCCTGGTTGAGGGCGACCACGAGGCGGTTGCCGTCAGGGGTCACGGCCAGCCCGATCGGCCACCCGAGTCCACTCGACGGACCGGGGCCGGGCGGCTGGTAGATGTCGGAGACCGGATTGGCCTCCTCCTCCTGGGCCGCCCCACCGGTGGTGGGCGGCAAGATGATCGGGCTTTGCTCGACGGCATGGCCAGTCGCGTCGATGGCGTACACATGGATGGCGTCCCCGTCGGTGGCCTTCACGGGCCCGAGCGGGGCGTCAACGCCGTCGGGTTCGCCGGAGACGTAGGCATGGCGACCGTCGGGTGAGAAGGCGATCCCACCGTAGGCACCGGGCAACTGAAGGTCTTGTGTCAGCTTGCCGGTCGCCACGTCGACGATGTCGACGGCGTCCCGCCCGTGGCCCGAGTCGACGGCCCAGTAGAAGCGGCCGTCGGGCGAGAGCGCACCTCCGCTCGGGAAATCCCCGACGGTGGTCATGCGACCGGCCGGATGGAGCAGGCGACCGTTTGGCGTCTCCGAGAAGGCGGGACCCACCTCACCCTGGGCCGCCGAGCCGGTAGTCGCCAAGGCCAGCGTCGCGCCGAGAACAGCGGCAACGAGGGCCACCGCTGATGGTCGTCGGATCATCGAGACGCAAGTCTGCCGTGCCTTGCGTGTCACCCGGGGGCGCGGCGGATGAACACTGGGTGTCCCCCGGCGAGGTCGTGGCGTCCGTCGTGAAGGATTCGAGGTGGCTCAGCCGAATGTCTAGCGTCGAGGCTGTTGCCGACGCTGTTGTTGCTGGGACCGGGATGGGGATGCCTTCACAGGGAGCGAGGATGTTGGCGCGCGTGGGCACCAAGTTCGACAATCAGGACAACAATGTCCCGATGATCGTCGTCGCCTCACCCCACTCGGGGTTGCGGCAGGGGCCGTATGTCCTCGGAGCGCACTACCTGCATTACAGCCTCATGCGCACGATCGAGGACGCCCTCGGGCTCCCATCGATGACCGACAACGACCTCTACGCACCCGATCTCGCCATCGCGACGATGCGATGAGTCGGAGGGCCACACGACCGGCCATCGCCCTCGGAGTCGTCCTCGCCGTGCTGGCGACGTCCGCGGCCGCAGCGGCCACCTTGTCCAGCACCACCGCTGGGGACGGCACCCCGGCGCCAGCCCTGCAAATCCTGACGCTGTCGGATCGCGCCGACCTGATCTCGGGCGGGGACGCCCTCGTCCAGGTCGTCCTCCCACCGGGCACTGCGCCGGCCTCCGTCAAGGTGCGGGTGGGAGACCGGGATGTGACGGGCGAATTTGCGGCGCGACCCAACGGCGAGTTTGAGGGCCTCGTCACCGGCCTCGCCCTTGGCCCCAACGTCTTGACGGCCACGAGCACCGACGGCGCCGGAGCGCGGATCACGATCACCAACCATCCCATCGGCGGACCCGTCTTCGCCGGGCCGCAGTTCCCAACCTGGGCATGTCAGGCCGGCGCACTGGACACCCACTGTGACGAGCCGCCCGTCTACACCTTCTTGTACGAGTCGACCGACCCCGCCAAGACGGGGCTCCAGCCCTATGACCCGCAGCATCCGCCCTCCGATGTGGCGACGACGACGACGGACGCCGGGATCACGGTGCCGTTCATCGTCCGTGAGGAGAGCGGCTTCGAGGACCGTGACGCCTACCGGGTGGAGGTGCTCTATCAGCCGGGCTGGCCATGGGCCCCGTGGGCTCCGCAACCGCAGTGGAACCACAAGGTTTTGATCATGCACGGCGGTAGCTGCTCCACCGAGTTCCAGCCCACCAGCCCGCCCTTCACCGACTACTCGGGCACGTTGCCCGCCTCAGGCGTCCCCGTGCTCGAGGACTCGTCGCAGGTCGGTCTCGGCCTCGGGTTCGCGGTGATGTCGACCGCGCTGGACAACTCGGGCGTGGATTGCAACCCGACGCTGCAAGCCGAGTCACTCGTGATGGCCAAGGAGCACCTCGTCGACTCCTACGGCCCGATCGCCTACACGATCGGCACCGGTTGCTCAGGCGGCTCGCTGGCCGAGCAGTGGATTGCCAACGCCTATCCCGGTATCTATCAGGGCCTGATCGTGCAGTGCTCGTTCCCCGACGCGGGCTCGACCGGTCAGCAGATCATCGACTACGAGGCGCTCGGCAACTATTTCGCAAAAGCGCTGGGGTGGACGCCGACTCAGGAGGCCGAGGTTGCGGGCACGGGTGTCGAAAACCTTCCGGTGCCGGTCGACTCGACGTTCAGCGCCTATGAGTACTTCCCCTTTGTCCAGCCCACCGCCGAGTGCCCCGACAACGGTCTCCCCTCCAGCATGATCTACCAGCCCGAGACCAACCCCGGCGGAGTCCGCTGTGGGATCCTCGACTGGGATATCAACCTGCTCGGTCCCCAGTCCCCGAGCGTGTGGGATCAACAAGAGAAAGAGATCCACCGTGGCTTCGGCGGCAGTCCGATCGACAACGTCGGCGTCCAGTACGGGCTCAGCAGCCTCAACCAGGGCGACATCAGCCCGGCGCAGTTCGTCGACCTCAACACCAAGATCGGCGGATTCAACATCGACTGGCAGCCGACGGCGCAACGTTCGAATGCCGACGAGCCCGCCCTCGCCAACGCCTACAGGACCGGGTTCATCAACGAAGCCAACAACCTTGACCAAGTCCCGATCATCGATCTGCGGGGTCCCAATGACCCGGGTCTGGCGCACGACTCCTACCGGTCCTTCGCCATGCGCGCCAGGCTGGACGGCGACTTCGGTACCCACGCCAACCAGGTGATCTGGGAGGGGCCGTTCCCGCTCGCCGGTGACCTGCAATTCACCGCCGAGGCGTTGCGGGCCATGGACGGTTGGGTCGCCGCCATCCAACAGGACAAGACGTCGAGGACCCTTCCCCAGAAGGTGATCGCCGACAAGCCAGCCACGGTGACGGACGAGTGCTCTGACGGCTACGGGACGAAGCTGTTCGGCGGCCTCTGCGGGTCGACGGTGGTGCCCGTCTACGGAACCCCCCGGACCGTTGCCGGCGAGGCGATCACCACCGACCAGAACAAGTGTCAACTCCAACCGCTGTCGCCCGCCGACTACAAGGTGACCTTCACCAGCGCCGAGTGGGCCGAGCTTCGGCGGGCCTTCCCCGAGGGCGTGTGCGACTACTCGAAGCCGGGCGTGAGTCAGCAACCGACAATCGCCTGGCTCACGTACAGCAACTCCCAGGGCAAAGTCATCTATGGCGGCCGACCGCTCGGACCACCGCCGACCTCCACTCCCCTTCATGGCGACTCGCCGGCCGGCGGCACTTTGCCGGCGGTGGCGGTGGTGTTGCCCGCCGGCGCGCTTGTCACACGCCCGCGCCGCCGGGGCCGCGGCCCTCGCCCGGTGCGGCACTAACTTCTGAGCGACAGCTGGACTATCCCGCCCCCGTAGCTCAGGGGATAGAGCATCGGTTTCCTAAACCGTGTGCCCAGGTTCGAATCCTGGCGGGGGCGCCGAAGAAAGTGCAGGTCAGAGGCGGTGGAGGGCTCAAGGGGAGCCCTCAGACCAGCCGAAAACGCCGAGTGTGCCATACGGTGTGCCATATCCCGAGCTACTCTGGTCGGCATGAAGGGTTCGATTCGCGAGCAGCGACCGGGCTACTGGCAGCTCCGCGTGCTTGAGGGCAAGGACCCCATGACCGGCAAGGTCGTGTACCGGAC
>Ga0302325_10003612_pt1 | contig 36303 bp, 31 predicted proteins | sample Palsa_T0_2_FD_201948 | JGI IMG/M metagenome (GOLD analysis project Ga0302325, IMG submission 201948) | Peat permafrost microbial communities from Stordalen Mire near Abisko, Sweden - Palsa_T0_2 | ecosystem: Environmental > Terrestrial > Soil > Palsa > Peat permafrost | place: Sweden: Abisko...
GAGCCCGCCCAGCGATGCTGCAAGCTGCTCGAGCGCGTCCACACCCACCGCCTCGAGGTAGTCGCCGAGCACCGTTTCGACGGCGCGCTCCCAACCGGCCTGCACCTCGAGCGTCTCCGCCAATCGCGGCTGCCTGGCGGAAGCCGCCAGCCCCGACAGCCAGGCACCCGCGCGCGCATTCTTCTCGCGCAGCGCCGCTTGCTGCAGGGCTTCGAGCGACATCAGTTCGGCGCGCGCCTGCTCGCGCTCCTGCCGCAGCGCTTCGAGGCGGCCGTCGGCGCCGCGCTGCGCGTCGCGCAACCGCTGCACCTGCCCCACCGCCGCCTCCAGCTCGCGCGCGAGGGAATCGGCCACCGCGCGCGCCGCCGCCTCGCGTTCGGTCAGGCCCTCGATCGGCGCATCGGCACGCTGCGAGGTGAGGGCATCGAGTTCGAGGGCCAGGCGGTCGGCTTGCGCCTGCAGGCGGTGGCGCTGGCTTTCCAGCTGCTCGATGCGCGCGGACTCCACCTGCGCGCTCTGTCCGGCAGCCCCGAGCTCGCGATTAAAGCTCTCCCAGTGCTGCTGCCAGCTCGCAAGTTCCGCTTCCGCCTGCGCCAGCGCGCCCGTGGCCAGCTGCTCGCTGGCGCGCCGCGCGTCCACCAGGGGCTCGAGCTCGGCGATCTCGGCGCGCAGCCCCGCGAGCTGCTCTTCGTCGCGCACGATCTGCTGCGCGATGGAGTCGAGGTTGGCGTTCACCTGCGACAGGTCGGCGCGGGCCCGCTCGCGCAGCTCGCGCGTATAGCGGATGTTCTCCTCGGTGCGCGTCACTTCGGCCCCGAGCTCGTAGTAGCGCGCCTGCACCAGCGCGGCCGCGTCGCTGAGCTCGGTGTGGAATTCACGCTGCTTCTCGATCGCCGCTTCCGCCGCGCGCTGCTCTGCCAGCGCCCGCTGCATGTCGAGCTCGCACGCACGCACGGTGCCGTCCTGCACCGCCGCGCCGCTATCGAGCTCGCGCAGCCGCAGCGCCAGCAGCTCGGCGGTCAGGGTGCGCTCCTGCGCTTTGAGTTCCTTATAGCGCCGCGCGGTGTTGGCCTGGCGCTGCAGGTGGCGGATCTGCTTGTCGATCTCATCGCGCAGATCCTGCAGGCGCGCGAGATTCTCGCGTGTCTCGGCCATGCGCATCTCGGTCTCCCGGCGGCGCTCCTTATACAGTGAGACGCCGGCGGCTTCCTCGATGAACAGGCGCATATCGTCATGCCGGGCTTCGATCACGCGCGAGATCATGCCCTGCTCGATGATGGCATAGCTGCGCGAGCCGAGGCCGGTGCCGAGAAACAGCTGCGTGATGTCCTTGCGGCGACAGCGGCCGCCGTTGATGAAGTACGCCGAGGTGCCGTCGCGCGACACCGTGCGCTTGAGCGAGATCTCGCTGTAGCTCGCATAGGCGCCGCCGATCTTGCCGTCGCTGTTGTCGAACACCAGTTCGACCGCCGCCGTGCCGACTGGCTTGCGCGCACTCGAGCCGTTGAACACCACGTCGCTCATCGAATCACCGCGCAGGTGGCGGGCCGACAGCTCGCCCATGACCCAGCGCACCGCGTCGATGATGTTGGACTTGCCGCAGCCGTTGGGACCGACCACACCGATCAGGTTCCCGGGCAGATGCACCGAGGTAGGATCGACAAAAGATTTGAATCCGGCGAGCCTGACCTTGTTGAGCCGCATTAAAGTCCCGGAATATCCATGGTGCTGGAACGAGCAATCTTCGCGAGCTTGGCGCGCCGCTAGTGTAAATTATCCGGGCGCCGCTTTCGACGCAGTTTATCCACCCCGATGCCGACACATCCCGCCACCGCGATCGAGACCTTCCCGAATCCCGCACCCGGGCAGGACTACACTATCCGCATCAGCGCTCCGGAGTTCACCTGTCTGTGTCCGAAGACAGGTCAGCCCGACTTCGCCACGCTCGAGCTGGAGTACGTGCCCGATCGGCTGTGCATCGAACTCAAGACCCTCAAGCTCTACCTCTGGTCATTTCGCGACCGCGGCGGCTTTCACGAGGCCGTGACCAACGAGATCATCGAGCATCTGGCCAGCACGCTCGCGCCGCGCTTCATGCGCCTGACCGCCCGTTTCAACGTACGCGGCGGCATCCACACCAGCGTGGTAGCCGAGCGCCGGGCGCCGCAGTGGCGCGCAGCGGAAACCGTAAAACTGCCCTGACGAGCGTAAAACCCCGCCACGATTAAAGTTTTTGACCCCTGTACAGCCCGCTACGCGTCGGTATAATCGCGCGTTCTCAAACGACCGGTGATGTCAGGAGCGCGGCGATGCCCGGCAAGAAGCCCGGATCCAAGACCAGTAAATCGAAGAAGACGCCGAGCGCGAAGGTCGCGCCGCGTCGCGCTGCGCCGAGCCGTCCCGAGGCGCGCAAGAGCGTGGTCGCGAGCCGCAAGGCCGCGCCGGCACCCGCGCCAGCGCCCAAGCCGGAGGCGAAGTTATTGAAGAAATCCGCCAGCGACCTGGAGCGCATGGCACACCTGCGCGCGGCACCGATCATCAGCACGCTGTCCACTGAACGTTCCTCCCCCGGCGCCGGTCACGGTTCGATGACGGCGCGTTCGCGCCTGCTGCCCGACGCCGAGGAAGCCGACGGCGAAGGCGAGGCGTCCGATACCGGCAGCCTTCTGGCCGGACCGCGCAACGTCAAGCCCTATGTCGCCAAGCGTGGCGAGCAGTACATGAGCAAGCAGCAGCTGGCGCATTTCCAGCTGATCCTGCTCAATTGGAAGCGCGATCTGATGGAGGAAGTCGATCGCACGGTCTCGCACATGAAGGATGAGGCCGCGAATTTTCCCGACCCCAATGACCGCGCGACCCAGGAAGAGGAGTTCAGCCTCGAGTTGCGCACCCGTGATCGTGAGCGCAAGCTGATTCGCAAGATCGACGAAGCACTGAAGCGTATCGAGGACGGCACCTACGGCTATTGCCTCGAAACCGGTGAAGAAATCGGCATCAAGCGCCTGGAGGCGCGGCCGGTGGCCACGCTGTCGATCGAGGCTCAGGAACGGCGTGAACGCCGCGAGCGCCAGTACGGCGATCGCGACGATCGCTATCGCTGACGCCGCCGGCGCCGCTCGGCCCCGGGGGGGGGCCGATACGGGCGCTCCGAGTGCGCTCCGTGTGCCGGCCGCCGGCTCCAGATCCGGCTCCGGTGTGGGTTTCACTTAATTACGGGGGTATCACCCCGGATTTGGGTTCCGCCAGCGCTTGTACTATGGTATGCCTAGCTGCATGGCTGTAAGGGTCTACGCGCCTTGAGAACACGAGGGCTTCCCTATGAGCGAGCTGCGCGTCATCAAGAAATATCCCAACCGGCGTCTATACGACACCGTCGAGAGTCGTTACATCACTCTGGACGATGTGCGGCGGCTGGTACTCAAGCGCGTCGAATTCTGCGTCATCGACAAGCGTAGCCAGCAGGACATCACACGCCCGGTGCTGCTGCAGGTCATCGCCGAACAGGAACAACGCAACGGCACCATCCTGAGCCAGGACTTTCTGGCCGAGCTGATCCGCAGCCATGACGTCGGCCTCGAGGGCATGCTGTCGAGCTATCTGGAGCAGATCCTGCGCTTGTTCCTGAGCCAGACCCCGCCGGCCGGCGATCCGGCAGCCGCTGCCAGCCATCTGGCGCACCAGAACTATCAGCGCTGGCACAGCGCCCAGGAAGAGATTTTCCGCACCCTGATGAAGGCCGCGAACGCGGCCCCGACCTAGCCCCGCTGACGTCAGGCGGCGTCGACGTTGCGCATCGACAGGCGAATGCGCCCCTGGCGATCGACCTCGAGCACCTTGACGCGGATCTGATCGCCTTCCTTCAATTTGTCCGACACGCGCTCGACGCGCTCGTCTGAGATCTGCGAGATATGCACCAGGCCATCGCGGCCCGGCAGGATCGTGACGAAGGCGCCGAAGTCCATCAGCTTCACCACCTTGCCTTCATAGATCTGGCCGACCTCGACATCGGCCGTAATCAGCTCGATGCGCCGCTGCGCCTCGCGCCCGGCGGTGGCGTGCACCGAGGCGATCTTGACCGTGCCATCGTTCTCGATGTCGATCGTGGTCCCGGTCTCCTCGGTGATCTGGCGGATCACCGCGCCGCCCTTGCCGATTACGTCGCGGATCTTCTCCGGGTCGATCTTCAGCGTGATGATCGATGGCGCCCACTCCGACATTTTGGCGCGCGGTTCGCGGATGACCTTCGCCATCTCGTCGAGTATGTGCAGCCGGCCGGTGCGCGCCTGCGCCAACGCCACGCGCATGATCTCCGGCGTAATGCCCTCGACCTTGATGTCCATCTGCAGCGCGGTGACGCCGTCGCGCGTACCGGCCACTTTGAAGTCCATGTCGCCGAGATGATCTTCATCACCGAGGATATCGGTGAGCACCTGGAAGCGTGCGCCCTCGAGCACCAGGCCCATGGCGACACCGGCGACGGGTGCCTTGATCGGTACGCCGGCGTCCATCAGCGACAGGCTGGTGCCGCAGACGCTCGCCATCGAGCTTGAGCCATTGGACTCCAATATCTCCGATACCACGCGAATGACGTACGGGAACGTGGTCATGTCCGGCATCACGGCGTAGACGCCGCGACGAGCCAGGTTGCCATGACCGATCTCGCGGCGCTTCGGTGATCCCATCATGCCGGTCTCCCCGACCGAGAACGGCGGGAAGTTGTAGTGCAGCATGAAGGGCTCGCGCCGCTCGCCCTCGAGCGCGTCGATGATCTGCGCATCGCGCGTGGTGCCCAGCGTCGTGGTCACCAGCGCCTGGGTCTCCCCGCGCGTGAATAGCCCCGATCCGTGAGTGCGCGAGAGTACTCCGACCTTGACCGAGATCGGCCGCACCGCGCTGGTGTTGCGCCCATCGATGCGCGGCTCGCCGGCAAGGATGCGCTCGCGCACGATGTGGCTCTCGAGCTTGAACAGCTCGTTGCCGATCGCATCGGCCGGCCACTGCGGATTGTCGCCACCGCCCAGCGCCTCGACGGTCTGTTTCTTGATCTCGCTGAGCCGGTTGGAACGCTGCTGCTTCTCGGTAATGCGGTATGCGTCCGACAGCGGCGCGGTGGCGATGCCGGCCACCGCCTGCACCAGCGCCGCATGGGCCGGCGTCGGCTTCCAGTCCCAGCGCGGCTTACCGGCCTCGGCGGTGAGCTCGCGAATGGCCTTGATCGCCACTTGCATCTGTTCGTGGCCAAACACCACGGCGCCGAGCATGGCATCCTCGCTCAGGATCTTGGCCTCGGACTCGACCATCAACACCGCCGGTCCGGTACCGGCGACCACCAGGTCGAGTTGGGAATTGGCCTGATCGGTGCGCGTGGGATTGAGCAGATACTGGCCGTCGCGATAACCGACGCGCGCGGCGGCGATCGGGCCGTTGAACGGCACACCGGCGATCATGAGCGCCGCGGACGCGCCCAGCAGCGCCGGAATGTCGGCGTCCACGTCGGGGTTGAGCGAGATGACGGTGGCAACCACCTGCACCTCGTTGGCGAATCCATCCGGGAACAGCGGGCGGATGGGCCGGTCGATCAGCCGCGAGGTGAGCGTCTCGCGCTCGGTAGGCCGGCCCTCGCGCTTGAAGAAGCCGCCCGGTATACGTCCGGCGGCATAGGTCTTCTCGATGTAGTTGACGGTGAGGGGGAAAAAGTCGCGGCCGGGCACCACGGTTCTGCGGGCGCAGGCCGTGACCAACACCACCGTCTCGCCCATCGTGGCGAGTACCGCGCCATCGGCCTGACGCGCCAGCTGACCCGTCTCCAGGGTGACGGTATGTGGACCATAGGGAAAAGTCTTCTTGAAGACAGTCACGCTTCAAACCTCGGGAAATAGTTGCTGCAGATGTTGGAAGAAGGCGCGCTCTGGCGGGATGTGAGCGGCCCCGGGAGTAGTCAGCGGCGAAGGCCCAGGCGTTCGACGACTTCCTGGTACTTGGCTGGGTTGGTTGACTTCAGATAGTCCAGCAGTTTGCGACGCTGATTGACCAGCTTCACCAAACCGCGGCGCGACGAGTGATCGCGCTTGTGCGCGCTGAAATGTCCGCCCAAGCCGTTGATGCGCTCGGATAGCAGCGCGATCTGGACTTCGGGCGACCCGGTATCTTTGGGGTCGCGGCGATATTGCGCGACCACACCGCTCTTCTGTTCCGTGGACAAAGCCATTGCGTGCGAAACCTCTGTACTGAATTGGATCGAGTGCGTCAATTTGAGGGCCGCGCATTCTAACCGCAGACCCTCGTTGTCTCAAGCGGAACAGGGAGTTACCACCGCAGCCCTGCGGCGAGCGGCTGGCGCACGCTGCTGAACAGGCGCCGCACGCGCAAGGTGTGCGCCGCATCGCTTTCGCCCAGGCCCAGAAAGCGCTCGCCGGCATCATACAGCCGCCAGAGCCCCGCCCCGGACGTGGCCTCGGAGGTGACGCCGGCCGCGACCCCGTGCACCGCCTGACCGTGTACCAGCGCGCTCAGTGCGGGCGGCGTGAGCCGCAAGGCAGGCAGATGCATCAATGCGCGGTCCGCCGGCAGCAGCGGCCAGCTCTCGATCGGCTCATTGGCGGCCTCCAGCTGTGCCAGGCTCACCATGCGCTCGCCGGCAAACGGCTCGACGTATTCGCGTCGCAGGCTGTAGAGCCGCCCGCAGGTCCCCAGGGCGCGCGCCAGATCCTCGGCCAATACGCGCACGTAGGTGCCCTTGGAGCACAGGACCCGCAACTCAAGCCGATCGTCCTGCAGCGTCAACAGCTCCAGGCTGTCGATCACCAGCGAGCGCGGCGCGCGCTCGACCGTGAGCCCGCGCCGCGCGAGGCGATACAGCGGCTCGCCGTCACGCTTGAGGGCCGAATACATCGGTGGGATCTGCTGCTGTGCGCCGTGGAAGCGCTCGAGCAGTGCCGCGACCGATGGGCCCGTGAGCGGCGGCACCGCGCAGCGCTCGACGATCGCGCCTTCCGCATCCCCGGTTTCGGAGCGCTCTCCGAGCTGCAGCCCGAAGCGATAGCACTTGCGCAGCGCCAGCATCTCGCCGGCGAACTTGGTGGCCTCGCCGAGGCAGATCGGCAGCATGCCGCTCGCCAGCGGATCGAGCGAGCCCGTGTGCCCGGCCTTGATGCCGCCGGCGAGCCGGCGCACGCGCTGCAGCGCCGCGTTGGAGGACAGCCCGAGCGGCTTGTCGAGCAGCAGCACGCCCATCGGCGGCGGCTTCAAGCGTCCCGGCCCGCGGGCGGAACCGGCTCGCCGAGACCCTCCGCCTCGCCGGCCCCGTGAGCCGCGCTGGCCCCGTCAGCCTCACCGGCCTGCTCGCTGACACCGCGCGAGCGATCCGCCTGTACCGCGCTTTCGATCAGCTGCGTGAGGTGGTGGGCACCCTCGATCGCGGTGTCGAGCCGGAACTCGAGCCGCGGCGCATGCCGCAGCTTGAGCTCGCGAGCGAGCTCCCCGCGCAGGAAACCGGCCGCGCTGCGCAGGCCCGTGAGCACCTGCTCTGCCGGGTGCTCCCCGGCGAACGGCAGCACGTGAATGCGCGCATAGCTCAGATCGCGCGCCACTTCCACGGCCGTGACCGTAACGTTGCCCACGCGTGGATCCTTGACGCCGCGGCGCAGCAGCGTGGACAGCGAGCGCTGCATCTGCGCGGCGATGCGCGACGTCCTGGCGGTGGCCTTGAGCATGCGGCATGCGCGGCACGAGCCCTCACTGGATCGTGCGCGACACCTCGACGCGCGAGAAGCATTCGATCTGATCCCCGACGCGCACGTCCTGGTAATTCTTTACGCCAATCCCGCATTCGGTGCCGGCCCGCACTTCGTTGACGTCGTCCTTGAAACGACGCAGCGATTCCAGTGCGCCCTCGAAGATCACCACGTTGTCGCGCAGCACCCGGATCGGGTTATTGCGCCGCACCGCCCCCTCGGTCACCAGGCAGCCGGCCACCACGCCGAACTTGCTCGAGCGGAACACCTCGCGCACCTGCGCGATGCCGACGATCTGCTCCTTGATCTCCGGGGCCAGCAGACCGCTCATCTTCTGCTTCACGTCGTCGATGGCTTCGTAAATGATGCTGTAGTAGCGCACCTCGACGCCGGTTTCCTTCATCGCCTCGCGGGCGGCGGAGTCGGCGCGCACATTGAAGCCGATCACGAACGCCTTGGAGGCGGCCGCGAGCTGGATATCCGAGGCGGTGATGCCGCCGACGCCACTGGCGATCACGCGCACCTGAACCTCGTCGGTGGACAGATTCACCAGCGCATCGCGCAGCGCCTCGGCGCTGCCCTGCACGTCGGTCTTGATGAGGACCGGGATGATGCCGGCCTTGGCCTCGCCCATGGTCGAGAACACGTCCTCGGCGCGCGTTGCGGCCCGCGCCAGTTTGACGTCGCGGAATTTGCCCTGCCGATACAGCGCCACCTCGCGCGCCTTGCGCTCGCTCTCCACCACCAGCAGCTCATCGCCCGCATTCGGGGCGCCGGACAGACCCAGCACGACCGCCGGAGTGGACGGGGGCGCCTCCGTGATGACCTGCCCGTTCTCGTCGAACATGGCGCGCACCCGGCCGAACTCGCTGCCGGCGAGAATGGCATCGCCGGCCCTGAGCGTGCCGCGCTTGACCAGCACGGTCACGACCGCGCCGCGACCCTTCTCCATGCTCGATTCGATCACGACGCCGGCCGCAAATCCGCTGCGTGTGGCCTTGAGCTCGAGCACCTCGGCCTGCAGCAGAATGGCTTCGAGCAGCTGATCGATGCCCTCGCCGGTGCGCGCCGAGACGCTGCGGAACATATTCTGCCCGCCCCACTCCTCGGCGATCACCTCATGCTTGGCGAGCTCGGTGCGCACCCGTTCCGGATCGGCATCGGGCTTGTCGATCTTGTTGACCGCAACCACGATCGGCACACCGGCCGCCTTCGCGTGCTGGATCGCCTCGATGGTCTGCGGCATGACCCCGTCGTCCGCGGCCACCACCAGCACCACCACGTCGGTGGCCTTGGCGCCGCGCGCGCGCATCGCGGTGAAGGCCGCGTGACCGGGCGTGTCCAGAAAAGTGATCGAGCCGCGCGGCGTCTCGACGTGATACGCCCCGATATGCTGCGTGATGCCACCGGCCTCGCCGGCCGCAACCTTGGTGCGACGCATATAGTCGAGCAACGAAGTCTTGCCGTGATCGACGTGCCCCATGACCGTCACCACCGGCGCCCGCACCTCGAGCTGCTCGGTCGCGGCCTCGCCGCCCTGCAGGCCTTCCTCGATCTGATTCTCGCGCAACAGCTTGGCGGTGTGGCCGAATTCCTCGACCACCAGCACCGCCGTATCGCGCTCGATCGGCTGATTGATGGTAGCCATGACGCCGAGGTTCATCAGCACCTTGATGACTTCGGTGGCCTTCACTGCCATCTTCTGCGCCAGCTCGGCCACCGTGATGGTCTCCCCGAGCGCGACCTCGCGCTTGACCGGCGCGGTGGGCATCTCGAAGGCGTGCTTGGCCTCGCCGCCGCCGACCGGCATGGCGCGCGTCTTGAGCCGCTTCTTCTTCTTATGGCGCGCGCTGACGTCGCCGGCGATATGCAGCTCCTCGCGGCCGTAGCGCGTGCGCTGCTTGTCGTCCGCTTCCTCGCGCGCGGCGGGCACCGGATGTGCGTGTGGCGCATGCGCCTCGCGCGCCGCCTCGGCCGGCCGCCGCTGGCGTTCGCGCTCGGCCTCTTCCGCCGAGCGCTGGTCAGCCAGCCGCCGCGCCTCATCCAGCGCCTTTTTGCGCGCCTGCTCTTCCTCGACGCGGCGCCGATTCTCGGCCTCGAGGCGTTCGCGCTCGCGCCGCTCGGCCTCGGCCTTCTCGCTCAGCGCCCGCTGCGCCTCCTCGGCCTCGCGCCGCTGCGCATCGAGCTGCTCCTGCTGGGCCCGCGCCTGGCCTTCGAGCACATCACGCTTTATATAGGTGCGCTTGCGCCGCACCTCGACATTCACCGTGCGCGCACGGCCCTGATTGCCGGCGAGCTTGAGTTCGCTCTGGGTCTTGCGCTTGAGGGTGATGCGGCTCGGCGCCGAGCCCTCACCGCCATGACCGTGGCTGCGGCGCAGGTGCGTGAGCAGCTCGAGCTTGGCTTCCTCGCTGATCATGTCCTCCGGACTGGACACGGTGATGCCGGCCTGATCGAGCTGCGCGATCAGCCGGTCCACCGGAACCTTCAGTACGTCGGCAAATTGGGCAATCGTTACGTCAGCCATTTGTCTTCACCTTGAACCCTGCATCAACGCTCGCTGGCGCGGGCGTCAATGCTGCGCCTCGAACCAATGGGCGCGCGCCTTCATGATCAGGCTGCCGGCCTCATCGCTCGACAGGCCCTCGATGTCGGAAATATCGTCGATCGCCTGTTCGGCCAGCTCATCGCGCGTGCGCACGCCGCGGCGCGCGAGCGCCAGCGCCAGATCCGGCCGCATGCCCTCGAGCGTCAGCAGATCGTCGGCGGGCATCGACTGGTCGAGCGATTCCTCGCTCACGATGGCCTGCGTCAGCAGCACGTCGCGGGCGCGATTGCGCAGCTCCTTGACGATGTCCTCGTCGAACTCCTCGATCGCCGCCAATTCGCCGGCCGGCACGTAGGCGACCTCCTCGACCGTTGAGAAGCCTTCCTGCACCAGGATGTTGGCGACGTTTTCATCCACGTCGAGCTGCTTCATGAAGGTCTCGACCAGCGCCCGCGCCTCGGTCTCGCTCTTGGCCTCCGCATCCGACTCGGTCATGACGTTGAGCTCCCAGCCGGTCAGCTGGCTGGCCAGACGGATGTTCTGGCCGCCGCGTCCGATCGCCTGCGACAGCTTGTCCTCGGCGACCGCGATATCCATGCTGTGCGAGTCCTCATCGACCACGATCGACTGCACCTCCGCCGGCGACATCGCGTTGATCACGAACTGCGCCGGATTCTCGTCGTGCGGAATGATGTCCACCCGCTCGCCCGCGATCTCATTGGACACCGCCTGCACGCGCGATCCGCGCATGCCGACACAGGCGCCGACCGGATCGATGCGCGGATCCTGGCTGCGCACCGCGATCTTGGCGCGAATACCGGGATCGCGCGCGGCGCCCAGGATGTGGATCAGCCCCTGGCCGACCTCGGGCACCTCGAGCTTGAACAGTTCGATCAGGAACTCGGGGGCGTTACGCGTCAGGAACAGCTGCGGGCCGCGCGGCTCGGCGCGCACTTCGCGCAGGTACGCCTTGACGCGATCCTGCGGCTTGAGCTGCTCGCGCGGAATCATGTCGCTGCGCGGCACGAAGCCTTCGGCGTTGCCGCCCAGATCGACATAGATGCCGTTGCGGTCGATGCGCTTGACCACGCCGCTGACCAGGGTGTTGACGCGATCCTTGTAGGCCTCCACCACCTGCGCGCGCTCGGCTTCGCGCACCTTCTGCACGATCACCTGCTTGGCCTGCTGCGCGGCGATGCGCCCGAAGGCGACCGACTCCATCGGCTGCTCGACGTAGCCGCCGGGCTCGGCGTCGGGACTGATGTCATGGCCGTCCTCCAGCCGCAGCTCGGCCGACGGGTTCTCGAGCTCCTTGGAGTCGTCAGCGAACACCTTCCAGCGCCGAAAGGTCTCGTAGTCGCCGGTCTTGCGATTGATCGCGACGCGCACGTCCCAGTCTTCGCCGTGCTTTTTGCGGGTAGCCGACGCCAGCGCCGCTTCCAGCGCCTCAAAGATGATCTCCTTATCGACGCCTTTCTCGTTCGATACTGCATCGACGACCATCAGAATCTCTTTGTTCATCGACAGCTCCTCAAAGCCCTCAAGACCACAGCGGCGCAAGCCGCGCGCGGCCGATTTCGGTAAACGGCACCGATACCATGGCGCCGTCCACATTCAATTCAATACCCTCGGCATTGAGCGCTTCGAGCCGCCCAGTGTAGCGTCGCCGCCCGCCGCGGGCGATGCGCAGTTCCAGCCGCACGCGTGCCCCGACAAAGCGCTGAAAATGCTCCGGTGTGCGCAACACCCGATCCAGCCCGGGCGAGGACACCTCCAGCGTGTAACCCGTGGGCACCGGATCCTCGACATCGAACAGCGCCGAGATCTCGCGGCTCACGCGCTCACAGTCGTCGAGCCCGACGCCCTCCGGCCGATCGATAAAAATGCGCAGCAACGCGTGCGCCCGGCCCGGCGCGTACTCCAGATCGACGAGCTCGTAGCCCAGCTGCCCGAGCAACGGCTCGGTTAGCGCAATCAGCTTCTCGCGCAGCGGCGCTGCCATGGTGAGTGCCCGATACCCGAAATAAGCCCGCAAAAAACGAAAAGCCCCATGTGGGGCTTTCAGAATCAAGCACTTGGCCGCAGTACCTGCAGCTTTACGGCATGTTGGCACATGTCCAACACCGTCCACCGGCGGGCGCGATTCTAGTGCTTTAGGTCAAACAAATTCAACCATCTGCGGAAAGCCGGCCACCGATAGCGGATTGACCTGCGGCGCCACGCGCCTCGGCGGCCCGTGCCGCCTGGCGCAGCGTGTTGGTCAGTTCCTCGAATTCACCGCTTTTGACCACCACGGCGTCGGCACCGGCATGCAGGCAGTGCTCCTTGAGCAGCGTGTTGCTGTGGCCGGTAAAGACGACGATCACCGCGACCGGCAGCCGTTCACGCAGCTTCGAGATCAGCGGTAAGCTCGGGCCATCATCAAGCGACAGGTCGAGAATGAAGGCATTGGGTAAGTGCTCGTCCACCGCTGACAGCACGGCGCCTGCGGTAGCGCCGGTGGCCACACAGAGCATGTCCGGTTCAGCATTGAGCAGCAGACCCAGCGTCAGCGCCAGATCGGCGTTGTTCTCGCCGATGACGATGCGCAGCGATCGCGACTCGCCAGGGCGAGCAGCGGCGTCAATCCGTGATTCAGCCATCTCGGCTGCAGCGCTCCCGGCGGTGGCTTGCGTCAGCCCCGCGATCATGGCGCCGCGGGCACCTCCTGTAAACGTCTGGCGGCAGCCGCGTTATGTCGTGATCCGCCACGCCGCATTGATCATCTTGCGGATGCTGCTCGGAAGCCTGCTCGCCGGCTGCGTGCACATACCGAGCGTCCCGGAGCCGCTGGCGATCGACAGCGGGGCCGAAATTCAGGTGCAGGGCGCGAAGGGGCCGCTATCCCGACGCGCAACCGCCGCGCTGTTGCAGCGATTGACCGCTGAGGTGCCGGACGCCAGCGCGCTGCAGCGCCACCTGGCGGTCGAGCAGACCGTGTCCGGCAGTGCGCTCTATACCGGCAACCGCGTAAGCGTGCTGCGCGACGGCCCCGACACCTTTGCGGGGATGTTCGCCGCGATCCACGGCGCGCAGCGCTACCTGTACCTCGAGTACTACATCTTCGAGGATGTCAGCCACGGCGGCGAGCAGCTGGCGGAGCTGCTGATCGCTCGGCGCCAGCAGGGCGTTCAGATCGACCTGATCTACGATGGCATCGGCTCGCTGTCCACGCCCAATGAGCTGTTTGACCGGCTGCGGGCCGCCGGCATTCACGTCCGGCAGTTCAACCCGATCAAGCCGTTCACCGCGCCGTTCGCGATCAACGACCGCGATCACCGGAAAATCCTGATCGCCGACGGTCAGCTGGCGATCATCGGCGGGGTCAACCTGAGCAAGGACTACCAGAGCGTCGGCGGCAGCGGCCGCCACGATGCCCCCGAGGCCACCGACACGGCCGCCACCGCGCCGGGCGCCCAACCGCCGGAGCGCTGGCATGACGTCGATCTACAGATCGATGGCCCGGCGGTACGGGCATTGACGCAGCTGTTCGAGCAGCACTGGCTCGATCAGGGCGGGGCTGCCGACGAACTGGTCACCGACACGCTGCCGTTGGCCGCCCGAGGCGATGAGGTCGTGCGGATCATCGGCAGCGAGGGTGGCAAGCTCAAGCCGCGCTACTACGCGACGCTGCTGTCGGCCATCCGCAGCGCTGGCACGCACATCTGGGTGACCGCCGCCTACTTCGTGCCGACCCACCAGGAGAAGGAGGCGCTGGCCCGCGCCGCGCGCGGCGGCGTCGACGTGCGGCTGCTGCTGCCCTCACACAGCGATTCGTCGGCGGCGCTGGCCGCGCAGCAATCGCATTACTCGGAGCTGCTCGGGGCGGGGGTCAGGATCTACGAGCGCGCTGAAGGCATCCTGCACTCCAAGAGCGTGGTCGTGGACGGGGTCTGGTCGATCGTGGGCTCCTCCAACTTCGATCATCGCAGCCTGCTGTTCAATGACGAGGTCGACGCCGTGGTGATCAGCGTCGCCACCGGCGCGCAGCTCGACGAGTATTTTCAGCGGGATCTGCAGCACGCCAGCGCCGTCGATCTGGCGACCTGGAAGCGCCGGCCGCTCGCACGCAAGCTGCGCGAGCATTTCTGGCGGCTGTGGGAGCAGCTACTGTGAAGCGGCGGTGATGAATCAGTGGTGCTTGACCGCAACCGGCTCCGGGGCGAAGACATCGAAACTGAGGTTGAAGTTCGACCCGCTGTCCTCGTGCGGCACGCAGGTCACCTGGTTGTTCAGATTGCGCGTCAGGAACATCGGCAGGACTTTGTCGCGAAACTGCTCGACCAGCTCGCAATCGCCGAGACCCAGGGTAAACGGGCGGTGCGGCGCAAGCTCGACATGACGCCAGACCCCGGCCACGCTCACTGCAGCCCCGGCGCCGACCGGAACCGGCTGCAGGGTCGAAAACACCACGGTGGCCCGCGCCAGCTTGTCCGGCACGCCGTAACCGCGCGAGCAGAGCGCCGACACCTTGGGATCCGGGCCGGCCCCGGCCGCCTTGAGCAGCACCTTGAGCTTGTCGGCCAGTCCGTCGCAGGAATAGGTCGAGGTAAAACCCATGAACTGAAAATCATAGGTGTGCGACTGCCAGGTTCCCGCCCCGGTGACATCCAGGCCCACCGGTGGGCCGGCGCCCGGGGAATCCGCGGCCACGGCCGCCAGCGCGACAGCACTCAGCAGTGCGGCGCTGCACACCCGGCGCATGAACGATAACTGCCTGTCTCGAGCCAACATGGGGCACCTCGCGCGCCGCCTCACGGACGGCCCGGTGGAACGATACGAGCATAACGCGTCAGTGCCTCGGGGCGCTGACAGGTGCGGTGCAAGTGCCCGCAAACCCGCGCCCCTCAGGCCGGGCCAGCTGCGCCGCAGCCCTGCCGGGCACAGCGCGCGAAGCCCGCCGCCAGGTCGGCGCGCAGATCCTCGACCGCCTCGATGCCGACCGACAGTCGCAGCAGACCGTCGGTGAGCCCGGCAGCGCGGCGGGCCGGTTCCTGCATGGCGGCGTGGGTCATGGATGCGGGGTGCGCGATCAGACTCTCGACGCCCCCCAGCGACTCGGCCAGCGAGAAGTATTTCAGCCCGGCGACGAAGGCCTTGACCGCCGGGATGCCGCCAGCCAGTTCGAAGGTCACGATGGCGCCGAAGCCCGACTGCTGGCGCAGCGCGATCTCATGGCCGGGATGCGTCGGCAGACCGGGATAAAACACCTTCGACACCGCGGGCTGTCGCGCCAACCAAAGGGCCAGCTCCTGCGCATTGCGCCCATGGACCGCGAGCCGTGCGTTCAAGGTGCGCAGGCCGCGCAGCGTCAGATAGCTGTCGAATGCCGAGCCGGTCAGCCCCAGGCAATTGGCCCACCAGCAGAGCTGCTCGTGGAGCTCCCGGCGCGCGGCGATCACCGCCCCGCCGACCACGTCACTGTGCCCGTTGATGTATTTGGTGGTCGAATGCACCACCAGATCGGCACCCAGGCCCAAAGGCCGCTGCCAGCTGGGCGACAGGAAGGTGTTATCGACAGCCACCAGTGCGCCCGCCGCCCTGGCGAGCCGCGACGCCGCCGCGATGTCGGTCAGTCGCAGCAGCGGATTGCTCGGGGTCTCGATCCACAACATCGCGGCCGGCCGCGACAGCGCAGCGTGCAATGCCGCATCGTCGCCGAAATTCACGAATTCGATCTGCAAGTCGCCGCGCCGATGCAGCGCATCGAACAACCGATAGGTGCCGCCATAGCAGTCGTGCGGCGCCACGACACGGGCGCGCGCCGGCAGGACCTGCAGGCACAGCGTCACCGCCGCCATGCCGGTCGCGGTGATCACGGCGCCGGCACCGCCCTCCAGGTCGGCCAGGGCCGCGCCGAGCAGATCACGGGTCGGATTGCCGGAACGCGAATAATCGTAGCCACGCTTCTGGCCGTAGCCGCGAAACGCGTAGGTGGCGCTCAGGTGGATGGGCGGCACCACCGCCCCGGTCACATCGTCGCTCTCCAGGCCCGCGCGCACCGCGCGCGTGGTGGCATCGGCTTGATCGCTCACGTGCAGGCAACTCCGTACAAGGTCGCAAAGACAGGCTGCAGGGCCGCCGCCTCTTTCAAAAAGGCGTCGTGACCGTGCGGCGAGGACATCTCATGCAGGCGCGCACAGGGCAGACGTGCTGCCAGCGCGCGCATGTCATCGATCGGCACCAGCTGGTCTTCGCGCACCGCCACCACCGTGGTCGGCGTCGCCACGCGGCCGGCGTCGACGCGGTGCAGGTCGATCGACTCGGACAGGCACAGGAACGACTCCGCGCGATGGCGCGCGGCATAGTCGCGTCCGCGCGCGAACAGATATTCCTCGACCGGAAATACGAAGCGGCCATCGAGCTGGCGCGGCGAGCCGCTGAAGCGCGCCGCGAACTCCTGCGGGCTGCGGTAGGTCGCCATGGCGAGCGCGCGCGCCAGCTCCATGCCGTCGGCGCCGTGTCCGGCCGCGAGCGCGAAGCGCACCATGCGCCGCTGTACGCTGCGCCACGCCGTGGCCATGGGATGGGCGCGATCCGCGGCGCTGATCACCAGCAGCTGTTCGACCCGATCCGCGAAGCGCTCGGCGAATGCCAGCGCCACCATGCCACCGTAGGACGCCCCGACGATCGCGCGCAGCCGCGGGATTTTCAGATGGTCAAGCAGCCGGCGCAGCGCCTCGGCCTGGTCGTAACTCGATAGACTGGGAAATACGCCACCGGCCGTCGGCCCCGTGGACTCCCCGCTGCCCCCCAGATAGTCGATCCCGAGCACCCGCACCCGCGTGCTATCGAGCGCGCGCGCCGGTCCGGCGATCTCGCCCCACCATCCGGCGCGAGCCTGCTCGACATCGAACACGCGCCGGTGGGCCGAGATGCCGCCGATAGCGAGGATGACCGGAGCGCCGGGTTTACCGGCGAGGCGCCAACCCAGGGACGGCTGGTCAAGGCTGCCACCATGGTGCAACGACAGCCGATCGGGCAGCTGCAAAACGCCCTGGATCGCCTCGGCCGAGGCGATGTCGGAACCAGCGCCGGTTTGATTCGTATGTCGTGGGGCCAAACTCAACAAACGCTCCGCAGTGCCTATGGTCATGCATCCTGGCACTCCTGCGGACCGCTCGCCTCGAGAGCATCGCACCGGCTGATTTGACTCGCGGCGCTCCTCTGTCGGCCCTCATCTATCGGCCACGGCTTGCGCCATGGACCGCAGGAGTTGGCACCATGTCGGACTTCCGACGGTTGCCCCGGCGTCTAAGGGCCTTTCCCTCAGCCGGTCTCGATGAGTGCGGATCAGTCTAGAGGCCGCTCCCGCGAGGGTCAAGCGCCCCCCGTCCGCGGTGCCGGCAGCGTGGGTAGATGGCACCGTGCGTCCGCGGCGCGCGGCGGCGCAACGAGCGGTGGTGCCTGGCTTGCTCAGCCTGGACCAACATGATAATGTACTAATACGCTAATACATTGGATGGAACGGTCCGTCCGCGAAGGCAATGAAATCCCACCGGCAACTGTCCGCGCGCCAGGAAGCCCTGGCCGAGCGCAATCTGGTCGCGGCCATCGTCACGCTGCGCAGCGTCGAGGAATGCCGCGCCTTCCTGCGCGACCTGTGCACCCCCGCTGAATTGCAGGCGATGGCCGACCGCTGGGCGGTGGTCGAGTGCCTGCGCCGCGGACTGCCGTATCGCGAGATTCATCGCCAGACCGGCGTCAGCGTCACCACCATCGGCCGCGTGGCGCGCTACCTTGCCCAGGGAAATGGTGGCTATGCCCTCGCGGCGCAGCGCATCGATGGCTCGCAGCATGGATAAGGAGACGCGCATCAAGCTCGCGGTGCAGAAGTCCGGCCGGCTGACCGACCCGTCGGTCGACCTGTTGACGCGCTGCGGGCTCAAGCTCTCGCGTGCCAAGGATCAGCTCATGGGCTACGGCGAGAACATGCCGCTCGATGTGCTGTTCGTGCGCGACGACGACATCCCGGACCTGGTGCAGGAAGACGTCTGCGATCTCGGACTGGTCGGGTTGAACGTGCTGGAAGAAAAGCGCCTGGAGCTCGCCGCGCGCGGCGCGCCGGCCCGATTCGACGCCCTGCGCACGCTCGACTTCGGCCGCTGCCGGCTGTCACTGGCGGTGCCGCTCGAGTTCCCCTACGACGGTGCGCAATCCCTGCAGGGCAAGCGCATCGCCACCACCTACCCTTACCTGCTCGGCGTGTTCCTGCAGCGGCACGCTATCGACGCACAAATCGTCATACTCTCCGGCGCCGTGGAGATCGCTCCGCGTCTCGGGCGCGCCGATGCGATCTGCGACCTGGTCTCCACCGGCTCGACGCTGCAGGCCAATCACCTGCGCGAAGTGGAGACCGTGCTGGAAAGCCACGCCGTGCTGATCCGCACGCCGGTGCCGCTGCCAACCGAAAAGAATGAATGGGTCGAACGGCTGTTGCTGCGCGTCGAGGGCGTGCAACAGGTGAAGGAAAGCAAGTACATCATGCTGCATGCGCCGCGCTCGGCGCTGCCGGCGATCCGGCGGCTGCTGCCCGGCAGCGAGTCCCCGACGATCATTCCGCTCGATGGCTCGCCCGATCGCGTCGCCGTCCATGCTGTGTGCCGCGAGAATGTGTTCTGGGAGACGCTCGAGGGCCTGAAGCAAGCCGGGGCGAGCGCACTGCTGGTGCTGCCGGTCGAGAAGATGCTGGCCTAATTCCCATGCAGATTCTCGATTGGCAACTACTGGATGCCGCGGGCCGGCACGCCGCCCTGGCGCGCCCGGTGGCGGCGCTGCAGCCGCGCACGCTGCGCCAGGCGCAGGCCATCATCGACGCGGTGCGCGGTGAGGGCGAGGCTGCCGTGCGCCGTTGCGCGCTGGAATTCGACGGCATCGAGCCAGCCGAATTCAGCGTCAGCGCCGCCGAGTTCGCCGCCGCGCGCGCCGCGCTTGCGCCCGAGCAGGTGGCCGCGCTCCAAACCGCCATCGCCAACGTCGACAACTTTCACCGCGCCGGCGCACCGAGCGCGCTGTCGCTCGAGGTGCAGCCCGGCGTGCGTTGCGAGCGGCTCATCCGACCGATCGCCGCCGTCGGTCTGTACGTGCCGGCGGGCTCCGCGCCCCTGCCCTCCACCGTCATCATGCTGGCGGTACCGGCCCGCATCGCCGGCTGCGCCCAGCGCGTGCTTTGCACGCCGCCGCAGCGCAGCGGTCTCGCCCACGCCGCGGTGCTGGTGGCCGCGCAGCTGTGCGGCATCGAGCAGGTGTTCAAGATCGGCGGCGCCCAGGCGATCGCCGCCATGGCCTATGGCTGCGCCGGCGTACCGAAGGTCGCCAAGATCTTCGGCCCCGGCAATGCCTGGGTGACCGCGGCCAAACAGCTGGTTGCCGCCGATCCGGCCGGGGCGGCGTTCGACCTGCCCGCCGGCCCCTCCGAAGTACTGGTGATCGCCGATGACAGCGCCCGCGCCGAATTCGTCGCCGCCGATCTGCTGGCACAGGCCGAGCACGATGCACTGTCCCAGGCGCTGCTGATCACCAGCAGCGCGGCGCTCGCAGCCCAGGTAGCCGAGGCAGTGCAGCAGCAGATGCAGCACCTGTCGCGCCTGTCGATCCTGCAGCGCTCCGTGGCCGGCTCGCGCATCCTGATCGTGCCGGATCTGGATACAGCGCTCGCGGTCGCGGACAGCTACGCACCCGAGCACCTGATCATCCAGACGCGCAACCCGCGCGCCCTGCTGGAGCGCGTGCAGCACGCCGGCTCGGTGTTTCTCGGCGCCTGGTCGCCCGAGCCGATGGGCGACTACTGCTCCGGCACCAACCATGTACTGCCCACCTACGGCTATGCGCGCGCTTACAGCGGCCTGTCGGTCCAGGACTTCACGCGGCGCATGACCGTGCAGGAGCTCAGTGCCGAGGGTCTGCGGGATCTGGGCCCCAGCGCCAGCGCCCTGGCGAGGCTCGAGGGGCTCGATGCCCACGCCGCGGCGGTCGAGCTGCGGCTGGCGGCATTGCGCCGCGAGCGCGCCGCATGAACTGGCTCACCGAAATCGCGCGGCCGGAGATCCGTGCCTTGCAAGCCTATGAGCACGCCGTGTGGGAGCCCGGTCTGATCCGCCTGCACGCAAATGAACTTCCCTGGCGAGCCCACGACGACACCTCGATCGCCGGCCTCAACCGCTACCCCGAGCCGCATCCGCACCAGCTGACCGCAGCGCTGGCCCGCTTCTATGGCGTGCCGCCCGCAATGCTGCTCGCCGGCCGGGGCAGCGATGAATTGATCGACCTGCTGATCCGCAGCTACTGCCGCGCCGGTCGGGACGGGCTCATCATCTGCCCGCCGACGTTCGCCATGTACGGCGTGGCCGCGCGCATTCAGGGCGCGGGCGTGCTCGAAGTGCCGCTGCAGCGCGACGCCGGCTATCGCTTCGAGCCGCAGGCGCTGCGCGCACGCTGCGATGCGAGCGTCAAGCTGGTATTTCTGTGCTCGCCCAACAACCCCACCGGCAATCGCCTCGACAGCCAGGCGATATTCGACCTCGCGCGCGAACTGGAAGGCCGCGCCCTGGTGGTGGTCGATGAGGCCTACGTCGAATTCGCCGATGCACCCTCGCTCACGGCTGGCATCAACGTGCACCCGGGCCTGGTGGTACTGCGCACCCTGTCGAAGGCGCACGGCCTCGCCGGCGCGCGCTGCGGCGCATTGATCAGCCATGCCGATGTGGTGGCGCTGCTGCGCAAGGTCATCCAGCCCTACGCCATCACGCAACTGACCATTGAAGCGGTGTTGCGCTCGCTCGAGCCGGCCGCGCTCGAGCAAGCACGCGATCGTGTCGCGACCATCAAGGCCGAACGCGCGCGCCTTGCCGCGGCGCTCACCGACAGCTGCGGCGTGCTCAAGGTCTGGCCGAGCGAGGCCAATTTCCTGCTGGTGGAATTCGAGGACGCCGCCGCGGCCCTGCAGCGCGCCCATGCCGCGGGCCTGCTGATTCGTGACATGCGCGCCGCGCCCGGCCTCGCGCGCGCGCTGCGCATCAGCATCGGCAGCCCCCAACAGAACGAGCGGCTGCTCGCGAGCCTGCAATGAGCGAGGCAGCGATGCGCCCGACGCCGGTGCTGTTCGTCGACCGCGACGGCACGCTGATCGAGGAGCCGGCCGACAACCAGGTGGATCGTCTCGACAAGCTTCGGCTGCTGCCGGGCGTGTTCGCCGCACTGAGCGAATTCCGACGCGCCGGCTATCGGCTGGTGATGGTCAGCAATCAGGATGGGCTCGGCAGCGAGCGCTATCCGCTCGAACATTTCCAGCAGGTGCAGGATTTCCTGCTGCGCCTGTTCGCCTCGCAGGGCATCGAGTTCGACCGCGTTTTCATCTGCCCGCACTTCGCGCACGAGCAATGCGCCTGCCGCAAGCCGCGCACCGGGCTGGTGACTGACTTCCTGCAGCAGCAGCCGCTCGACCGGGCGCGCAGCGCCATGATCGGCGATCGCGACACCGACCTGGAATTCGCGAGTGATCTGGGTATCCGCGGCCTGCGCGTGAGCGCAGAGGCGGCTGCCGGCGCGGCGGAGAGCTGGCCGGCAATCACGCACACGTTGCTGGCACGGCGCGCGCAGCTGCACCGCCAGACCCGCGAAACCGACATCGAGCTGCAGCTCGAACTCGACAGTGCGGCCCTCAGCCGCATCGAGACCGGCATCGGCTTCTTCGACCACATGCTCGAGCAGCTCGCCAGGCACGGCGGCTTTCAACTGAAGCTGCGCTGCCGCGGCGACCTGCACATCGACGAGCATCACACGGTCGAGGATTGCGCACTGGCCATCGGCGAGGGGCTGCGTCAGGCGCTCGGGGACAAGGCGGGCATCGGCCGCTACGGCTTTCTGCTGGCGATGGACGAGAGCGAGGCGCAGGTCGCCATCGACCTCTCGGGCCGCCCGTATTTCGTGTTCGACGGAAGCTTCGGCCGCGATCAGGTCGGCCAACTGCCGAGCGAGCTGGTGCCGCATTTCTTTCGCTCCCTGGCGCAGAGCCTGGGCGCGGCGCTGCATCTGTCGGTGCGCGGAGAAAACACCCATCACATGATCGAAGCGTGCTTCAAGGGCGTCGGCCGTGCGCTGCGGCCGGCTCTGCGCCGCGACGGCTTCGACCTGCCGAGCACCAAGGGCACACTGTGAAGGCCGATGCGCCATGAGCGGCATCGACGTGGCGATCATCGACAGCGGCGGCGCCAATCTCGCCTCCCTGCAGTACGCGCTCGAACGCCTGGGGGCCCGATCGGTCGTGAGCAGCGATGCCGGGGTGATTGCCAGCGCGCCGCGCGTGCTGTTGCCGGGCGTCGGGGCTGCGGCCGACGCCATGCGCCGGCTGCGTGCCACAGGTCTGGATCGCCTGATTCCGCGGTTGCGGGTACCGCTGCTCGGGGTGTGCCTGGGAATGCAACTGCTGTTCGAGCATTCTGCCGAGGGCGATACGACCTGCCTCGGGGTACTCGGTGGCCGGGTCGAGCGCCTGCTGGCCGCGCCGTGCAGGCCGGTACCGCACATGGGCTGGAATACGCTCGAACTCATGCTCGAGGATCCACTGCTGCGGGGCGTCGGGTCCGACAGTTACCTCTACTTCGTACACAGCTACGCCGCACCCGTGGCCGCCAGCACGCTCGCGGCGGTGCGCTACGGTGGCGCAGCGGCCGCAGTCGTGCGGCAGGAAAACTTCCGTGGCGTGCAGTTTCATCCCGAGCGCTCAGCCGCGGTCGGCGCACGCATTCTGCGCAACTTTCTCTCGCTCTAGGGGTCAAGCCCTTGCTTCTGATTCCCTCCATCGATCTGCGCGGCGGCCAATGCGTGCGCCTGCTCAAGGGCGATTTTGCAGCCGAGACGCGCTACGAGCTCGGGCCGCACGAGCTGCTCGCGCGCTATCAGCGTCTCGGCGCGCCCTGGCTGCATATCGTCGATCTGGACGGGGCCCGTGACGGCACTCCGGCCAATCGCAGCCTGATCCATCAGCTCGCCGCGCAGCGCTCGGTGCAGCTGCAGGTCGGCGGCGGCCTGCGCGACTGCGCTGGCATCGACGATCTGTTCACGCGCGGCGTCGCGCGCGTGGTCATCGGCAGCGCGGCTGTCGAGCAGCGCGCGCAGGTAGCGGAATGGATGCACCGCTTCGGTCCCGAGCGTATCTGTCTTGCCTTCGATGTGCGGCTCGACGCGCAGGCGGTGCCGCGTCTGCACACCCGCGGCTGGCGGCATCACAGCGCGCTGTCGCTCTGGGACGCGGTGGCCGCATTTGCCGATGACGGCTTGCGGCATGTGCTGTGTACCGACATCGACCGCGACGGCGCGCTCGCCGGTCCGAATCTCGCGCTCTATGGCGAGGCGCTGCAGCGCTTCCCGCAGATCCAGTGGCAGGCCTCCGGCGGCATCGGCAGCGGCGCCGACCTGGCGGCGCTGGCCGCGCTCGGCGTGCCGGCCGCCATCAGCGGCAAGGCGCTGCTCGAGGAGCGCATTTCGCTCGAGGAGTTGCGGCCATTCTTGCCAAACGCATAATTGCCTGTCTGGACGTGCGCGACGGCCAGGTGGTCAAGGGCGTGCGCTTCCGCGATCACCAGGTGGTCGGCGACATCCTCGAGCTGGCCGGCCGCTATCGCGACCAGGGCGCCGACGAACTGGTGTTCTATGACATCACGGCCAGCCCCGAAGGCCGCTCGGTCGACCGCGCGTGGGTGGGACGCGTCGCGCGCGTACTCGACATCCCGTTCTGCGTCGCGGGGGGCATCGGCTCGGTAGAGGATGCCGAACAGGTGCTCAACGCCGGTGCCGAGAAGATCTCGGTGAACTCCCCGGCGCTGCACGATCCGGAGCTGATCAACCGGCTCAGTGAGCGCTTTGGAGCCCAGTGCGTGGTTGCCGGCATCGACAGCCAGAGCACCGCCGAGGGCTATCGGGTCTACCAATTCACCGGCGATCCGGCGCGCACCCGCGACGCCGGCCGCGACACGCTGGCCTGGGTCAGCGAAGTGCAGCAGCGCGGCGCCGGTGAGATCGTGCTCAACTGCATGGCATCGGATGGCACCCGGCAGGGCTATGACATTGAACAACTGCGCCTGGTGCGCCCGTTGTGTTCGGTGCCGCTGGTGGCATCCGGCGGCGCCGGCACCTCGGAGCACTTCGCGGCCGCCTTGCGCGACGGGCAGGCCGATGCTGCCCTGGCCGCGAGCGTGTTTCACAGCGGCGCGATACTGATCCCTGAGCTCAAGCGAGCCCTGCACGCCCAGGGCATCGAGGTGCGACTGTGAATTTCACGCCGGCCGACATCGAACGCATCGACTGGAACAAGGACGATGGCCTGGTACCGGCCATCGTGCAGCATGCCGGCAGCGGCAGCGTGCTGATGCTCGGGTACATGAATCGCGCGGCGCTCGCCGCGACCCTCGAGCGCTCGCGCGTTGTGTTCTACAGCCGCTCGAAGCGCCGCCTGTGGGAGAAGGGCGAGAGTTCCGGAAACTTCCTGCAGCTCATCGAGCTGCGCGCCGACTGCGACGCCGACACGCTGCTGCTCGCAGCGCTACCTGCCGGCCCGGTGTGCCACACGGGCAGCGCCAGCTGCTTCGGCGACGAGGCGCTCACAGCTGCCGCGCCCTTGAGTTTTCTGCTCGAGCTCGAACAGGTGATCGCCCAGCGCATCGCCGAGGGCCCCGAGGGCAGCTACACGGCGGAGCTGTACGCGCGCGGCGTGCGCCGCGTGGCGCAGAAGGTCGGCGAGGAAGGTCTGGAAGTCGCGCTGGCCGGCGCCGGTGAGACCGATGACGCCCTGCGTGGTGAATGCGCCGATCTGCTCTACCACCTGCTGGTGCTGCTGCGTAGCCGCAACCTGCCGCTGGCGGCGGTGATCGAGGAACTGCGCCGGCGCCACCAGGCGCGCCGGGCTCCTTAGCCTGCCGGCAGCACGAACTCCTGCGCCGGTTCGCGCAGGTTGTAGCGCGAACTCATGGCATGCCCGTAGGCGCCCGCATTGGCGATCAGCAGCACATCGCCCTCGCGCGTGGGCGGCAGCAGGCGGTCGTGCCCGAGGAAGTCGGCGCTCTCGCAGATCGGCCCGACCACGTTCACGATCTCGCTGGCCGGCTCATCGAGCCGCGTCAGATTGACGATCTCATGCCAGGCACCGTAGAGCGCCGGGCGGATCAGCGAGTTCATGCCGGTCGCAATGCCAACGTAACGCACATCGTCCTTGGACTTGGTCTGCGTCACGCGCGCGATGAGCGCGCCGGCCGCGGCCACCAGATAGCGGCCCGGCTCGATCCACAGCGCGACGCCCGGCCGGTTCTGCCGCACCGCGAGCAGCGCGGTATCGAGCTGCGCCAGGTCCAGCCCGAGCTGATCGTGCCCGTCGGGCACCCCGAGCCCGCCGCCGACATCAATGGTGTGCAAGTGCGTGAATCGCTGCGCCATGTCGAGCAGCCGGATCGCCACCTCCGCCCAGTTGGCGGCATCGAAGATGCCACTGCCGGAGTGCGCATGCAGTCCCACCACCGTCACGCCGTAGCGCTCGGTGAGCAGGGCGAGTTCCGTCATCTCCGCCAACGGCACGCCGAACTTGGCGTGTGCACCCGCGGTGCGCACATGATGGTGATGACCGCGGCCGGTACCGGTGTCGATGCGGATGAACACGCGCTGGCCGCGAAACAGCTCGCCCCACTCGCGCAGGATGTAGAGGTTGTCGATCGTCAGCTGGATCTTCTGTTCCAGCGCCCAGGCATATTCGGCGCGCGCGGCGAAATTCGGTGTGAACTGGATACGGCTGCGATCCAGAGCGGGCACGCTGGCCAGCACCTGCTCGATCTCCCCGGGCGAGACGCATTCGAAGCCCACGCCCTCGGCGGCGAGCAGCCGCAGAATCTGGGCGTTCGGATTGGCCTTCACCGCGTAGAGCACGCGGTCTACCGACTCGAGGCGCTGCAGCGCGGCGGCAGCAGCGCGCACCTGCTGCAGATCGTAAACGTAGGCGCAGTCATGATTGGCCGCGAGCGCGAGCAGCGCCTCGCGCCGGCGCCGCCACCAGGCCGAGGCCGCGCTCGGCGCCGGTGCCGGTGGCGCGAACAGCTGCTGCCAGGTAGGCCCAAGGATCGCACCCTCGCGCACCGGCACGATCAGGCGCTCGTGCAATTCGTTGACCAGCCGGTCGCCCTGGTCCTCATCCACCACGAAAGTGAAGTTCAGATCGTTGGCGGCCTGACTGACCAGATAGATGCGCTGCTCGGCGAACAGCTCGAAGGCCTCGCCGAGCTGGTGCAGGATAGCCCGGATGTTGCGCCCGACCAGGCTCACGGAAGCGCAGGGACCGATGACCTGGGCACGGCACAGCAGCGACAGATCGGCCGCGAGCTTCTCGATCACCTGCGGGTCGAGCGAGTTGGCCGCCGGATCGAGCGACACGGTGACATTGGTCTCCGAGGTCGAGATCAGGTCCACCGACAGACCATGACGCTTGAACACCTGGAACGCGTCGGCCAGGAAACCAACTTCGTGCCACATGCCGGGGCTGTCGAGCGAGACCAGCGTGATGCCCTTCTTCAGGCACACCGCCTTGACCTGCGCGGCGCCATCGCCGCCGTCGGCGCTGATGTGCGTGCCTTCGATCTGCGGGCATTGCGTCGCATACACCACGATCGGAATCTGCTGCGATTTGGCCGGCAGGATGCAGCGCGGATGCAGCACTTTGGCGCCGCTGCTGGCGATCTCCTGCGCTTCGTCGTAGTGCAGCGAGCGTAGCAGGCGCGCCTGCGGCGTGTGACGCGGGTTGGCGCTGAACATCCCCGGCACGTCGGTCCAGATTTCCAGCTGCTGCGCGACGAGCTTGGCGGCGAGGTAGGCCGCCGAGGTGTCCGAGCCGCCGCGGCCGAGCAGCACGGTATCCCCGGCACCGTCGCTGGCGATGAAGCCCTGGGTCACGACCACGCCCGGGCACGCACCGAGCTGGCGCTGCAGTGCCGGATCCGGAGCGAACTCGCAGGTCGCGGACAGAAAATTCGCGCGCGCCGAGGCGGCCACGCGTGGCTGGGCCTTCAGACCGGTGCGCGCATCCCACCAGCTCGCCTCGATGCCCTGCGCGTTGAGAAAACGCGCGCCGAGCTCGGTCGCCATCAATTCGCCGCTGGCCAGCACCCGCGCACGCGTGCGGTCGCTGACCTCGCTCATCAATGCGATGCCGGAGGCCATCTGCCGCAACAGCGCGAAGTAATCCTCGAGTTCGGCGCTGACGCCGATGCCGAGCTCCTCGGCGAGCGCGCGATGGCGCTGCTCGATCCAGTCGAGCACCGGCTCATGGGCGCCGCCGAGGGCGGCGGCCAGCAGTTTTTCAAGCCGGTCGGTGACGCCGCTGAGCGCGGAGTGGACCACCAGCACGCGCGCCCCGCTCCCCTGGCGTGCACGCACCACGGCGGCGATATTGCGCCAGGTGTGGAGGCTGGAGACGCTCGTGCCGCCGAACTTGAGCACGATCCAGGATGACCCGCCGCGTGGCGCCATAGACATTCCGTGTGTGAAGCAGCCGCCCTATGTCGGGACCGGCGGGCTTACCGGCAAGACCGCCGGCCAGCCGCAGTCAAACGTCTTCGTCGTCGAAGACGTCGCGCAGGTCTTTTTCGAGTTTGCGGTCCGCCAGCACTTCTTCTAGGCGGCTCCAGGCCGCCTTGCCGCGTTTTCCCTGGGCACGCACGCGTTTATCCACGCGGGCCAGCAGGCCGTCGTAATCGGTGCTGTCCTCGGACTCGACAATGAATTCCTCGTCCAGATCGAAGCTCTCGTTATCGCGTTCAGACATCGTATTTTCGCTAACAAAATGTCAAAAAAATCAGAATCTTACGCACTTATAGGCGCTATGCAGGCAGCGAACTATAGCTGATTTACGCCGCGGTTCAACTCTCTGCGGCAATTGAGCGCCTATAGCCCATAGACCGCCCGGACGGGCCGAATGTTCAACCCCGCCCGGAAAGCCGGCCGGGCCTGGCGCGCCCTAATGCTCGGGGCTGCCGTCCGTATTGAGCGCCGACAGATCGGCCTCCAGGCCGACCGTGGCCAGCACCCCGTCGGCCTTCTGCAGCACCTCGCGGGCGTAGTCCCAGTGGATAGCGACCGTGCTGTCGCCGACCGCGGCGCGCAACAGCTCGGCAAACTGATCGACGTCCGGCTCGAAGCTCTGTCCTTCAGCGTCCACCGGCGGATGCGCCTCGAGCAGCAGTTCCCCGTCCACCCAGGCCACCTTCACCGGCTGGTTGATGATGCGCACCGGCATGCCGACCGGGATCATGGGAAACAGCTGCGCGACATCCTCGGGGTACAGGCGAATACAGCCGTGGGTGACCGGCATGCCGACGGCGATCGGATTATTGGTGCCGTGGATCATGTAGGTGCCATTACCGGCGGCGAGCCGCATCGCGAACAGACCGAGTGGATTGTCCGGGCCCGACGGCACCCGCGCCGGTAGCGGATCGCCGGCGGCCGCATGTTCCTTGCGCACCGATTCGGGCGGATACCACACCGGATTCTTTTCCTTGGCGATCACATGGGTCACGCCGATCGGGGTGTGCCAATCCATCTTGCCGATGCTGACCGGATACGTGATCACCTGGACGGGCTGGCCACGCTGCGCCTTCGGATAGTAGTAGAGCCGATGCTCCGGCAGATTGATGACGATGCCCTCGTGGGGTCCCGGCGGCAGGATGTGGCGGCCCGGGATGATGACCTGGGTGCCGGCGCCGGGCAGCCACGGGTCCACGCCGGGATTGACCCGGATGACCTCCTCGGAGCCGAGGCTGAACTTGCGCGCCAGGTCATACAGCGTGTCCTCGTAGACGGTCTGCACGGTCTGATCCTCGCCCACGACGACCACGTCGGGCGCGGCCAGCGCATAGTCCGTCGCCAGCGCCGGCGCGGTTCCGAGGATCGCGAGCAGCCCCGCCAGGGCCGCGGGCGCGGCGCATTGACCATAAGCGGCCCGTTCGGTGCCAATTCGGACGTATTTCACGCTTTCAGAGTAGCACGTCACGTTAGGATTCTCAGGCCGGGTTTTCCGAAGCGAATTGGGCACTTGCAGCGCCCGCGGCAGGTGCAAACGCTCAAGTCCGGCCTGTCAAGGCCGATATCTACGCCATGCAGAACGAGGCAGCTCGAAGCGAGCAGGCATGGTCCTACAGCGGGCCGGCCACCTGGTGTCTGGATCTGCGCAGCGGCGAGCTGCAGTCGAGCGCGGCACGCGCCCACATGCTGGGCTACGAACTCGGCGCGGCGGGCACGAGCCCCGAGTGGTGGGACGCGCTGTTGCACCCCGATGAGCGCATTGCCGTGCACACGGCGCGCGCGCGCCACATCCAGGGCGCGGGCAGCGGCTACAAGAGCGAATACCGTGCGCAGCGCCGGGATGGCACCTGGGCGTGGCTGCTCGAGATCGGCTGCATCGAGCGCGACCACGCCCAGCAGGCGGTGCGCGTCAGCGGCGTACTGCTCGACATCACGGTCGAGCGCGAAGAGCAATTCCGGCTGCAGCAGCGCCTGGAGCGCCTGCGCACCGTCTTCGACTACACCTATCAGTTCGCCGGACTGCTATCGCGCGACGGCGTGCTGCTCGAGAGCAATCGGACCGCGCTCAAGGCTGCCGGAGTGACGCTCAACGACGCCGTCGGCAAGCTGTTCTGGGAGACGCCGTTCTGGACGCAGCAGCCGGCGGCGGAAATTGCGCGCCTGCGTGACGGCATCGAGCGCGCCGGTCGCGGCGAGTTCGTGCGCTTCCAGTATCAGACCGAACAGGCGCGCGGCGCAGCGCGCATCGTGGATTTCTCGCTGCTGCCGGTGCTCGACGATGAGAGTCAGGTGGTGTGGATCCTCGCCGAAGGACGCGATGTCACCGACATCGTGCATGCACACAAAGCGCTGCGCACGCTGGAGGACCGGCTCGCAGTGGCCACCAGCAGCGCCAATCTCGGCCTGTGGGACGTGAATCTGCAGACCGGGGACGCTTGGCTGAACGATCGCTGGTGGACCATGCTCGGCTATGAGCCGAATGAGCTGAGCCGCAGCTACGATGTGTGGCGCGAGCTGCTGCATCCGGATGACCTGCTGCCAGCACTGGCGGTGCTGCAATACCGCACCGGGGCGCAGACCGAGTTTCGCATCGAGTACCGCATGCGCAGCAAGGACGGCAGCTGGCGCTGGATTCACTGTTGCGGCCGTACCGTGGCCACCAACGAACTCGGCGAACCGCAGCGCGTGGCCGGCGTCCATCTGGATGTCACCGAGCGCAAAGAGGCGGAGATCCGGCTCGCCACGGCGGAACGGCTCGAATCCGTGGGCAAGCTCGCCGCCGGTGTTGCCCACGAAATCAACACCCCGGTTCAGTTCGTCAACGACAGCGTGTATTTCATTCGCGATGCGGTGCATGAGTTGCTGCAGCTCACCGACCGGCTGCGCTCGGTGGCCGCGAGCGACGCCGGCAACGCCGGCGCCGTTGCGGCGATGAGCGTCGAGCTGCCGTATCTAGCGCAGCAGCTGCCCAAGGCAATCGAACGCTCGCTCGACGGCCTGAAGCGCGTCGCGGAAATCGTCCGCTCGATGCGCGAGCTGGCGCATCCCGATCGCCCCGAGATGTCCGAGGTCGACCTCAATCACCTGATCCGCAACGCGCTGGTGGTCGCGCGCGCGGAGTACAAGTATGTCGCCGAGGTGGAAACCGAGCTGGCACCGTTGCCGCCGGTGCGCTGCCACGCCGGCGAACTGAACCAGGTGATGCTCAATCTGCTGATCAACGCCTCCCATGCCATCGCCGACGTCGTGGCCGGCACCGGCAACAAGGGCGTGATCACGGTATCGAGCCGCATCGAGGGCGATGCGGTTGTGATCAGTGTCGCCGACACCGGCGGCGGCATCGCCGAGAGCATCCGCCATCGGATCTTCGAGCCCTTCTTCACCACCAAGGAAGTCGGACGCGGCACCGGCCAGGGTCTCGCGATCTCGCACAACATCATCGTCAAACGCCACGGCGGCGCCATCGACTGCGACAGCCAGGTTGGCAAGGGCACCGTATTTCATCTGCGTCTGCCGCGCGATTGCCGGCGCGAACTGACATCGCAGAGGGCCGCATGAGGCGCGTGCTGCTGGTGGATGCCGCGCCTGCGGCGCTCGCGCAGCTACAGCAGGGACTGCGCCAGCAGCAGCCGCAATGGGACACGGTGGCCGCGGCCTCGGGTGCGATGGCGCTGGCGAGTCTTGCGCGCGAGCGTTTCGACGCCATCGTGAGCGATATCGGCATGCCGGCGATTCACGGCGCGCCGCTGCTCGCTGTGGTGCGCGACCGCCATCCGAATGTGGTGCGGCTGTGCCTGTCGGACAGCGCCGAAGGCGAGGCCTTCCTGTGTGCCATGCCGGTCACGCATCAGTTCCTGAGCAAGCCCTGCAACGTGGAGACGCTGTGCGACATGGTGGAGCGCATCTGCGCGTTGCGCGATATCCTGCAGCAACCGGCGATCCATGAGCTGGTTGACAATCTCAAGTCGCTGCCGGCCACACCGCAGACTTTTCAGGCCCTGTCGGCAGCGATGGCGCGGCCCAACGCGCACACCGCCGACATCGCCCAGATCGTCGGCACCGACACGGCGCTTTCGGTCAAGGTGCTGCAGATCGCCAACTCCGCCTTCTACCGGCGCGGCGTACCGGTCACCTCGCTGCAAGCCGCGATCGCCTACGCCGGTCTGGAGATGATCAAATCGCTGGCGCTCTCGGCCTGCGTGTTCAGTGCCATCGACGCCTCGCCGATCGCCGGCAGGCTGCTGCAGGACCTGCAGGCGCGCTCGATCCGCAAGGCGCACTTCGCGCGCATGCTGCTGCGCGAATCGCGCCGCGCCGACGAGGCCTTCACCGCCGCATTGCTGCTGGACATCGGCCAGGCGGTCATGGCGCTCGGGGCGCCCGAGAAGTTTGAACAGATGATCGGATTGGCACGCGCTACCGGCCGTGCACTGTACGAGGTCGAGCCGGAGGTGTTCGGTGCCGCGCACCCCGAAGTCGGCGCCTATCTGCTCGGACTGTGGGGCCTGCCGCTCGACCTGATCGAAGCCGTCGCCTATCACCACACACCCAGCCACGTGCAGCACGCGAACACCAGCGTACTTGCGGCGGTGCACGTGGCCGACGCGGTCGTCGACGCCGGCGCCGACCGGCCGGCGAAGCTGCTCGACCGCCTCGACGCCAGCTTCGTCGCGCGTACCGGCGTGTCGCGCTGCCTGACGGCCTGGAACATTCACCTCGATGCCGATGAACTGCAGGCGCAGCGCCTCGGGGCGGGTTGATCATGGCGATCAAGGTACGCGCCCTGTCCGACACCCCGCGCCACAAGATCCTGTGCGTCGACGACGAAGCGCAGGTACTCGAGGGCCTGAGCCTGCAGCTCGGCCGCCGCTACGAGGTGCACACCGCACTCAGCGGCGCCGAGGCCCTGGAGATACTGCAGCGGGAGGACCGCTTCGCCGTGCTGATCTCCGACATGCGCATGCCGCGCATGGACGGCGCGACCTTTCTGGCACGCGCACGCACGGTAGCGCCCAACGCCGCCCGCATACTGCTGACCGGGCAGACCGACCTGCGATCGGCGATTGCCGCGGTCAACGAAGCACAGGTACTGAAGTTCCTGAGCAAGCCCTGCCCGCCGCCGGAATTGCATGCCGCGGTGGAAACCGCCATCGAACATCACCGCCAGGCCAGCGGCGCGACCACCGGGCTGCGACGCACGCTCACCGCGCAGATCATCAGCCAGGATGGGGTCACGGGCCTTGCCAGCCGCACCCATTTCGACGTCGCGTTGTGCGCCGCCTGTGCCGAGGCCACCGAGCCCGCTGGCGCGGAGCCGGTGCGTCCGTGCGCGGTGCTGTTCGTCATCATCGAGAACCTGGGCGACATCAATGCCGTGCTGGGGCATACCGTCGGTGATCAGGTACTGCAGGTGCTGGCGCGCCGGCTGCGCGAGCACTGCCAGACGGCACTGTGCATCGGGCGCTGGGGCGATGAGGAGTTCGCGGTGCTGCTGCCGAGCGATTTCGCCGACGAGTCCGCCGTGCTGGCGGCGGCTGACGCACTGATCGCGCAGCTCGCCGCGCCGATCGCGCTGCAGAGCATCACTCAGCGCATGCGCGCCTGCATCGGCATCGCGGCGATTCCGGCGCATACCACCGACGCCAAGTCCGCGATCAAATTTGCGGCGCTGGCGGCGCGACAGGCGAAGCTGCAGGGCGGTGGCATGTCGTGCCTGTTCCGCTCCGATTGGGCGGACCGCGTCGAGTATCGCTATCAGCTGCTGGTGGCGCTGCGCGAGGCCATGGACAGCGATGCGCTGCACCTGAACTACCAACCCGTGATCGACATCAAGCGCGGCTGCGTGCGCAAGCTCGAGGCACTGGCGCGCTGGCAGCACCCGAGCATGGGGCCGGTCTCGCCGCAGCAATTCATCAACCTCGCGGAGGAGAGCGGCGACATGCCGCGGCTCGGGCAATGGATCCTGCGCCGCGCCTGCTGCGAGGCGCGCCAGCTCGTGGGTCGCTATTGCGCGCGCATCGCCGTGAACGTCTCGATGCAGCAGCTGCTGCACGATAATTTCCTGGCCCAACTGGACGAAATACTGCAGGTGTCGCAGCTGCATCCGCAGGAGCTGGAGCTCGAGCTCACCGAGTCGGTGTTCTCGCACGACGCCGACCGGGTGCTGGCACTGGTCACCGAACTGCACAAGCTCGGCATCACGGTGTCGATCGACGACTTCGGCAGCGGCTACTCCTCATTGGCCTATCTGCAACGCTTCCCGGCCGATGCAATCAAGGTCGACCGCTCGTTTGTCGCAACGCTCGGCAAGGGCGGCGAGACCATCATCGCCGCCGCACTGTCGATCGGCCGCAGCTTCGGCATGGAAGTGGTGATCGAGGGAGTCGAGACCGAATTGCAGCGCCGGCAGCTCACCGCGCTCGGCGCGACGCTGTTCCAGGGATATCTGTACGGCAGACCCATGGCGTTGGCCGAAATCGACCGGTGGTTCCTGAGCTGCGCGTTCGCCGCCGCGCCGAGTGAAGTGCCGGAGACCCCCGTCACACCCTAGCCACCGCCTAGCGACCGCGACAGCAGGGGCGCCGCGGCGGCAAGGATCGCGCCGCGACAATCAATTGCCGGCCGCCGGGTCGATCACCGGCCCGAACGGCACCCAACCCCGGCCGTCGAATTTCATCAGGAACAACTGATGGATCGGTTGATAGCTGGCAGGCGTGGTGCTGACCCGGATTCCGGGGCGCAGCATGCCCAGCTCGATATCCAGGTGGGCGGCCTGCTGCATGACATTGGCGCGTGTGAGATTATCGCCGCATTTTTTCAACACCTCGACCAGCGCCGCGGCACGCTCGTAGCCGGCGACATTGTTCTGATCGCGCAGGCTGGCCTGCGGATTGTACTGCCGCATCCATTCGACGAACTCACGCACCGCCGGATCGCTGCGCGTCTGCGGCTCCAGCCAGCCTTTCGAGCGCGCGTTGGTAATGATGCCGGTGGCCTTGGGCAAGCCGGCTGGATCGAGAAAGGCGGCGATCGACAGCGATGCATTGGCGATGAACTGCAACGGGTGCCAGTCGAGATCGTAGGCCTTGCGAATCGCCTCGGTGGCAAACGGCCCCACCGCAAAGTTGAGAAAAACGTCGGCGCCGGAGTCCCGGAGCGCCGTGAGCTGTGCGTCTAGGCTCGCATCCGCGGTGCGGTAAGAGATCTGCCGGACGATCATGGCGGATGAGCGCGGCCCAAGTCCGTCGAGCACGCCGGCCAGGTATTCCTTCCCGGCATCATCATCGGCGTACAGAATTGCGATCCTGGCGCCGGGCTTGCTCTGCAGGATGTACTTGGCATACGCGAGCCCCTCGGTGCGGTAGCTGGCAAAGAACCCCATGGTCCACGGGAAATGCGCCGGATCGTCGAATACCGCCGAACTGGAGTCGACGAACAGCTGCGGCACATGCTGGTCATTCAGGTAGGCGCGGATCGCGAGGTTGGTTTCGGTCCCGAGCGAGCCGAAGACCAGCAACACGCCATCGTGCTCGACCAGGCGACGCGCCAGATCGGCGGAGTTCGCGGCGGCAGAACCGTTGTCGACGCTGATGAAGGTGATCTTGCGGCCGTTGACACCGCCACGATCGTTGATCATGCGAAAGTAGGCCGCCTCGGCGCGGCCGATGGCACCGTAGCTTTCCGCCCAGCCGGTGTAACTCATGATGTTGCCGATCTTCAGTTCGGTGTCGGCCGCCCCCGGGTCGTAGGCCTTCTGCGCCAGTGCCAGCGGGGCTGGTGTCAGGGCGGCCAGCGCGAGGCCGGCAAGCGAGCTTGCGGCTAGCAGGCGCCGGCGGTGATTAACTGTCTGTTTGGTAAACATTTTAATCCGTAGGATATCGCGGCTGATTTTCCCCGCGCAAACCGATACCATACAAACGTATGGTATCCGATTCCCCGCCCCCTTTGAGCCCGCGCCAGCAGCAGATCCTGCGGCTCATCAGCCAGTTCATGAAGCGCCACGGCCTGCCGCCCACGCGCGCCGATCTGGCGCGGGCCTTGCGCCTGCGCAACCGCCAGGGCATCGATCAGCATCTGCGCGCGCTCGAGCGCAAGGGCTATCTGAGACTCGAACCCGGCATCGCGCGCGGTATCCGCCTGCTGCCCACCGCTACCGAGACCGCCGCCGAAGCGCACGCGCTGCTGCTGCCGCTGTATGGTCGCGTTGCCGCCGGTGTTCCCACCCTGGCGCAGAGCAATATCGAGGAAATGATCGCCATCGATCGCGCGCTGTTTCGCCCCAGCGCCGACTTTCTGTTACGCGTCCACGGCCAGAGCATGCGCGATGCCGGCATCGCGCATCGCGACATCCTCGCCGTGCATCGCACGCCGCAAGCCACCAATGGTCAGATCGTGGTCGCGCGCCTGGGCGAGGAGGCCACGGTCAAGTAC
>Ga0302325_10003614_pt1 | contig 36299 bp, 32 predicted proteins | sample Palsa_T0_2_FD_201948 | JGI IMG/M metagenome (GOLD analysis project Ga0302325, IMG submission 201948) | Peat permafrost microbial communities from Stordalen Mire near Abisko, Sweden - Palsa_T0_2 | ecosystem: Environmental > Terrestrial > Soil > Palsa > Peat permafrost | place: Sweden: Abisko...
GTAGAACTCCGGCACGCGAGCCAGCGGCGAACCGCCTTCCTGGGTAATCTCAATCTGCTCCGGCAAAAGCACCGGAAGCTGATCGTCGGGCACAGGAACCAGCCCGTGCTCAGGACAGTTCACCATCGGAATCGGCGTGCCCCAATAGCGCTGTCGGCTCACGCCCCAGTCGCGCAGCCGGAAGGTCACCTTCGGCTCGCCGAATCCTCCAGCCGCGGCGATCTGTTGAAGCTTAGTCTGAGCCTCGGCACAGCTCAATCCGTCGAACTCGCCTGAGTTCACCAGAATTCCGTCTTCCGAGATGAATGGCAACGCGAAAGCCTCGCCCGAACCCTCCGCAGGCGCAATCACCTGCCGCACTTCGATCCCATACTTGTTCGCAAACTCGAAGTCGCGCTCATCGTGCCCCGGCACGCTCATGATCGCCCCGGTGCCGTACTCCATCAGGACGTAATTTGCTACCCAAATCGGCACGAGCTCGCCGCTGTATGGATTGATCGCATACTGCCCGGTGGCAATGCCCCGTTTCTCAACAGCACCCAGATCGCCCGCCTCGCGAGCCGTCTTCTGCTGGTCGATCATGGCCGCAATTTCTTCCGCCAACGCGTGGTTGCCTTCAACCAACTTCTCGACCAGCGGATGCTCCGGCGCTAGCTGCACGCTCGTCGCGCCAAAGATCGTATCGACGCGCGTCGTGAACACTCGGATCTTTCCGCTGTCGAACCCCGCAACCCCGAAGTCAATCTCAGTGCCTTCGCTGCGGCCAATCCAGTTGCGCTGCATGGTGCGGACTTTTTCCGGCCAGCCCGGTAAGCTGTCCAGTCCTTCGAGCAGTTCCTGCGCGTAACGCGTGATGCGGTAGAACCACTGCTCCAGATTGCGCTGCTCAACCGGATTATCTTCATGCCGCCAGCAGCAGCCGTCTATCACCTGCTCGTTGGCCAGCACCGTGGCGCAGAGCGAGCACCAGTTCACCTTGGACTGCTTGCGGTAGGCGAGGCCACGCTCATACATCCTCAGGAAAAACCACTGGTTCCAGCGGTAATAATCGGGCAGGCAGGTGGTGACTTCGTTGGCCCAGTCGTAGCCCAAGCCGAGCCGCTGCATCTGCCGCTTCATTGCGGCAATGTTCTGCAGAGTCCACTGGCGCGGAGGGGTGTTGTTCTTGAGCGCTGCATTTTCCGCCGGCAGGCCAAAGGCGTCCCAGCCCATCGGATGCAGCACGTTGTAGCCCTGCATCCACATGTAGCGAGCAAGCGCGTCGCCAATCGAATAGTTGCGCACATGGCCTATGTGCAACTGGCCGCTGGGGTAGGGCAGCATCTCCAGCACGTAATATTTCGGCTTGTCGGTTGTCGCCGGCTCCGCCGCATAAAGCGCGGGATTCGCCCCCCAGCGCGCCTGCCACTTGGGCTCAATCGCAGCCGGGTCGTAACGCAGTTCTTTTTCGTCCGCCATAAGACTCTAGTCTAAACGGCGGCTGCCGCCGGCTCGCATGGACGGCAAAATGGTCAGTGGCAAGCTCGTCAGTTTTGGCAGGCGACTTGGTGCATCTCCACAGTTCGGACTTCGTAGCCTTCAGGAAACTGAAAGCTGGCCGGGTCCGGTGCTCCCTGGCTGAATTCCACCAGTTCCTTCGTCCGTTTGCCGCTTTCAGGATCGTCCGTCACTTCGCGGACTACCAACGTCGGCGAATGTGCGAGCCAAGTTTCCGTGGTGCGCACGATCGGAGCATCGTTGCCGATAGCGCCTGCGGGAGTCGTACGCGTGGTCCGCGTCCCCTTGGTTACCAGCCCTTGAATAGTCTGTGTTCCCAAATCCTCCCGAGTTGTCTCCTGATTGGCAGCCCTGACCTGCGTCCCTACTGAGGCTGATCCCGCACCGCCGCCAATACCGCCAGCCACTATCGAAATTCCACCTGTCCGATCATCAGGGCCCGCCACGGAGTTAGTCACCACTGTGGAACTCGACCAGCAACCCGTCCGCGCCTGGCCTGGCTCGGGAAGAGGCGGCATCTTCGTCACCGTGACGCTCTTGCCAGGAACGCTCCAGTTGGCATTGGTTCTCGCTACTGGATCATTGAGGCGATACATCGCCCGCTCCGGTGTCTCCCCGGTTCCCTGAGTGGTTGTTACGTTCAATCGGCGGCCTTCCGGGTCCACGGCAACTAACTCCGTTGACTCGCGAGTGATAGTTGTCCCGTTGGCCAGAGTCCGTTCCGAGGTGATCTTGAACTGCGCAGTGTAAGGTTGGCTCCCGCGGTGTCCACTGCCTATGCCTGAGACAGGCGCCTGGCTAATGCCGACGGTCGCCAAACTACCAACCGCGAACGCCGCCAATGCACTCCATACGCTCACACGCATAACTCACTCTCCCGCTCAAAAACTTTCAGACGCGTCTGGTTCCGAACGAATCTAGTTCCGGACGACTCTAGTTCTGAACGACTCTAGTTTGACCCTGCTCGCGCGGCAACGCAACTCAAGTTTTTAGATTTTTACGCCAATGCTGGAAGATTCCCTGCAAAGCCCAACTTCTGCGTGATGAGCACGAGTCAGGCTCGAAATCTTTCGAGGTTGCGGGCTCTGGCTTTTGCTGCTTCTTCTTCCCTGCTCCTGGGCGGCGCGGTGGTTGCAAGCGATGCGAGAAGACGCGCGGAGGTCGCGGTTACTTCCTCGACAGCGGTGAGAAATGCGGCTTCGTTGGCTTTGGATGGTTTGTTGAAGCCGCTGATCTTGCGCACGAATTGGATGGACGCGGCGCGAACTTCTTCGTCTGTGACGGGAGGATCGAAGTTGAACAGCATCTTGATGTTCCGGCACATCGGAATAGCCCTCCGCAGTTTGTGGTTGCGAGTCAGATGCAGTTTAATCCGGATTCGCACGGATTGGAATTCCGTTCGAATAAAGCCCGATCTCCTGTCATCTTCAGCGGACCGGACTACCCGGCAAAAATTGACGAAGAGTGACCTATTGGAGACAGACAAGACCCGGGTGACTCGGCATCCTTGCCGGTGACGTTTCAGGCGTCGCCTTTCGTCCACGTAACCCGGAGCGGCGCAGTATACCGGGCAATCGAAGGACGATCTGGCAAGGAGATTTGTATGCGTATGATTCGCTTGCTCTTAGCGGTTCTGATTTTCGCCTTACCTGCTGCCTCATACGCGCAGGTTCGCGTGGCGATCCGGGTTGGCCCTCCGGCTATACCGGTATATGAACAGCCGATTTGTCCCGGAGACGGCTATCTCTGGACTCCCGGGTACTGGGCATATGATGACGACATTTCCGATTACTACTGGGTGCCCGGGCTATGGGTGACGGCGCCTGAAGTTGGATTTCTGTGGACACCTGGCTATTGGGGCTGGAGGGACGATGGGTTTTTCTTCAATGACGGCTATTGGGGGCCGACCGTGGGATTTTATGGGGGAATCAACTACGGTTTCGGCTACTTCGGCGTAGGTTTTGGAGGCGGCCGCTGGGATGGGGGACACTTCTTCTATAACCGCGCCGTGTTGAACGTGGATGTGACAAACATTCACAACGTCTACAACACCACGATCACGCACAATGACGAAAACCGGGTCAGCTATAACGGTGGCCAGGGTGGAATTACAGCACGGCCAACTCCGGCAGAGGAGGCTGCGGCACACGAGAGGCATATTGCTCCTGTAGCTGCTCAAACCCAGCATGTGCAGACGGCACGGTCTGATCCACAGTCGCGGGCTTCGGTGAACCACGGCAATCCGCCGGCTGCGGCAGGGCACGGAGTCGGAGGGGCTGGAGAAGCGCGAGGTGCAGGTGCCGGAGCCGCGGGACGCACTCTGACCCATGCGAGCGATCTGCCCAGAGCAACCGCGACGCCAGTGAACTCTGGTGATGCGAAGGCGGACAAGAAATACCAACAGCAGCAGGAGAAGCTGATCGCCAAGCAGAACAAGGAGCAGGAACAACTGCAAAAGAAGCAGGATGCTGAGCATCAGAAGAAGCTGAACGACGCCGATCATCAGCAAATGGAGCAGAGGCACCAGCAGCAGACGCAGCAGCTTCAGCAGCGACACGCCTCTGAGATGCAGGATCTGCAATCGCGTGCGCCTGCGCCTCGACCGTCCAGCGGAAGGCCCCGATAGAGGCCAGCTAGCGTGGAACAGCTATCCGCGTAAGAAGTCAACGCCCGTCCGGGTCTTTTACGACGGGCGTTGGCGTTTGTTTGCTCGAACGCGCGCTTGCCCTAAAATTCCTTTGGTCTAGGAAACGCCGCAATCGGGAATTCAAATGCAAAAGACCTTTCGCGGACAACTCGAAAGCGGCCTTATCTCGCAGGATCACAGCGAGGGCCGCTACTGGACCGCCATTCGCATCCCCTTCGACCCAGCCGAAGCGTGGCCCGTGCGCCAGGGACTGCGCGTTCGCGGCGCCATCAACGGCTTCCCTTTCCGAACCACGCTCTTCGGCAGCCGCGCAGCAGGCCACCTGCTGTTAGTCAACCGCACCATGCAAAAAGCGGCACGCGTCGCGCCCGGCAGCATGGCCGAGGTGGTCATCGAACCAGATCTCGAAGACCGATCCGCCGCCCTACCACCCGAACTGGCTAAACTGCTCAAGCAGGATCGCAGCGTCAAAAAATGGTACGAGCAGTTGAACTACTCCATGCGAAAGTACATCGCCGACGCTATCGCCAAACCCAAATCCCTCGAAGCCCGCGAGCGCCAGGCAGAACTATGGGTAGAACGCATGATGTTAGCCATGGACGGCGAGGACGAGCCTCCGCCGATCCTGCAAGCGGCCTTTCGGCGGCAGCCTCAGGCTCGCATCGGCTGGGATGCCATGACGCCGATCCAGCGCCGCACTCACCTGCTCGCCATCTTTCTCAATCAAAGTCCACAGGCTCGCGCCAAACGCGCCGAGAAGGCCGTATCCGATGCCATTCGCATTTCCCAAAGAAAATCCGGCGGAGAGATATATGGTTAGAGGCGCGCTCCATCGCTGACAGGCAAAGAAAGTGAAATCAGGAAAGTGAAAGCGAGAACCCAGATGCCCACCACCGCGACCGGAAACTTCACCGTCAAGATGACCCCGCAAACCCAGCCCGAATCAGTCCCAGCATCCGACTCAACTCTCGGGCGTTTCCTGCTCGACAAACAATACAGTGGTGATCTGGAGGCAAGCAGCCAGGGCCAGATGCTGAGTGCCGGCACACAGGAAAAAGGTTCAGCTGGCTACGTCGCTATTGAAAAAGTGAGCGGCACCCTCCAAGGCAGGAGCGGAACCTTCGTTCTGCAACACAACGGCATCATGAATCGCGGCAATCCGGAACTGACCATCATCGTCGTGCCAGATTCGGGCACAGACGAGTTAACCGGCCTCGCAGGCATAATGACCATCGCCAGAGTAGATAGCAAACACTGCTATAACTTCGCCTTCACCCTGGCTGCAATCCAGTGAGCAGGAGAAGCCCGGGCCTTACTTTTGTAAGGCTAACCCGTGAGAATCCATGTGTTGCAGGTTGAATTCTCCGTTCGGATCGCACAGATGGCTCTCTTCCGCAGCCGCAAGGTCACTCACGCTGTCCGCAGAAGCGATGGTCTGGTAGCACTTCGTACAGATGGAATCGATCGATAAATCATGATTATGTCTTCTGGCGAATGAGATAAACGTCGTCATCGTAGTGTGCTCCGATCAGCCCAGCCCCTGGCGTGCGCAATCTGTTTTAGCGGTGAGTGGCTATGATGCTGACCTTATCTGCGGGGTTGCCCGCAGGTATGGTCTAGTTTGCTCGTTTCGTTAGTTTTTTTATCCACGGCCGTTTCGCCCTCGGTCTGCGGCCAGTCAGGGTGGATCGTCTTCGCACAAAACGTCACCCATGAGTCCAAGCAGGGAATATACGTCTTTGAGATCGTGTAAGACGCCACTTAGGGCTGAGTCCTTCGCAGACCTGATTCTCTTTCGTCGCAGTGGTTACGCGACGTTTTCGTACTTTTCTATAAGCTGCTTCAGTTCGGGAACTTTGGATTTCTTCTCATGATCTCTCGCAACACGTTGTGCGGGAGAACATGTGTGGGCGATTTCAGACGGTACAAGGTCGACGATACTCCGCCCGCAAGCAACAGTTTTCTGGCACAGAACGCAGATTGAATCCACCGTTCCGTCTCGGTTGCTCCGTCTGGCAAATACAATGAAATTTATCGTTCTTCTGCACCGCGGGGGAATCCCAATCTACGCACAATCATCTTTACAAATATGGCCTGTATTGGCCACACAGCAACGTTTTTCAGTTGACCTCGCAGGGCTCTGACGGGTGAATTGTATGTCGGGTAGATTGACCCACTTTTTCGGCCTGAGGAAAACAAGCCCGAAATCGATGCCCAAAACACCGCAAGCTCCTCCGCAAACATAGCCCCATAAGAGCTGGACTAAAACCAAATCCACTTGACATTTTTCCCAAGTCACCGGCGCACAAAGTTGTCCTACGTGGAACAATCCAAACCGGTTGAGCGTTCTACGATTGCAATTCTCCGTCTACGGCGGATGACCGCACCTGATAAAGTTTTTACTGATGCCTCTTGCGTTCATAGTCTGGCTGCACTCGCTCTCGATCGTGGTCGCCGCCTACCTGCTCGGCTCCATCCCCACCGGCTACCTGCTCATGCGTATCTTCCGCAAGCAGGACATTCGCAGCCTTGGCAGCGGCAACATCGGCGCCACCAACGTGCTGCGCTCCGGAGCCAAAGGCCTCGGCGCTGCCACATTCCTTCTCGATGTGCTTAAGGGCGTGCTGGCCGTCCTGGTCGGCGCGCGCCTAGGGGGTATGTGGACTCCAGCATTTCATCCCCATGAAGCCGAAGCTCTGGCGGCCCTCTGCGCAGTTCTCGGACACATGTTTCCGATCTGGCTCGGATTGCGCGGCGGCAAAGGCGTGGCTACCGCATTTGGAGTTTTTCTGGTGCTCGTCCCATATGCCGCGCTGGCTTCGCTGGCAGTCTTCGTAGTGGTCTTTGCTCTAAGCCGCTTCGTTTCGCTGGCTTCAATCCTGGGCGCGGCAGCGTTCCCGCCCTTCGCCTGGTTCGCAGCTCGCTGGCTTGCCACGCCCTGGACGCATAACCGCGTCGTTGCGGGCGCCACGATCATTGTGGCAATCCTGATCCTGATCAAGCACAGCCAGAACATAAAGCGGCTGCTCTCGGGCACCGAATACCGCTTTGGCTCAGGCGGCAATAAGACTGTCGCCAACTCGTCCAGCGACATAACAGGTCCCGCATGAGCCGGATCACCGTACTGGGTTCCGGCGCGTGGGGAACGGCGCTTGCTCTGAGCCTCGCAGCTAAACAGGACCATCAAGTCACTCTCTGGGCGCACCGCGCAGAGGCAGCCAAATCTCTGAGCAAAAGTCGCGAGAATCTGCATTTTCTGCCTGGTTTTCGGCTTCCGGATGAGCTGCGTATCACTACGGACGACGAACAGGCCGTCGCCGAAGCAGAGATCCTGGTCTGCGTCGTGCCGTCAGAATTTCTCCGCCTCACGATGGACCGCTTAGTCGGGCTGATGCACCCCGGCCAGATCCTCGTGAGTGCGACCAAAGGCATGGAGGATCACAGTTTTCTGCGCATGACCCAGGTGATCCGATTGTGCCTCGTTTACAGCGGGCTAGACCTGCCGATAGGTGCTCTGAGCGGTCCCTCGTTCGCTCAGGAAGTGGCCGCTGGAATGCCCACTGCCGTGACGATTGCTTTTCCTGAATCAGCTGTAGCGGCCAAAATTCAGCGGGAGTTTTCAAGCAGCAGCCTGCGGCTCTACACCAATGAAGACGTAATCGGCGTGGAGATGGGCGGAGCGCTCAAAAACGTGATCGCCATTGCCGCCGGAGTGCTCGCAGGCCTCGGGCTCGGTTCCAACTCCGCTGCCGGTCTGATTACACGCGGCATCGCCGAAATGACGCGCCTCGCTGTAGCCGCCGGCGGCCGCCGTGAGACGCTGGTTGGCCTGAGCGGGGTAGGCGACCTAGTGCTCACCTGCACCGGTTCGCTTTCACGCAATCGAACGGTGGGCTTTGAGCTGGGCCGCGGACGAAAGCTGGGGGAGATTCTTACCAGCCTCGATGGCAAAGTGGCTGAAGGCGTTCGCACCACGCGGGCGGCGCTGGGCCTGGCACGCAAGCTTGGCGTGGAAATGCCCATCACGGAACAGATGGGCAGGATTCTGGACCAGGGCCGCGATCCCAAAGAGGCTATCCGGGATCTGATGCTGCGCCCGAGCCGCGACGAGGACTAGAGCTAGCCATCCGGCAAACTGGTAGACTTAGAGATGGATAAATCTCATGCTTTCTAAGTTTTTTGGCGGCAAAAAAGCCGATACTTCCGCTGAATCCATAGCTCCTGAAGCGGAAATCGAGACGCCCAAATCCGGATTTTTCGACCGGATGAAGCAGGCTGTGACTCGAACGCGCGAGTCGCTCTCATCGCGTCTGGAAGGCGTGCTGGCGCTTACGCGCACCGTGGACGAGGACGCACTTGAAGACCTGGAAGCAGCTTTGTTGACCAGCGATCTGGGATTGCCGACGACGACGGCCATTCTGGAGCAGTTGCGGGACAGGGCGCTGCGGCAGGATATCGCCGGCGGCGACGAACTTCGCATCTTGCTTAAACAGCAGATTCGAAATATTTTAGAGGCTCCTCGAAAGCCGATTCTTGAGCCTGCTGCTCCGCCCAAGGTGATCTTTTTGGTTGGAGTGAATGGCACGGGCAAGACTACGACCAGCGGCAAACTCGCGGCTTGGAATCGCGCACGGGGAAAGACAGTTTTGCTTTGCGCGGCGGATACTTTTCGCGCCGCGGCGATTGAGCAGCTTGAGGTTTGGGCCTCGCGGTCTGGCGTGGACTTGATCAAGACCAAACAAGGCGGCGATCCGGCGGCGGTGTTGTATGACGCTGTGGCGGCGGCTAAGGCTCGTGCAATCAACGTGCTGCTGGTGGATACGGCGGGGCGGTTGCATACCAAAGGCGGCTTGATGGATGAGCTCGAAAAGATGCGGCGAACGGCTAAACGATTGATTCCAGAGGCTCCGCATGAGGTACTGCTGGTGATGGACGCGACTACAGGACAGAATGGTTTGCAACAGGCACGATTGTTTACCGAGGCTGCCGGGGTGACGGGGATTGTGCTTACCAAGCTGGATGGGACGGCCAAGGGCGGCATCGCCGTGGCCATTGCGCGCGAACTCAATTTGCCAGTAAGGTATGTCGGGGTCGGGGAAAAGATTGGCGACCTGCTTGAGTTCGATCCGTCGGCTTTTGTGGATTCCCTGCTGGACGGGTAGAGTTCTGGAGACGTTGAGCGGAGCATTTGCAGAGAGCAATCTGTGCATGACGCTGCGCAATCCGCTTTATGCATTGCGCAATCGCTGCGCGGCAATGCGCAACGCTTGTCGAGCATGTTGCAATCCATGAGAGCGTGTCGTCTGCCATGATTGAGGCTTAGGTTTTGTATGCCGGATCGCTTACCAAACACCAATTTTGTCACGAAGACCGGCCCGGTAACCGACACGCTTTGGATGAAGCGGGGGCTTGAACTTGCCCGTCGCGGAATTGGCCTCTGTTCTCCTAACCCGGTCGTTGGATGCGTGGTGCTCGACCGCGAAGGCGAACTGGCTGGCGAGGGCTGGCATGAGTATGACCGTCGCGACCATGCCGAAGTTGTCGCGCTGCGAGAGGCCGGCGAAAAAGCTCGGGGTGGGACGGCTTATGTGACGCTGGAGCCTTGCAACCATACCGGGCGCACCGGACCGTGTTCTGAGGCGTTGATTGCGGCTGGAGTGGCTCGGGTGGTTGCGGCGACCAAAGATCCAAATCCTCTGGTCGCTGGACAGGGATTTGAACGATTGCGGCAGGCTGGGATTGCGGTCGATATGGGCGTTTGTCAGTCTGAGGCGCAGAGACTGAACGAGGGATTTGCGCGATGGATTGTTAGCCGGCGTCCGACGGTTGAGATGAAGGTAGCTATGACGCTGGACGGGCGGATTGCGCCTGCGCCGGGCATTCATACGCAGCGGCAGCCTTACTGGATTACTGGCGAGGATTCTCGAGCGGCAGTACAGACGATGCGCTGGGAAGCTGACGCGGTCATGACTGGCGTGGATACGGTGATTGCCGATGATCCGATGATGACGGACCGCAGCGGCAAGCCACGACGCAGGCCATTGCTGCGCGTGATTCTCGACTCGGCGCTGCGAATGCCGCTGGATTCAAAGCTGGTGAATACGGCACAGAAGGACCTGGTGATTTTTACTGTAAGCCGCGACGAAGTTCGAATGCAGGAGCTGATGAGCCGCGGAGCCCAGGTGAAGCTATTGACGGCCGAAACTGGATCCGTTGCAACGGGACGCGTGCCTCTTGTCCGCGTACTGGACATGCTGGGTGCGGAGGGGATTCAGACGCTGCTGACGGAGACGGGCACGCGTCTGAATACGGCGCTGCTGGCTGCAGGGTTGGTGGACCGGCTAAAGGTTTTCTGCTCGCCGCAGATTATGGGCTCGGACGCAGTGCCGGCTTTTCGCGGGCTGAGTTTGCCAGTGCGGCTGGATGCGGCGGAGGTCGAGCGGCATGGGAATGATTACAGTGTCTCGGCGCTGCTGCGCGATCCCTGGGTTGGTGCGACGACTTGATGCCGTGCACGGCTGGATGCTGGGCGTTTTGAGTTAGCTTCGCGAGTGATCAGCACGGAGCTCAATTTACTTGCAGCAACTTACAATTTCATCTTATAGTGGTATCTCTACATCGTTGCTCGCGTAGTTCTCACTGAATCGTCGACGCCACCTCGGCCTGCACAAATCGAGAGTTGGGGACAATCGGAGGGAAGCAGAATGTCCTATTCGAAGAGCCACGTTCCATTCATTTCCAAAGTCCGCCGTCGCGGCCGCATCGTCGCCGGGCGCGCATACTTGACGTTCCGACGGAGGCTTAGCGGCCGGACTCTCTGGGTCGATCACGACTGCATCAGGTTGCCCTTTCACGGTGACGGCGATTATCAGGAGGTGGATTACTACCTGAACGCAAAAATGTTTTGGAACTATGAACTCGGGGTGGTCTCGCGCTATCTCTGCCACGGAGACGTAGCCGTCGATGTGGGCGCTAACATGGGCTTTTTGGCAGGGATGTTCAGTAACTTGACAGGCACGGCCGGACACGTTTACAGCTTTGAGCCTTCCCCAACGACTTATGTCAAATTGTTAGAGGTAATAAAAGCCAATAACTACACGAATGTTTCACCGTTTAACATGGGGTGTGGTGGCGAGGACGGATTGATGACTCTTTATCAGCCCAGTAGCTCAGGAAATGCGACCTTGCGCCCCACTGCCGCGATGAACGCTTTGGCTCTCAAAGTACAGACCGTGCGAATTGTCAAATTGGATGACTTCCTCGCGCCCAAGCTGGAGCGCCTGAACTTTCTCAAGGTCGACGTAGAAGATTACGAAGACGAGGTGCTCGCCGGCGCGGTCGGGCTCCTCGATAGGTTTAAACCCGTTGTATACATTGAATTGATTCAAAGAAACATCGCCTCCTCGAAAGCCGCCGTTCAAATTCTGCGCGATCGTGGTTACACCTTTGACCCGGAGGTGACGTTGGAGAAAGACTCAGATCAGTTGAACTATTTTGCTCTTCCTCCAGGCTACCAAGGCCGGTTGTAGTCGGCTTAGAACCACGAACAGTCGAGTGGGCCGCAGTCGCCGCCAGGCCTATCGCGACTACGGTAAAGGCAGCGGCATCGGGACCACTGGCGTTGTGCGGTGCAACCAGCCGCGTGTGCTTTCCTTAGAAAATTACTAAAGATTTTTCCATGCAGACTCCGCAGGGTGGAAGATTGTCGTGTGAATGATATTTCACGAGCGGGTCGTCGATCTCCCGTGTTGTGGATCGCTCCTGGATTCCTGATCCTGCACGGCTTTCTCGCTGTGCTGCTTCCGACTAAGCTCACGCCTTACTCCACGCTCTGCATCGTTCTCGCGCAACTTGCCGCTCTTTATGCGTGCCTTCGAGCCTCGCGAAGCGCGGGAAGCCCCTGGCGAACGTTGTGGTGGCTACTGGCCTTCTCGATCCTGTTTGCCGCCACCTCCGCGAGCCTGGACCTGCGCGCAGAAATCATGAACATCACGGAATCCAACCCTGCTCCAGGGTTGCAAATCCTTTTATCCACTCTCTACGGAGTTCCTCTGCTGCTGGCCGTCTCCATTCAGTTTCATCCTCGCGCTCAACTCCCGGTCCGGATCGTCAGCGTCTGTCTCTCTCTGGCTACAGGCACGCTTTGTTACGTGCTTGTCTTTTCTTTTTTGTCGATACATGGCAGCAATCAACCTGGAGATGTTTTATTCATTTCCTATGTGTTCGACGCGCTCGATCTCTTTCTTGCTATTGCTGCCAGCATCCGCGCATTTGGAGCGGATCAACCACAGGAGCGGCGTTTCTTTTACATAGTTTCAATCTTTCTTTGGGTAAACACGGTTTTCCCTGCAATTCACAATCGCCTTCTTATGAGGCATGACTTTGTATGGTTGGACTTGTTCATCTCGGCTCCGTACCTGCTGCTTCTGGCTCTCACTTACGCGGCTCTTCCGCAATCTCTTAAGCATCCTCGACCGCCCCGCTGGGTTACTCACGTCGTTCGCAGCGGAAGCCCTATCTTCCTCAGTTTTGGCTTGCTGCTTCTCGGCATTGTGGTTTCCCGGAAGCACTTCTATATCGGCGCGACGTCGGTGGTGCTGGCTATCCTCTGTTATGGAGTGCTGAGCGTGCTGATGCTAAGCCGAGGTTTGAAGGCTGAAGAGTTATTACTCGCCGCAAACAGAACGCTGGAGACGCTTGCCGGAGTTGACGGTCTAACCGGAATACCAAACCGCCGTACCTTCGATCAAAAAATCAGTATCGAATGCAATGCTGCGAATCGCTCGGCACAGCCAATATCTCTGTTGATGATCGACGTCGATTTCTTCAAAGCGTTGAATGACGCAAGCGGACACCAACTGGGGGACGTCTATCTCGTTCAGATTGCCCGTGCGCTGGAAAACGCCCTTCCGCGAACTATCGACTTCGTGGCCCGCTATGGAGGCGAAGAGTTCGCGGTGCTTCTTCCGCTAACCGGAAGTTTCGGAGCGGCAAGTGTGGCTGGAAAGCTCCACCGAGCCATCTCCGCTCTACGTCTGGAACATCCGTCTAATCCCTCCGGCATCGTTACGGTCAGCATAGGTATCTCCACGTCCAGCGGTTCCGAACGGGTTTCACCTGTCGACCTCACACAGGCGGCCGATCGGGCCCTCTACAAGGCCAAGTCCAAGGGGCGCGACCGCACCGAGTTTCTTGCCCTTAATGGCGAGACGGCCTGATAGGTGTTGGGCCTTCGGCTCGAGAGGAAGATTTGACTGCGCTTTTTTGGTTCGGGCTTAGGACTTAGGACACTAGCTTAGAAGACTAGCTCACTGTATTAGCGGGTAGGAGGCTGGCTCAAGGCGGGAACCATACTGCCGGGGGCATTGGAACTCCACAGGGTGCGGAGAATGCGCAGGCCGTCGCTTGAGGGTAGCGGCAGCAGATTGATTACGCACAGGAGCAGATTGCAAAGGGCGAGTTGAGCTCCAAAGCGATGGAGGAACAAGAGCGGGAATACCAGCAAGAGATTCATGAGCGGGCCGGCGGCGGAGATGAGTATCTCGTCACGGCGGCGCGTTGCGTAGGCCCTGCGGTTGTATGCGCCGGCCAAACGGATTCCAAATTCACGGACTGGAACATTGAGAAGGGTCGCGGCGAGCATGTGACCCACTTCGTGCATGAGGAGACTGGCGACTAACAAAGCGCCTATGGGAAGGCTAAGCTGCCATCCGCCGATCTGGATGCCGACCATGACACAGAAGAACAGCAGGAACCAACCTGTGGAGTGCATCTTGAAGGGGACGGTAAAGCTCTGCATGGGATTCACCTTTTGTGACTGTAAGTGATGTGATGCGCGAATTTCGCTCTTATGAAACCGTTTATTACCAAAGATATACAGAGTCTTAATTAACTTTTTTTAGGTAACTTAGCGTGGAACTTTGTCTTGAGCCAGCACGTTACTTTACGCACTTACGGTCGACAGATTTCGGCTTTGGGATGCCTGGCTCATGGCCGTTGTGTTAGGGGAGACCACATCCATCATGGCTTTGATTTCTTTTTGAGGGTGCTTAACGACGATAGGGCTAACGCCTTGCTCTGCTCTGGGTCTTGCCCTACCCTAAAGATATGTTTACGGGAATCATTGAGCAGACTGGGACGATTGTTTCTTTGACGGATCTGGGTGGGGTGCGGCGGCTTACGGTGGCTGCGCCGGGGATTGCGGGACAACTGCGTGAGGGGGATTCACTTTCGGTCTCCGGGGTTTGCCTCACTGCGCTGGATGTGAATCCGGAGCTGTTTTACGCGGACCTGGCGGCTGAGACTCTGGCAAAGACTTCGCTGGGATTTCTTGCGCCGGGTTCGCTGGTGAATCTTGAGTTGCCTACGGCGGCTGGGAGTCCTCTGGGCGGGCATATTGTGCAGGGGCATGTGGATGGAACTGGGGTGCTGGTGGGGCTGGAGCCTGTGATCCCGGAGACGAGCGAGCATTTTGACCGACAGACAACGGATTGGACGCTGCGGGTTCGGGTGCCGGAGCATGTGCGGCCGTGGATGGTGCTGAAGGGTTCCGTGGCGATTGAGGGCATCAGCCTGACGATTGCGGAATTTGATGGCGAGGTGATTTCGATTGCCATCCTGCCGCTGACGTACTGGCGGACGAATCTGCATACTCTTGCGCCGGGCGCACAGGTGAATGTGGAGGCGGATGTGCTGGTGAAGCTGGCTTATTCGCGGATGGTGGAAAAAGAAAAGCCGGAGTTTGAGCTGACCGAGGCGTGGCTGGTGGCTAGCGGGTATTAGCGACGTTCCTATCTCAGGCTATCCAAGAGCAAGGGCGTGGCGAAGTGGGAGCGCCCAGATTGGGACTGATCGAGATTGGGCTTGATTGGGCAATACAAAAACAGATCCCGCGCGCTTAACTGGGTAACAATTCTTTCTTGTGGAGCGAACAAATGCTCGGGGAATCTGAGCGTGGAAGAGTACTGGCGCGTCCTTATATCAACGGAACTCTCTTAGGCAAAGTGCAGAAACTGATACCCTTTCGAAAGAACTGGAAGACGAGTCGGATACGAGAACATGGCTGAATTTGTCATCAAGCTGGCGGATGAGCGGGGACGGGTCCAGGAGCAGACGCACTCGGCTGCCTCGGCGGATGAGCTGCGTAGCCGGTTTATGCAGGCTGGATACCATGTGTTCTCGGTGCGGTCGCGGGGCGGATTTGGCAAGGGGAAGAAAAAGACCAAGCTGGAGCCGTTTCTGATCTTTAACCAGCAGTTTCTTACGCTGGTGCGCGCCGGGTTGCCGATCCATGGGTCGCTGGAGATGTTGGCCAAGAACCAGCGCAATCCATACTTTGCCGGACAGTTGATGAATGTGACGGAGCGGGTGAAGGGCGGCGAATCGCTTTCGGCGGCGTTTGAGGCGCAGGGCGGGTTTCCGGCGATGTACACGACGACGCTGCTGGCCGGAGAGCGGTCGGGCAATTTGCAGGAGGTGCTGGAGCGGTTTGTGAGTTTTCAGCGCATTTCGCTGACTTTTCGCAAGAAGCTGACGGCTTCGCTGATTTATCCCTGCGTGCTGATTTGTATCGTGATTGCGCTGTTCATCTTTCTGATTACGTTTGTGGTGCCGAGTTTTGCCACGCTCTACGACCAGATGGGTTCGAAGCTGCCTGCGATTACCACGGATCTGCTGGAGTTTGGCGTGTGGGCCCAGCATAAGGGGCTTTATGCGATTCCGGTGCTGGGGTTGCTGGGATACGGGCTGAGCCGGTATGCGAAGACGCCCAAGGGCCGCGATCTGGTGGATGCTTTTCGAATTGGGCTGCCGGTGTTTGGCAAGATCTGGATCAAATATCAGGTGGCGCTGTTTGGGCGGACGCTTTCCACGCTGCTGACGGGCGGACTGCCGCTGGTGCCGGCGCTGGAGACTGCGGCGCGGTCGATCTCTTCGCAGCGGATTGCGAAGGCGGTGTTTGCTTCGGTGGCACGGGTGCGAGAGGGCAAGAGCCTGGCCACTTCGCTCACGAGTACGAATGTCTTTCCTGGTGTGGCGATCGAGATGATTTCTGTTGGCGAGCAGACGGGCGCGCTGCCGCAAATGCTAAATTCGGTTTCGGAGTTCTTTGAAGAGGATGTGGAAACGGCGCTTACGGCGGCGATGGCGTTGATTGAGCCGCTGATTCTGCTGGTGATGGGCGTGTTTGTGGTGATTATCCTGATTGCGCTCTATCTGCCGATATTCTCATTGGGGCAGATTCAACAGATGCCTAGGTAGCGGGTTAGCTGCGCTTCGCGCGATAGCGAGTTAGCGGCGGTAGTGGTATTGCGAGGCGAGGATTATGGCTGATGCGGTGATGGCGGTTCCGAATGGGTTGGGGGCTGGCCTGGATGAGCGGGCGCAGGCAGAGCAGTTGGCGCGGCGTTATCGCGCGGAGTTTGCGGACCTCAAGAATTTCAAGATTCAGCATGATCTGCTGCGGACGGTGCCGGTTGAGCTGATGTTCCGGTTCAACTTTGTGCCCCTGGAGTTGAAGGACGATGTGCTGGTGATCGCGGTCAGCGATCCTTCAAAGCTGATGGTGCTGGATGAGATTGCGGGGCTGCTTGGGCATCGGATTGAGCCGCGGGTGGCGACGCTTTCGCAGATTACCGATCTGCTGAAGAAGACGGAGCAGTCGCAGCGGGTGCTGGATGAGGCTAGCGAGGGGCTGACCTTTGATGTGGTCTCGTTCGAGGACAATGCGGACGAGAATATTTCGATTGAGTCGCTGGCGGGCAATGAGGATCTTAGCCCGATTATCCGGCTGGTGGACACGACGATTTTTACGGCGCTGGAGCGGCGGGCTTCGGACGTTCACATTGAGACTTATGATGACTCGCTGATTGTGAAGTACCGCATTGACGGCGTGTTGCAGCCGGCCATGGCTCCGATTGCGCGCGAGCATCATCAAACCATCCTGTCGCGTATCAAGATTATGTCGGAGCTGGATATTGCCGAGAGGCGCGTGCCTCAGGACGGCCGCTTCCGGGTTCGATATAAGGGGCGGCTGATCGATTTTCGTGTGTCCATTATGCCTACGGTGCATGGCGAAAATGCTGTGCTGCGCGTACTGGACAAGGAGTCGATGAGCGAGAAGTTTCGCAATCTGACGCTGGAGGTTGTGGGCTTTCACGAAGACGATTTGCGGCGGTTCCGGCGGTATATTCGCGAGCCTTATGGGATGGTGCTGGTGACGGGGCCTACCGGTTCGGGTAAGACGACTACGCTGTACGCGGCGCTCAATGAGATCAAATCCGATGAGGAAAAGATCATCACGATTGAGGACCCGGTCGAGTATCAGATTCGCGGGATCACGCAGATTCCGGTGAATGAGAAGAAGGGGCTTACTTTTGCGCGCGGTTTGAGGTCGATTCTGAGGCATGACCCGGATAAGATTCTGGTGGGCGAGATTCGCGATGCTGAGACGGCGCAGATTGCTATCAACTCGGCGCTTACGGGGCATCTGGTGTTTACCACCGTCCATGCGAATAATGTGGTGGATGTGCTGGGACGGTTTTTGAACATGGGTGTTGAGGCTTACAACTTTGTTTCGGCGCTCAATTGCATCCTGGCGCAGCGGCTGGTGAGGACCATCTGCGATCATTGCGCATACACGGTGAGACATCCGGAGGAGTTGCTGCTGCTCAGTGGACTTGATCCTGACGAGTGGCGGGATTTTGACTTTCGCGAGGGCTCGGGGTGTATTGAGTGCGGCGGGACGGGGTTTCGTGGGCGAACGGCGATCCACGAGCTGCTGGATTTGACGGACCCGATTCGGGAGTTGATTTTGGACAAGAAACCCGGCTCGGAAGTTAGGAAACTTGCGCAGAAGGAAGGCATGAGTTTTCTGCGGGAGTCGGCGATGGACCGGGTGCGGCGCGGGTTTACGACGTTGAAGGAGATTAACAAGGTTACGTTTATTGAGGCTAGCCGGTGAGTGGGAAGTGTGATTTGGATTTGTTCAGCGTGGGAATGGGGAGATAGTGGCTCGTTTTCAGATGCAGGTTCCGATTGGGATATCGCAGGGTGGGCGTCCGGCGGCGGCGTGCGAGATTACGCCTGAGGGCGTGGTGGCGGGGGCTACTCCGGCTGCCGGGCAGGCTGCAGTATATGCGGCGGAGACAGTGCCTGCGTTTTCAGTGGCTCCGGGGCTTTTAGAGGGGAATTTGATGGACTCGCCGGCGATTTCGGCGGCTATTCGTGCGGCTTTGGGGCAGGTGCAGCCGCGGGTGCGATCGGTTACGGTCGTGGTTCCGGATTCGGCGGTGCGGGTGTTTGTGCTGGATTTTGATACGCTGCCCACGCGGCTGGATGAGGCGCTGCCGGTGCTGCGATTCCGGCTGCGCAAGTCGGTGCCGTTTGATGTGGAGCAGGCGGGGATCAGCTACCAGGTATTGAGCGAGGGCTCTTCCCGGCTTGAGACGCAGTGGAAAGTGCTGGCGGCGATCATCCCCGGGCCGGTGCTGGCGGAGTATGAGGGCGTGGTTCGCGCAGCGGGGTACGAGCCGGGGGTGGTTTTGCCGGCTAGTTTGGCGGCGCTGTCGGCGCTCTCAACAATGGATAGCCAGGAGGCGGTGCTGGCGGCGAATCTGAGCGCCCGGTCGCTGACTACGTCGATTGTTTCGGGGAACGATATTCTGTTGTATCGCACGGTGGAGTTGCCGCTGGAGCCGGATGCGCAGAAGGTAGAGGTCCAGCGGTCGATTGCGGTTGCAGCGGCTTTTTTCGAGGACAAATTGCAGGTTCGTCCACACCGGGTGCTTTGCTCGGGAGTGTTGTCGGCGCGGGAGTTTGCAGAGCTGGTGGATGATCCGGCGCTGGCGGTAGGCGAAGTGGTGGTGCGGCCGGAGGTGGGAATGGCTTCTGTGCTGGGAAGACTATCTGTGGCCGGGGTGACTGGAGCGCTGGTGGGAACGAATTAACCAGGATTTGATCAGGATTTGCGCGGTGGAGACGCAGGTCCTTCGACTTCGCTGCGCTACGCTCAGGATGACGGCACTATTTTGGGGTTCAGGATGGCAAGGCTGTCTTAGCTGGATTGGAACGAACGGATAACGAACGGATGAAGATCACACTCAATCTTGCGACTCGTCCCTATGCCGACCAGGGTCCGGCGATTAAGCGGCTGCGCATTGGCATGGCGGTGCTGGCCGGGTTGCTGGTGGTGCTGGGACTGGGACTGATGCATTTTCACAAGGCTGCGCTGCGCATGCAGGCGCAGGAAGCGGAATTGGACCAATCTATTGCCCGAATTGGGCAGGAGCAGAACGGCTACCAACGGCAGATGCAGGAGCCGGACAATGCCAGGGTGCTGCAACAGGCTGAGTTTTTGAATGACCTGTTCGAAGAGAAGTCGTTCTCTTGGACGGCGGCGATGGAGGATCTGGAGCGGGTACTGCCGGCCGGAGTCCAGGTGACGGCGATTGAGCCGGATCGGGGTAAGGATGGGCGGCTCACGCTGCGTTTGAAGATTTCCGGGCAGCGGGAGCGTTCGGTGGAGATGGTGCGGAATATGGAACGTTCGCCGCGGTTCACCAACCCCAGAGTGGCTGGAGAGAATGCGGAAACGAACAATTCGCTGGGAGATTTGCAACAGGTGCACGATGCGGCGAAGGTGAGCTTCGACGTTCTGGCGGAGTATAACCCGGCCACGCTCGACGAGCGCAAGGCGGAGATTGCGGCGCAGAAGCGGCATCCTGTTGCGGCTTCGGCGGGTGCTGGCGCAGCGGGTAGAGCGCAGCCGGCCGTGACGAGGCCTCCATTTGCGCAGCCGATTCCGCAGACGGGACCCGGGACTGGATTCATACCAAGCCCCGGACAGGTACCCGGACAGGGGATGGGACCTCAGCCGGGAACGCCGCCGGCAGGGCAGTATCCTGGGATCAGGCGAAATCGTCCTCCGGGTTCGCTTCCACCTCCCACGCAAGGGGGTCCGCAATGACTGCGACTCAATTTCGAGAACGGCTTTTTTCGCCCGTTGGGCTGCATCTGGTGGGCTTTTGTGTGCTGGCGGTAGCTACGCTTCTGCTGGGCGTTCGGGTTGGGCTGGACTGGCGGGCGACCAGCAGCAGCAATGTGGACGCGGTGGCGGGACGGCAGGCGGAGTTGCGCAAGCTGCAGATTCAGACTGCTCCGCTGCGCGGGCTGGATAAGAAGGTCGGTCTGTCTCGCAAGCAGATCGATACGTTTTACGACACGCGGATTCCGCCAAGCTGGTCGTCAGTTCTGGAGCGCATGGGCGAGATTTCGGTGAAGGGTCCGGTGCGGCTGGGACGGGTGCAGTACACGCCGACTCCTGGCTCGGGCGATCTTACCGAGATTCGGATGGATGCAGGCGTGAGCGGCGATTACCCGGCGATCATGCGCTTTGTGAATGGGCTGGAGCGCAGCCAGACCTTCTTCATCATCCGCGCGATGCAGTTGACCGGACAACAGAGCGGGGCGGTCAATCTGCGGCTAGAGGTATCCACGTGGCTGCGTCCGGAGGATGCGCCGCCAGCCAGTGCGCCGACTGAGGATGAACCGATGAGCGCTCCAACGCCCGCGTCAACGCCACATTCGCCTGTCGGATCGACCGCGCCCGGCGCGGTACGCAAGACGCCCGTGAATGCAAATGACGGGGAGGGTCTTTAGGCATGGCGATCAAGGTTGGCACGGAAAATAAGCGCAACGTGATTATCGCTGGAATCCTGTTTTGCGTTGTGGCTTACCTGGGGATCAGCCAGTTGATGAGTGGACCTTCGACGCCTGTTCCGGCTGTTCGTCCGACAACGGCACAGGAGCCGGCTGCGGGGGAGGCCAGTCCGGCGAGGCAGGCAAATACAACAAATACGAGCCACAGAACATATACGAGGAGTGGTTCGACGAGTGGCGGCGCTGGGAGTTCGTCTGGTCCGACGGCGCGCAAGCTGGTTGGCCCGAACCTCGATCCGGCGCTGCATCTGGAGAAGCTACTGGCGAGCGAGTCGATTGAATATGCGGGCAGCGGGCGCAATATCTTTTCAGCGGACTCGGCTCCGGTGCAGATTGAAACCGCAGCGGCTGGGGCACGGCCGGAGCCACTGACTCCGATTGTCACCGGGCCGCCTCCGCCGCCGCAGCCGCCGGCGATCGATTTAAAGTTCTTTGGGTATACGGCAAGTAGGGACGGCAAGCGGGAGGCTTTCCTGCTGCATGGCGAAGATATCTTCGAGGCGTCAGCGGGAGAAATTGTGAACCATCGCTACAAGGTGGTTACGGTCGATCCGCACTCGATTCAGGTGACGGATTTGAGTTATAACAACACGCAGACGCTGCAATTGACGGCGAATTGAGGCAGTCCATGAGAACGCCAGAAAAAAAACATGGCATAACCGCGCAGATGGCGATTGAGGCTCCCACCCTTCGCAGGAGCGCGAAGGATGAGGCACCCGCCGTTGCTCCGCGATCCTCCGGCCGAAAACGGGCGGGCGAAGAGGGATACATCCTGCTCGCTGTGTTGTTTATGGTGGCGATGGTGCTGATTGCGCTTTCGATAGCGGCGCCCAAGGTGGCGGCGGACATCCAGCGCGACCGGGAGATTGAACTGGAGCACCGCGGCAAGCAGTATGTGCGGGCGGTCAAGCTGTACTACAAGAAGTTTGGCGCGTACCCGCCGAATATGGATGCGTTGGTGAAAACCAATGAGATTCGTTTTCTGCGCAAGAAATACAAGGACCCGATGACCGGCAAGGATGACTGGCACATGATCCACTTTGGCGAGAACAAGACGCCTTCGTATGGATTTTTTGGACAGCCGCTGGGCGGGACGGGCGGTTCGACGATCGCCGGAGTGGGACCGGGCGGGGTGGGTCAGAGCATTGGCAGCCCAGCCGGCGGGAGCTCATTTGGGAGCAGCTCATTCGGAGGAAACTCGGCCGGAAGCGGTTCTTTTGGCAGTGGCTCCTTTGGAGGAAGCTCTGCGGGAGCGAGCCCGACAGGTGGCACTGGGAGCAATTCGGGTACAGGATCGAGTACGGATCCGAATTCGGGTGCCAATTCTGGATCGAATGGGAGCACGGGGTCACCGACCGATGGTTCGAATTCATCCGGTTCTTCGACGGGGAGCACCGGTTCTTCGTTCATGAGTGGAAGTTCGGGCGACGGACAGACCTTTGGCGGAGGTGGAATTATCGGCGTGGAGAGCCTCAGCCCCAAGCCGAGCATTCTGGAATACAAGAAGAAGAAGCACTACAACGAGTGGGAATTTTGGTACGACCCTAATGCGGATCGGATAATGGCCAGTTCCAGCTCAGTCGGCCAGTCGATGGGCAACGCTGGGAATACGTCTGTGCAGTCACCCAGCCAGTTCAATCAGCCGACCGGGGGTAGCTCGATTCCTCCAATGACGAACAGCACGACTACTAACCCTACCCCGCAACAGCAGCCTTAAGGCATGATGCCAGCTAGGTACAGAAAAGCCCATCCTTGCGAGGATGGGCTTTTCTGTGAGGAACCGGGGCATGCTAGCTGGATATCATGGCTTGCCTGTGGGCAGGCCGAATCATGCAGGGCTACTCCATTAGACGTTGGCCGAGCCAATTAGACGCTGAATGACGATCCGCAGCCGCAGGTGCTCTTGACATTTGGGTTTTCGAACTTGAAGCCAGCCGCTTCAAAGGTCTCGACGTAGTCGACTACGCAGTTGTTCAGGTACATCAGGGACGTGGCATCGATGAAGACCTTAAGTCCATCGTAGGTAAAGACTTTGTCCATCATGCCGCTCTGATTTTCGAAGGCCATGGAGTACTGGAAGCCGGAGCAGCCGCCGCCAACGACGCCTACGCGCAGACCTGCCGGGATGGGATCCTGAGTGGCCATGATCTCGCGTACTTTCGCGATTGCCGAAGGAGTCATGTTCAGCGGAGTTGCTTTGGTTTCCGTGGCGGGGATGGTTGCGTTCTCACTCGTCACTGGTACGGTTGCTGTAGCCATATTTGATTTCTCCCTGATGCTGAACTGGTTCGGGCCTTCCTTATACTGTACTGCCCCGGTCCTGCATAAAACAAGGGCGTTCCGGTCCGATATGACAGTTTAGATGCGTACGGTGGGAATTGGTCGCAAACTGCGGCCGGTGTGAAAGCGGTTTAGGTTGGTATGCTGCGTGATGACTGTCACTGAAAATTGTTTCCAAGAGGTGCATATTAGAGCTATAGTGGTTAGCCGAGCGGCCCCTCTACCCGCGAGACCGCGATTCCGATCTGGACTCGCTGGCACGCCGGACCGACTCTCTGGCATTTCTATTCCCGATGCGGCTTGGGCGCACGGTGGACGAGGAAATGTCCTAGCCGAGGAGGTTGCATATGACATCGAACTTCGTTCATTACCTGTGGATCGTCTGGGCTGTCGTCGCCGTGGTAACGGCCCTTCTTTATGCATATCGCACCAGCGTGACTCGCGATGAAGAGGGACAGATTTTTCTGGATGACGCCTTTAATCACGAAAAGACAGCGCAATTGGAGATTGTCGCCAAAGTAAACCGGCTGCAACCGGCGATACGGGCAAGCACCTTGTTGACCGGGCTGATAACGGCGGTGGTAGTGGCCTACTACGCTTGGAGCGCGGCGAAGGCTCTGTTTGGGTGAGCTGGAAATTCAAGGAGCGGTGAAAAAAATTAGAAAGCTGCGGAAAGCGTGCTTCAGGAGCTTAAGTCCGCTCCAGCTGCGTTGGCTCGATGCCGGGGAGAAAATCCCCGGCATACCTTTGGGGCGACTTTTTCGGCATTCTGACGCAGCTCCGGCTCTGCGAAGTTACTCCACTACCTGGCGAGCGCGATAGCCGTCTCGCACGATCAGATCGTATTTGAGTGGTTTCTTCTTCTCATCCTGCATTTGCAGGGGATGGCCTTCGTCGTCTACCAGCACGACCTTGATTCTGCGGAAGGTGCCGTCCTGTTTGGCGTTGCTGGGATGGTAGATGAGCTCATACTTGGAGCGGATGGCCTGGTTGATGGCGTTGAAGTCGTCGGGCAGTTCGCCGACGAAGCGCGGGGCGAAGAACATGCCGCCGGTCATCCTGGCCCAGGTCTGCATCTGGTTGTCGCCTTGCAGGTAGTCCATTTCTCGCGACTGCCCACGCATGCCGCCTCGGGCGTCTGACATGATGCGAGCGACGGCGCCAGTGGAGATGGTGAAGATCGTGACGTCGGGGGTCTTCTTGACCTTGTCGAGGATTTTATCCAGCGTGATTTTGGAGAAGGTGTCGCGGCCTGAAGCGATGAGGATGATGTACTTCTGACCGTCAATACGGCTGACGCGGTCTAGGCCTTCGTAGAGGGCGTCGAAGACGTTGGTTTCGGAGAAGCCGGGGATGCGAAGTTGGTTGATGTCTTCGAGGAGCTGACGCTTGTCCTGGGTGAAGTCGGTGACGATCTGGGTGCGCATGTCGAAGGTCATCATGGCCACGTAATCCTGGGGCCGGAGCTGCTCGGCGAAGGTGAAAGCCGAATTGCGCATGTCATAGATAAAGTGGTAGTTGGTGGCCGCAAATTCGCAGATGAGCAAGGCGGTAATGGGTGCTTCGACACGCTTGAAGCCGATGACACTCTGTTCCTTGCCATCCTCGTAGACCTTGAAGTTGGCGGGCTTCAGTCCAGGGACAAACTGGTGGGTCTTTTCAAGGAGCACACCCACGTCGACGGTGACTTCAGGAACCTCGACGTGCAGGGTCACCGGTGGCATGCCTTCGGGGGTTTTTACCTTGGGAGCGGCTGGGGCGACTGGGGGGGGCGGGGTGTCGTCCGGCTGAACTTTCTTTTTGGGGACGACGATAGGTCCCTGGTCGCCGCCTGGACCGCCGGAATCTGAGCCCGTGGCATCGGGTTGCTGGGGTTGCTGCGGCTGAGGCTGCTGCGGGGCCGGCTGCTGTGGGGCTGGCTGCTGAGACTGCGCTAAGAGGCTGCGCGGCGTGTTGGAAGCGGTTCCGATGGCGACCAGCAGGGCCAGAGCTGGCGTGGAGAACTGGCGTAAAGACCGGCGATTGATCTTGAGCATTGCTACCTCACGGATAAGCATACGGCCAAGGATAAAGCGAATCGGCCGCCCGAAGAGCCGGGAAGCTTATTTTGAAGCGGAATCATTTTGACGGGGATGAACTTCTGACGACTGCGCGCATCCTGAATGCGGCCCAGGACCGCAACTTAAGACTGCAACTCCGGGCCGCACCGTCTAATCTGGTAGACGTGTGGAATTCGCGGAAGGAAACAGCTATCTCACAAGTTTTTAGGCAAGTTTTCAAGCCAGTTTGCGGGGCACAGGTTTTCGTTGCTTTGCTGGCAGCGGCGGCTTTCATGCTCGCTGGGACGGCGCTATCAGGCCAGGCGTGGGCGCAATCGCCTCAGGCTGCTCCGTCTATTGGTGCTGTCTCGTTGCCCGTTTCGTCACCACCGCCTTCGAGCGTGGGATTCTTTCCGCTGGCCCAGGTGAAGCGCGGGATGAAGGCGACGGCGTGGACGGTGTTCGAGGGCACTGTGCCGGAGCCGATGGATGTGGAGATTCTGGGCGTGCTGCGGGGAGCGCGCGGGCCTGGACGCGACTTGATTCTGGCCCGGCTGCGCGGCGCGAAGCCGGAGTATACCGGCGTAGTAGCGGGGATGAGCGGCAGTCCGGTGTACCTCGACGGAAAGCTGCTGGGGGCTCTGTCGTACCGGATTGGCCAGTTCAGCAAGGATCCGATTGCGGGGATTACGCCGATTGAGCAGATGCTGGAGGTGCGGAATCTGCCGATGAGCCCGCTTCTGACGGCAAACGCGCGGTCAGATATGGGGCACCCATCTGAGAGTGGCGGGTTGGATGGCGGGGGGCTGGCGTTTTCCGCTATGGAGACTCCACTGCTGATGAGTGGTTTTCAGCCGGAGGCGATTCGGGTTTGGAAAGAGCAGGTGGCGGGGACCGGGCTGGATGTGATTTCGGCTGGTGGACAGGCTGCCTCGAGTGACGCTGGCGGCGACGACTTTGGGCCGATGGTGCCGGGGTCGGCGGTGAGCCTGCAACTGGTGCGTGGAGACCTGGAGATTGCCGCGACCTGTACGGTGACTTATATCGATCCGAAACAGCTGCTGGCTTGCGGTCACCCAGTGTTGCAGGCCGGGCCAGTTTCGCTGCCTATGACCTCGACAGAGGTTGTGACTACGCTGGCTTCGCCGCTGAATGCTTTCAAGATCGTGAATACCGGAAAGACGATTGGGGCTTTTACGCAGGATCGCGATGCGGCGATTCGGGGTGAGCTGGGAGCTCAGGCGCGGATGATTCCGGTGTCAATTTCGGTTTCAAGTGCGGGTTCTGGCGCCGGTTCTGGAGGATCGGTAGATCGGAAGATTGAGGTCGCCGATCTGCCTTCGCTGACGCCTTCGGCGGTCCTGGTTTCGGTGTACCAGGTGCTTTTGCAAAGCAATCAAAGCACGGCGGAGACCAGCTACCACGTTACGGGCGAAATAACGGTGCACGGAATGCCGCCGGTGCCGGTGGATGGTTGGGGCACGCCGGGAGAGTCGATGGCATCGCAACTGGCGGCGGCGCTGGCGGTGGGCGATAGCTTTAATCGGCTGTATTCGAATGCGACGCGGGTGGCTCCGATAGAGAGTGTAAGGCTGCATATCGAAGCGATTCCGCAGGATATGCGGACGCAGCTGGAGTCGGTGCGGCTGATTTCTTCGAGCATCATTCATGCCGGGGACAAGGTGGAGATTGAGGCTACTTTGCGGCCGTGGGAGCAGCCAGCGCGCAATGTTCGGCTTGGATTTACGATGCCGTCGCGGCTGGAGCCGGGAACGGTGCGGCTGCTGGTTGGTAGTGCTTCTTCTTTGGATCGGACGCTGGAGGCGGCGCGGCCTGCGACTCAGCCATTGAGCTTGCCTGCAGCGTCGGCGCGGCTGCGGGGACTTCATGCGGCGGATCAGGTTTACGTGAGTCTGCTGCTGCCGGAGACACAGGCGTCACTGGAGGGCCGGACTTTGGACAGCTTGCCGCTTTCGATGGCGAATACCCTGGAGTCGGAGCGCAGCGGAGCGGATGTTGGCCTGCACGGCGAGTCGCTGGTAGTGGCAGCGGAGGCTGCGGCGGGTGGGGTGCTGAGTGGGCAGGAGATACTTAGCCTCCGCGTGGAAGCCGGGGGCGGGTTACACTAGGTTGGCGCAGATTAATCCGGCATTTGAATCGTGTTTGGCGGGGTCCCACTCTAGGCCACGGGAATATCTATGTGGCGCGAATAGGGCACCGAATTTCACATATTCAGAGCCGGATCGATCGATTTAAGGCTCCAATTACGACTGTCCTATTGCTCCCGGAGATGTGAGGGAGCGGGCCAGCGATTCAACAGACAAGCATCCATTCGGCGAGGCAATCAAGGCAAATATGGCGCTTATTAAAGGACTTGCAGTCCATGCGGCTGGCGCGGAACTTCTCTCTTTTCGCTACGATCCGGGCGCGTTGCGGGCCCAGGAAGTGGAAATTCGCATCTCTCATTGTGGGGTTTGCCATAGCGATCTACACCTGATTTCGAATGACTGGGGTATCAGCCAGTACCCGTTCATTCCGGGGCACGAGATCGTCGGCGAGGTATCCGCAGTGGGCGTGGGGGTGAAGAAGCTGGAGATTGGCCAGCGAGTGGGGGTGGGCTGGCAGTCGAACTCCTGCGGGCAGTGCGAATGGTGCTCGCAGGGCCTGGAAAACCTGTGCCCGACAGCGGAGGCTACCTGCGTGCATCGCCACGGAGGCTATGCGGATTCGGTGCGGGTAAATGCAAGATTTGCGATTCCCATTCCGGAGGCCATCAGCAGCGAGGGTGCTGCTCCGCTGCTCTGTGGAGGGATCACGGTGTACAACCCGCTGCGCTCGCATGGGGTAAATCCCTCTTCGCGGGTGGGTATTGTGGGAATTGGCGGGCTGGGGCACATGGCGCTGCAGTTTGCGCGGGTGTTTGGGGCTGAGGTGACGGCGTTTTCCACTTCTGAGGCAAAGGAAGAAGAGGCGCGTGCGCTTGGAGCGCAGTTTTTTGTGAATACGCGCGAATCGAAGGAGATGCGCGAGGTGGTGGGTAAGTTCGACTTCATTCTGACAACGATCAATGCCGATCAGGATTGGATGACCTATATTCAGGCGCTGCGGCCGACAGGAACGCTGTGTTTTGTGGGCGTGCCGCCATCGCCGGTTTCAGTGCATGCGTTTCCGCTTATTTCGGGAATACGGACGATTACCGGCAGCCCCATCGGCAGCCCATACAGGCTGCGGGAGATGATGGATGTGGCGGCGCGGCATGGGGTGAAGGCGCAGACGGAGCGCTTTCCGATGGCCAAGGTGAATGAGGCTATCGAACGGGTGAAGAAGAATAAGGTGCGGTATAGGGCTGTGCTGGCGAATTAGGCTTTTGGAGTTTGAACTCCGCACTAATCAAATCCAGGTCTCAAACTCGGTCTCCAGTAGGAGACCTGGGTCACCTTGTTTGCGGCAACTCTAGTAAACTCAGCGACAGAATGAAATTGCCGCTTCTTCCCTTCTTTCGCAAAACTCGCCGCTTGCTTTCCTACAGATTGTTCTTGATCCTGCCTGCTGCGCTGCTGCTTGGCGCGACTGCGCTTGCTCAGGGAACGCGGCTCTGGACTCAGTCTCGGTTTGATGAGTTTGAAAAGGGGACGCCGCAAGGGATGGCGATTTCGAGTGACGGCAAGCTGCGCAGCGGGCCGTTGGCTACGGAAGTATTGACGACGCCTTCCAGCTTTGTCTGGTCTGTGGCAGCGGGTAAGGACGGCGTTGTCTATCTGGGGACGGGCTCGCCGGCTACTGTGCTGCGGGTCACGCCTGACGGGAAGAGTTCAAAACTGTTTGAGACGAAGGCGCTGGCGGTGCAGGTTGTGCGTTTGGGGCCGGATAGGGCGCTGTATGCTGCCACGCTGCCCGATGGGAAGGTGTACCGGATCAAGACGGATGCTGGTGCTTCGCTGGATGAGTCTTCAGCGGAGGTGGTTTTCGATCTGGGCAAGGCTGACTTGGGTAATGCTAACGGCAAGAAGCCGGAGAACAAGTCCCGATATATCTGGGACATGACTTTTGACTCAGCCGGACGGCTGTATGTTGCCACGGGTGGGCCTGGGGCTATTTATCGCGTCGATGCGAAGCAGTCGCAGCCTGCGGCTCAGGTATTTTTCAAGAGCGACGAGCAGCATATTCGGACTTTAGCGTGGGACAAGGCGGGGAATTTATTAGCGGGTTCCGATGGGTCGGGGCTGGTTTACCGGATCGATCCGAATGGAAAGGGCTACGTGCTTTTCAGTGCGCCGCGGCGGGAGATTACGGCGCTGGCAGTGGGTGCGGATGGCACGGTCTATGCGGCGGATGTGGGAGACAAAAACCACAATCCGCTACCTCAGTTGCCGGTGCAGGCGGGCATTGGCGGGATTACGATCAGCTTCGTGAATCCGGGATCGGTGCAGGCGGCCAATGCCAGCACGGCGCTGCCCGATGGCACAGAGATTTACGCGCTGACACCGAACCAGGCGCCGCGGAAGCTTTGGTCGGATAAGGACGATATTGTTTACCAGCTGGGCATGAGCGCGGACGGTTTGACGGCGCTTACCGGGAATCGCGGGCGCATTTTTACCATTCATGCCGATGGCAGCTATAGCGATGTGGCGCATCTGGAGGCGCAGCAGGCTGTGGCTCTGACTGCGATACCCAACGGCTGGCTGGTTGGTACGGGGAATACCGGGAAGCTGTACCGTTTGGAGAATCCATGCACGGCCAAGACAGGTCACTCTTATGCAAGCGATGAATTGGATGCGGGTGCGATGGCGCGGTGGGGACGCGTGGAAGTCGATCCGGGTTCGCATGGTTTTGAAATCTGGACACGCTCGGGGAATGTGGAGCAGCCGGTTCGTTCGGCCAAAGACTGGGGCTGGAGCGATTGGCAGCCTGCGACGGATGGCAAGGTTGCTTCGCCTCCGGGGCGCTATCTGCAATGGAAGGTGGTGCTGGGCGCGGACGGATCGGATGGCGTTGTGGGCGGTGTCGGGATCAATTATCTTCCGGTGAATTCGGCGCCGGTGGTGGATGCGGTGGTGGTGGTGCCGGGCGCACGGGTGACCCAGCAGCAGATGCAAACGGGACAGCAGGGGACGGTGACGATTGCGTTTCCGGCTCCCGCGCAGAATCCTGCGCTGATTTTTGATGCGAATGCCGCAAATGGGGCCGCTCCTATTCAGGCGCAGAAGGATCGGACGGCGGTGACGGTGCGCTGGGCGGCGCATGATGACGATGGCGATGAGTTGACTTATGACTTGTTTTTGCGCGGCGACGGCGAGCATGTGTGGAGGCTGCTGAAAAAGGGACTGACCGACAAGGTCTACAGCTTTGATGGGTCTGCGCAGCCCGATGGCGGGTACCAGATTCGCGTGGTGGCTTCGGATGCGCCTTCGCATTCGCCTGGAGATGTGCTGACGGGCGAGATGGTGAGCGAGCGGTTTGAGCTGGATACGACTCCGCCGGTGATTTCAGGGCTGACGGCTGAAGGCGAGTGTGGAAAGAGGCCGTGCCCTGGAAAGCGGACTATTCCTGTGAGCTTTGAGGCTAAGGATGCGACATCGCCGATCAGCCATGCTGAGTATTCGGTGGATGCCGGGCCTTGGCAGTACATTCAGCCCGTGGGCGGGTTGTCGGACTCGAAGGAAGAGCATTATTCCGTGGCAGTTCCCTTGCCTGCTGCTGATGGCGCGGCTAATGCCGAGTCGGAGCATTTGATTACTGTGCGGGTGTATGACCGGTACGAGAATATGGCTACGGCAAAGGTGGTCGTGCCGGGAGCGGATTCGGGCCGACGCGAGGAGAAATAGCCCGTCCATGCGATTTGAGTTGTACATTGCGATGCGGTACCTGAGAGCCAAGCGGCGGCAGGCGGTGGTGGGCCTGGTGACGCTGATCTCAGTGACTGGCGTGGCGGCGGGCGTGGCGGCGTTGGTGGTGGCGCTCGCCATCACCAATGGGATGCGGCGAGATTTGCAGGACAGGCTGCTGGGCAGCACTTCGCACGTGACGCTGATGCGGGTGAAGACTGACGGCATCAGGGACTGGCAGCCTCTGCTGGAGCGGCTGCGCCATCTGCCGCATGTGACGGCAGCTGCGCCTGGGATGTATGAGCAGGTGATGGTTTCGAATGGGCCCAGGTCCGGGTTTGCGATGCTGAAGGCGATCATTCCAGCGCAGGAGCGGACGGTGAGCGATTTGCTGGGGATGATCACGTCGGGATCGGCGGCGGATCTGGCTCCAGCAGAGAGCACGCTTGGCTCTGTGACGGCGGCGCTGCCGGCGCTGGTGCTGGGCAATGAATTGGCTGAAAGTCTGGGCGTGATGGTTGGAGATTCGGTGCTGGTGACCAGTCCTCAAGGGGAACTGACTCCGATGGGCGTGATTCCGAGCTTTCGGAAGTTTAGAGTGGCTGGGATTTACCACTCCGGCTTTTATCAGTACGACTCGGCGATGGGCTTTGTGAGGCTTTCGGACGCGCAGCGCCTTTTCAGCGAGCCGGATGTGATTACGGTGATCAACTTCAAAGTGGACGATATGTACAAGGCGGCTTCGATTGGGCGGGAGATTGAAGAGGCTGCCGGCAAGGGCTTTCAGACTTCCAACTGGATCGACGATAACCGGGAGCTGTTTCACGCGCTGGCGCTGGAAAAGATTGTGACCTTCATTATCATTGGGCTGATCGTGCTGGTGGCAGCGCTAAACATTCTGATCGCCCTGACCATGATGGTGATGGAGAAGACGCGCGATATCGCGGTGCTGATGAGCTTTGGCGTAATGCCGGAGCAGGTGCGGCGGATCTTTCTGATGCAAGGGCTGCTGATCAGCCTGCTGGGGACCGCGGCTGGGCTGGTGCTGGGATATTTCGCCTGCTGGGCTGGCGGCCACTATCACCTGCATCTGTCGGCAGACCTCTATGCCATGGATACGCTGCCGTTTGCGCCGGTTTGGACGGACGGGGTCCTGGTGGCGGTGGTTTCGATCGGAGTTTCGCTGCTGGCCACGGTCTATCCTTCCTCGACGGCAGCGGGAATCCTGCCTGCTGAGGCGCTGCGCTACGAGTAATTGTTGCCTTGGGTGATACCGATCACGGGCGCAAAACGGAAATTAGGGCTAATATTCTCGGCGTAGTTTGAATCAGCTGCCAGATGCCTCTCTGCGACACCTGCAACTGAGGAGGCCATGCCATGACGAAGCCACTCTTAGCCCTTTCCGCGCTTATCCTCTTTCACATTTCCCCCGCACCACTGCTGACAGCAAATTCGGCGCAGAATGCGGCTCAGGCGCCAACGGCGACAGCGGCTCCGGCTCCGGCGAATACACCTGCACCCACACCGCCCGACACCAAGAACCCGGTAAAGCCGACTACCGAGTCAAGAGCCAAGGCCAAGAAGATGTACGGGTACGACTGCGAGATGTGCCACAACGCGAATGGCAATGGAAAGACAGATCTGGCCAAGGATATGAATCTGACTATGACTGACTTCAGCGATGCGAAGACGTTGGCCAGCAAGTCCGACGCGGAGCTCTTCGACATCATCAAGAACGGCAAGGACAAAATGCCACCGGAAGATGTTTCGCGGGCCAAGCCGGACGATATCTGGAATCTGGTGATTTATATTCGCGGGCTGGGCAAGTAGCTTGTAATTGCAGATCGAAGGCTTTGACTTGTGACACATTTTGTGTCACATTCGGTCTATGGCTTCGATTAACCTGCGACAATTGCGAGATACACGTCAACTGAAGGCCTGGCTCAAGGCTGGAGAAGTCGTTGAGCTGCGCGAGCGCGACAAGGTGCTGGGACGGATTGTTCCGGAAGAGTCCGTTAAGCAGCCTGTGGAGTGGCCGGATTTTGCGGCGAGGCGCAAAGCGATTTTTGGGGATCGAGTCTTTGAAGTGAATGCGGTGCTTGAGGCTCGCGAGGACAGCCGGTATTGATCGTTTATCCGGACAGCAGCTTTCTCGCTTCTCACTATCTAACGGACGGCCATTCCGCTGAAGCGGTTCAGCTCATGGCTCTCAATCCACGTGTCTTAATCACGCCATTTCATCGAGCCGAAGTTGCCAACGCCATATTTCAGTGGGTGTTTCGGAGTCGAATTTTAGCCTCTGCGGCAGAGCTTGCCTATGCCGATTTCACGCGGGATTGCGAATCGGGCGTCTGGCTGTCAGTGAACCCACCTGAGAACAGCTTTGCCACTTGCGTCGATTTATCTCATAGGCACACTGGCATAATCGGCTGCCGCACCCTGGACACATTGCACGTCGCTGCGGCACTGGAATTGAATGTCGATGCATTCTGGACATTCGACCAGCGCCAGGCGCGGCTGGCTGAGGCTGAAGGCCTTGCCGTCCTGTAGAAGCGCCTCTTTACTCCGACCGTAGAGCCTGCATGGGATTGATCGAGGCCGCTCTCCGCGCAGGCAGGTAGGACGCGAACAAGGCAGTGATGAACAAAATCACCGCGACAGATGCAATGACTAAGCTGTCGAGCGTGCCGATGCCGTAAAGGGTGCTTTGCATGGCGCGGCCCACAGCGATGGCTCCGCCCAGGCCGAGGACGAGCCCGAAAAGCGCAAGCAAGACACCCTGGCGGAGGATGAGTTGCGTGACGTTGCCTCGGCTGGCTCCGAGGGCCATGCGCACTCCAATCTCCTGAGTGCGCTGGGAGACAGTGAAGGACATGAGGCCGTAGATGCCAACGGCGGCCAACACCAAAGCTACCAGGGCGAATCCGGCGTAGAGCTCCATGGTGAAGCGATCGTCAGTGAAGGCGTCGCTCTTCACCTGGTCCATGGTAATTACGTTGGCCAGTGCCACTTCGGGATCGACGGCGTGGACGGCGGCTGCGGCCGTGTGGGCCATGGCGGCTGGGTCCTGCTCGGTCCGGAGGCCGATGGTGGCGTCTGCGCCAAGGGATTGCGCGAAGGGCACATCGACTCCAGGATAATCGTCTCGAAAGCCGCCCTCTCGCACAGTACGCGAGATGCCGACTATCTGCCATTGAACCGGAGGTCCGAGCTTGGGCTGTCCGGGAATGATCTCGTCGATCGAGATGCGCTGCTTGAATGGGTCCAGGCCCTTGAGGTAGCGGCGAACGAACTCTTCATTGACGATGGCGACACGTACGCCGGCGGCGTTGTCCTGCTCGGTGAAGGATCGTCCGCGGACGATCTGGATTCCGAATGTCTTGTAGAAATCAGGGCTGACAGATTGGAATCCGGTGTTCGGACGCTGGGAACGATCCGCGTAAGTGGGCCCGCCGACCAGGGTGAAATCCATGCCGTCGCTGTGGTATTCCATGGGCATTCCGGTTACTACGGCGGCGTCGGAAATGCCGGCGACCGAGTGCATGGCGTTGAGCATTTGCTGGTAGTAGGCGGCCATCTGAGCCGGATCCTTGAAGCGGCCTGCGGGATGGTTGAGGCGGAAGGTGAGAACGTGGTCGGTGCGTAGGCCGACGTCGATTTGAGTGAGGTTATAGAAGCTGTGAATGGCGAGGCCGGCGCCAGCGAGCAGGGTGAGCGCGAGGGCAAATTCGCAAACGATAAGAGCGCGGCGCAGTTTGTGGCTGCTGGAACTGGCTCCGCTGCGGGCTCCATCCCTGAGTCCCTCGGCGGGATCGACGCGGGAGGCATACCAGGCCGGGGCGCAGCCGAAGAGCAGACCGGCAACGGTCGTGGCTGCGAGGGCGATCATGAGGACGTGCGGGTCGAGTTGCAGGACGGCTTCATCGGGCAGCGTGCCACGGGGCATTACGTATCGAATGGCCTGAAGCAGCGCTGCTCCCAGGCCGACCCCGAGGCCACCGCCAACAATGGCCAGGGTGAGACTCTCGACAAGGAACTGGGTGAATATCTGGCCGCGGTTTGCGCCCAGCGCTCCGCGAACGGCGATCTCACGCTGGCGGGCCGCGCCTTTGGCCAGCAGAAGGTTGGCGATGTTGACGCAGGCGATGAGGAGCACGAAGCCGACCGAGCCGAGCAGCAGCCAGAGATTCTGGATGCGTTCTTTGGGCAGGAAGTCGTCGTGAAGCTGCTCGACGGCGACTCCCCAGCCTTTGTTCGAATCGGGATAGGTAGCGGCAATGTTGCGGGCGACTGAATCCATCTCGGATTGCGCCTGCTGGAGGGTCACATTGGGTTTGAGGCGAGCCATGGTGATGAGCCAGTGGTAGTCGTGGTTGATCTGCTCAGGGCGAAAAGCAAGCGGAATGGTCAGGTCAGCGGTGATATCCGCGCCTTTGTTGCCAATGCCGGGTGCGAGGACGCCTACGACGGTGTACTGTTCGCCATCGATCCGCAGGGTCTTGCCAAGGATGTTCTGATCCGCTCCTAAACGGTTCCAGATTTTGTAATTCATCACGACTTCGTGCTGTTTGCCGAGAGCCTCTTCTTCAGGCAACAGATCACGGCCCAGCATGAAGTGGTAGCCGAGCATTTTGTAGTAGCCGGGCGAGCAGCTAAGTGCGTCCTTGACCACCTCTGGGGCGTCTTTGGTGGCGAGATTGAAGCTGGTCCAGTGCAGCGCGATGAGTTGCTGGAAGGACTTGCTCTGGCGGCGCCAGTCGAGAAAGTCTCCAGCGGACATGCCGTTGTTGTGCCCTCCGACGTGCGACCAGACCATGACCAGTTGGTCCGGCTGGGGATACGGCATGGGTTCGAGGAGCGTGGCGTAGACCACAGTGTAGATGGCGGTGGTAGCTCCGATACCCAGGGCGAGGGTGAGGATTACAGCGAAGGTCAGGCTGCGGCTCTTGAGCATCATTCGCAGGCTGTAACGGATGTTTCGCATCAGATTCCGCATCATATTCCGCATCTTCCACCTCGAATTTGGGGGAGGGCTTCGGCTTGTGCTCTGGGTAATAGCATCCCGATGGCCAGACGCAGCGAGAGGGCTGGATGTTGAATAGAAACGGCTTATGAATGATTAGAGGATGACGATTGGATTGTTCTGTGGCCGAAACCGGAAAGGAGTGTTCGAATGTGGACGGCGCAGATGAGCTACCAAGATGGGCTGCTAAGACGGGCTAGCGCGGAGAGATGATGCCGCCTACAGCATGGCGGCGTGGCAGGATGATGCCGCGACGATCAATTTGCGGTGGC
>Ga0302325_10003616_pt1 | contig 36292 bp, 39 predicted proteins | sample Palsa_T0_2_FD_201948 | JGI IMG/M metagenome (GOLD analysis project Ga0302325, IMG submission 201948) | Peat permafrost microbial communities from Stordalen Mire near Abisko, Sweden - Palsa_T0_2 | ecosystem: Environmental > Terrestrial > Soil > Palsa > Peat permafrost | place: Sweden: Abisko...
TCCGCGCGAGCTCTACGAGGTGCAGTATCCCGCGCCCGGCGATCCCGCGCTCGCCTCGCGCGTGCAGGAGCTGCTCGCGCCGCTGCGCGTCGGACGCGACGATACCTGGGGTCTCGACCACGGCACGTGGTCGGTGCTCGTGCACGCCTATCCCGACGCCGACATCCCGGTGGTGCAGCTCGCGATCGACGAGACCCAGCCGCCGTCGTTCCACTACGACGTGGGCCGCCGCCTCGCGCCGCTGCGCGACGAAGGCGTGTTGATCGTGGGCAGCGGCAACCTCGTGCACAACCTGCACGCCTTCGCCTGGGGACGCCACTCGGTGAACCAGTTCGACTGGGCCGTGCGCTTCGAAAAGCAGGCACGCGACCTCCTCGACACTCGCCGCCACGGGCCGCTGATCGACTACGAAGAGCTCGGCCACGACGCGCTGTTGTCGGTGCCCACGCCCGACCACTACTTACCGCTGCTCTACGTCATCGCCACCCAACACGACGACGAGCCCGTCACGTATCCCGTCGAGGGCGGCGACGGCGGCTCGATATCAATGCTCACGGTCCAGATCGGCCATTGAGGGACCGCCTCCGCGAGCAATTGCAAGCAATAGATGTAGCTTCCCGAGCGACCCGCAGACTCTCGAGCTTCCGCATCGAGCGAAGGAGATCGCCGCTAACTTTGCTTGACTCGTATGCCCTATTTGTGTGATAACATGCGTGGCAGATAATAGCTAGCCCCGTGGGTGTGGCATTCTCTGTTCTTTAGGAGAATGATGCGGCTTCGTATTCCGTTCGGACTGCTGGCAGCAGTCGTATTTGGTATGTTGTCCCTGACAGCGTGTAGCGCAGGCGGCTCCTCGGTCCCAAGCCAAACACGCACAACAAAAGACATTCCCTGCACCGAGCCGATGACAGCAGGCCGATCCACGCAATCCGTCCGCTCAGCACAGGACGATTGCAACAATGACGGCTACGGTGATCCCACGTGGGATACGTCGGCAGGCGACCCTGGCTTTACCTTCGACAATCCTAACGGCGACCTATTCTACGCGGCCCAGGATCAGTACGGCAATCCATGCCCACCAGGCGACGGAACGTACGCCGTGATCGGCTGCGTGGGCGCGAAGGCCGGCCAGTACTACTTTGTCATCGCCAATATTACACCAGCGGCAGGCCCGGCTCAGGTCGCGATGCCTGGCGGGATCGCCCAGCGGGGTGATAACTGCACAACGTCGCCGAATCTAGCAGTTGGTTATCCGGTCCCCGGCGGAGCGACAACATCTACGAACGGCCAACCGCTCGGCCCGTACAATAACGCAGCGACGATAACAAATCAGGACGCGGTCCAGGTAACTTATCAGGGAGCACAAAACCATCGGCTATCTAATCGGGACAAAGGCTGACGGCTACTTCTTCACTCCAAACGCAACGTTTTCGGGCAGTGTGGGTGTGGCAGGCGCTAGTTTTTCCACCGGGCCAGTCATCCATCTGCCGTCGCCGAACTTCAACTCGCCCGTCGACCTTTCTGTGATATTACAGTCAGAGCAGCAGTTTTATGTCAGCGCTGGCCAATCGCTACCCTCTTGGATACGCACACCGCTGACGTACATTGCCGGCATGGTACCAACAGTCTCGACGCAGATATGCTTTACCTCGTCCTTGCCGGTGAACAACTGAACCGACATGTGGCGATTTCTAAGCCTAGCCGCAATCCTTGCGCTCCTGACCTGTAGCGTTTGCGGGGAAGCGCGCGGCGCTATCGGCGAAGCTGCTGTGCGGGGCGATAACTGCACGCCGTACAACAACCTCGCGATTGGATTTCCAGTCCCCGGAGGAAACGCGAATGATAAGGATCTGGACGATATCGTGAATCAGTCGGCATTGCTCGATCACGGTTGGCGAATTCTCGGTTGGGTGCTAACGGGGCAAGATGGACGGTACTTCTTCGCGCCGATTCGGGTCATCCCCCGGAACGGAGTCGTAATGTCTACGCCCCCGGTATCATTACCGGTCCCGTCCATCGAGCGTAATGCGATCCCCGCCTGGTACGCCGTGGTCCGCCGACAGCTGATAGAGTCGCACTTCTCAACGCCCGAGGAGTTCGTCCCTGAGTTGCAGTCCTTTACGCTCAGTCCGTGCTTTGCGGCACCGCTTCCCATCGCCAAGCAATGAGGTGACGTGAGTGAGCGATCCAATGGGGCAGCAGTCTCTGCTACTACGCCGCCCCATCGGGCGAGCCTCACGAGCCCGTGCACCTATCCGATCGAAGGTGGTGACGGCGGCTCAATGGGTCGTCTCTCGTTCAGCCTGAGGAGCGGCTGATCCCAAAGGCCTTGACAAGCACGCGCTTCGGGCGCATGCCGTCGAACTCGCCGTAGTGTATGCGTTCCCACGGGCCGAGATCGAGGCGGCCGGCGGTGACCGGCACGATCACCTGGTGCCCAAGCAGCATGCGCTTGAGGTGCGCGTCGCCGTTGTCTTCTCCGGTGCGGTGGTGCGCGTAGTCTAGCCCGGCCGGAGCGAGCTTCTCGACCCAGGCGAGAATGTCGCTCCACAGCCCCGGCTCGTGGTCGTTCACGAACACGCTCGACGTAATGTGCATCGTGCTGACCAGCACCATGCCGTCCCAGAGATCCGCCGCCGCGCGCACGCGCTCGACGTGCTCGGTGATGTCGCGAACCTCGTAGCGCGTCTTCGTCGTGATGGTCAGATAGTCGGTGTACGCCACCGTGTCGGTCATCGGCCGCCTCGAACCTTAAGAAAGTTTAATCGGCATCCGAAATGTTGCCTCTATTTTGCCGAGGCGTTTCCGATTCGTGACGCATGGCGAACTTTGCTCCCAACCCGGAAGCCATCGCGCGCGTGCCGCGCGCGCTCGCCTTTCGGCACGACGCCCTTCCGCTGAACTTGGTCGACGGCGTCTTGGCCGTCGCGCTTCCCGATCCCGACAACGTCGAGGTCGTCGACGCACTGCGCGCCGCGACGCGCCTGCGCGTGCGGCCGCTGCCGATGGCGCGCGAGGCGATTCGAGAGAACCTACGCGCCGCCTACGCCGCTCTGTCCGATTCGGCCCACGGCGACGGCAGCGACGCTCCCGCGGTGCGCGCCGTCGATCGCGTTTTCGCGCGCGCGATCGCCGCCCACGCGAGCGACATCCACATCGAGCCGGCTGCCGGCGGCGGCCGCGTGCGGCTGCGCATCGACGGGCTGCTGCACGAGCTCGACACGATCCCGTCCGAGCTCTTCGCCGCCTGCTCGGCCCGCGTAAAAGTGCTGGCGGGAATGGACGTCGCCGACCGGCGCCAGCCGCAGGACGGCCGCTACGGCATACCGTTCGAACAGCGCGAGATCGACGCCCGCGTCGCATCGGTACCGACCATCGGCGGCGAGAAGCTCGTCATCCGGCTGCTCGACGGCTACGCGTCAGCGCCGGAACTCGGCGCGCTCGGGATGCCGTCCGCGATCCTCGAGCGATACCGGGCCGCCGTGCACGCACCTTGGGGCTTCGTGCTCGCGACGGGCCCGACGGGCAGCGGCAAGACGACGACGCTCTATGCTTCGCTCGCCGAGCTCGACACGCGAACGCGCAACGTCTGTTCGGTCGAGGATCCGGTCGAGATGCGCCTGCGCGACGTCTCGCAGGTTCAGGTCAACGTCCGCGCCGGCGTCACCTTTCCCGTCGCGCTGCGCGCCTTCATGCGCAGCGATCCGAACGTCGTCATGGTCGGCGAACTCCGGGACGCCGACACCGCTGCGGTCTCCGTTTCCGCCGCACTCGCCGGTCAAATGGTCTTCACGACGTTCCATGCGACCGACGCACCGCGCACGATCGACCGCCTGATCGAGCTCGGCGTTGCTCGGCACTCGCTCGCCTCGGCCCTGACGGCCGTCGTCGCCCAGCGTTTGGTGCGCAAGCTGTGCGAGCGCTGTCGTGTTCGCGCGGTGATTCCGGCCCAGCTTCGCCAAGCGTTGAGCACGCCGCAAGAGACCTGGTACGTGGCCGCGGGGTGCCGGGCGTGCGATGGGACCGGCTTCCTCGGCCGGACGGGAGTCTACGAGCTCCTGTCGGTAGACGATGCGACGCGCGACGCCATTGCGACCGGTGCCTCGAGCGTGCACGTCGCCGCGGTCGCCGCCCGCGGCAGTTACCGCTCGATGCGCGAGGACGCGCGCGCAAAGGTGCTCGACGGAATCACCACCTACGACGAGATCGTCCGCGTCGTCTCGTGGGACGCGATCCGTTGAGCCTCGGCGCGATCCGGGTCCACGAGCTCATTCGGACCGCTCGCGCTCGCGCTGCCACGGACCTGCACTTCGGCGGCGAGGAACGGCCGGCGATGCGGATCGACGGGCGGCTCGTTCTCGTCGATGCGCCGGCCTTCGAGGAACCGGTCGTACGGGAGTTCGTCGCCGCCGCATTCACCGGCGCCCAGCGCGCGCGGCTCGACGCGCGCGGCACCGCCGACGCTGCGGCACCTCGCTCCGCGGACGGCGGCCCCTATCGCGCTCACGCCTACCGGCATGTCGGCGGGCTGCGCATCGCGATTCGCCTGCTCTCGGAGCAGGTGCCGTCGCTGGAGGCGCTGGCTCTGCCGAATGCCGTCGCCGAGTTCGCGCGCCGGCCGGCCGGCCTGGTGCTCTTCACCGGCCCGACCGGCAGCGGTAAGACCACCGCGCTGGCAGCGCTGATCGATCGCATCAACCGTGACAGCGAGCGCAACGTGGTCACCGTCGAGGATCCGGTCGAGTACGCCCATCTTCCGGCTCGGTCGCTGATCACGCATTGTGAGATCGGTCGCGACGTCAGCGACTACGAAGAGGCGCTGCGGGGATTCCTGCGAGCCGACCCGGACGTGATCTTGATCGGCGAGATGCGCGATCAGATCACAATCGCCGCCGCGCTCACGGCCGCGGAGACCGGACACCTGGTCTTCTCGACGCTGCATACCAACGACGCAGCGCAAACGGTCGACCGCATCGTCGACGCCTTTGCGCCCGAAGCGCACGCCCAGGTTCGCTCGCAGTTGAGTTCCGTGCTGACGGCCATCGTCGCGCTTCGCCTGGTACCGCGCGCCGGCCGGTCCGGGCGCCGCGCCGCGGCCGAGATCCTGGTCGGCACCGATGCGGTTCGCGCTCTCATTCGCGAGGGCAAGACGCACCAGCTTCGCAACACGATCGTGACCGGCCGTGCAGCCGGGATGCAGACGCTCGAGGCTCACCTGTCCGAGCTCGTCGTGCGCGGTGAGATCACGCTGGCGGCCGCTCAGGCCGCAACGAGCCGGCCGACCGAGGTGCGCGCGTTCGAACGGAGCGCCACATGAGCGCGGCGCTCTATCGTTACGCCGCTCGTACAGCCGAAGGCGAGCGGATTCGCGGCTCGATGCAAGCGCCCTCGGCCGATCACGTCGTGGCCGCACTGCGGTCGCGAACGCTCTTTGTCACCGCGATCGAACCCGAATCCGCGCTCAGACGCGCCGTGGGGCGCACGCTCAACCTCGGCGGCCCCTCGCGCCGCGCGATGCTGACGTTCTTCCGTTCCTTTTCGACCTTGATCCGCGCCGGTGTTTCGATGCGTCGCGCGCTCGACGTCACGGTGGAACGCGCAAACGACCGCAGGCTGTGCGAGGCGCTCCGGGCGGTCGGCGCGGACGTCGAGCACGGCGCACCGTTGAGCGACGCAATGGCCCAGCGGCCGCGAGCGTTCCCGCCGCTGTACGTCGCGATGGTTCGGGCCGGCGAGGCCGGCGGTATTCTCGACGACGTCCTCGAGCGGCTGGCCACCTTATTGGAGCGGGACGCCGACGTGCGCAAGAAGATTCGCGCTGCGCTCGCCTACCCGGCGGTCGTCGTCACTGCGGCGTTCGGGCTCGTCCTGTTCTTGATGGTGCGCATCGTGCCGATGTTCGCGCAGATGTTCGGCGCGTTCCACGTCGAGCTGCCGCTCGCCACCAAGCTGCTGCTCGCGACGAGCGACTCGCTTTCTCGGCCGACCGTATGGCTCGGAGCCGCCGCCGTCGCCGCGCTCTTGTTCACTGCCGCCGCCGCGACCGTGCGAACCGAGCGCGGCGCCCTCGCAGTGGATCACGTCCGCCTGCGGCTGCCGGTCGTGGGTCCGATGCTGCACAAGGCGATCACGGCGCGGATCGCGCTGATGCTTGCGACCTTGATGCGCTCCGGCGTCGAGCTCGTCGCGGCACTCGAGGTCGTGCGGCCCGTTGCTGGCAGTCGCGTGTACGCGCGCGCGTTGCGGGACGTCGACATTGCGGTGCGCGCCGGCGAGCCGCTGACGGCGCCGCTCGACGCCGCGCGTATCTTCGACCCGCTCGCCGTCGCGCTGGTGCGCGTCGGTGACGAGACTGGGCTGCTCGACGAAATGCTGTTCAAGATTTCAGCATACTTCGAAGCTGATGTCGAGGCCGCAATCGCGACGCTGGGGTCCGTGATCGAACCGGCCTTGATCGTTGCGCTCGGCGCCGTCGTCGGTTTCATCGTCTTTTCCGTGTTCATTCCCCTCTACACCTTGATCGGGAGCGTCTCGCAATGATTCATACCGACGAGCTGATCGCGCGCTATTGCGCGGAACGCACCCTCGAGCTTCGCAACGCCGTCGTCGATGCGCACCGGTACCTGTGCTCCCGCGGCGCGCGGAAGTTCAAACGATCTCACAACGAACGAGCGGATCTCGAACAGGTCGCGGCGCTCGGACTGATCAAAGCAGCGAACAACTACCGCGCCGAAATGCGGACGCCGTTCCAGGCATACGCCTGGATCATGATCGTCGGCGAGCTGATGCACCACGTGCGCGATCACGAATGCATCGTGCGCCCGCCGCGCGCGCTGATCGCGTTGGAAAAGCGGTACGTCCAAGCGTGGGACCGCCTATGTGCGGCGAATCAGCGCGAGCCGACGACTGCCGAGCTCGCGTGCGCGCTGGGCGTCACCGTTCACAGCGTCATCGAGCTGCGGCGCCTGCGACGTGCAGGACCCGCCGCATTAGCGGAAGCCGAGACGGCAGAGCGCCCCGAGCTGATCGATATGTTGCCGGCGGCTGACCGCGGCCTCGGGCTCGACGAGCGCATCGCGCTCTCGGTTGCCGTCGACGAGCTGGGTGCGCGCGAGCGCGCGATCATCTTCGGTACGTATGGCGCCGGCTTGACGCAGACCGAGATCGCGCAGCGGCTCGGGCTGTCGCAGAGCCATGTCTCGAAGCTGCTCTCGCGAGCACTGGCTCGCATCGGACGGTGCGTCGCCTGAGAGTCATACGCGTCGACGTCATCGGGCACCGCGCACAGCAGAACACACCCGGAGGACGACCTTGCACAACACCGCAACGCCCGACCATGAACGCGGCTTCACGTTGATCGAGCTGATGATCGTCGTCGCGATCATCGCCATCTTGGCCGGTATTCTGATCCCGAACTTTGTCAACGCGCGCTCGCAGGCACAGACCGCGGCTTGCGAGTCCAACATGCGGTCGATCGCCACGGCGCTCGAGCTGTACTACGCCGACAATCAAGTGTATCCGACGGCATCGGGAGCCGCGGTTGTACCGGAGTTGTTCACTGCCAACGGCGTCGCATATCTCAATAACACGCCGAAGGACCCGGCTGCCCAGAGCTCCTCGGCGACGTACTCGGTGACCACGACACAGGCCACCGGCGGAAATCCGGCCGGCTATACGATTCAATGCCCCGGCATCCACGCGGGTTCGACGCTCGCCAAGCTGCCGCTGGCCAACGGAACGTTGTGCGGCGCGAACTGCACGGCGACCAAAATCCTGTATGTTGCTAGTGAAGGGCTCGAGGCCGGGCCGTGATCGACTTCGTGGGCGCCGGACTGCAGGCCGTCGCGACGCGTTCGTCGCTCGCCTGCCCGCTGGTGTTCGCCGCCGGTTTGGTGACGAGCCTCGGTCCGTGCGCGGCACCGCGGTACGTCGCCGTCGCGGCGCTCGCCAATTCGACGGCGCGGCCCGGCCGGACGGTGGCGCTCTTCATCGCGGGGCTGGTCGGAGCGTACGTGTGCCTAGGCACGGCAGCGAGCGCGCTGGTCGCCGTTCACGCGTGGTCGACCTACGTCTACGTCGCGCTCGCGCTCGCGTTGACGATCGGTGGTGCGATGACGCTTCTCGGCCCGGGCGGGAGCGCGCACACGCGGTGCGCGTCACACCGCCGCGCGTCGCACGGCGGTGCGTTCCTCCTCGGCGCGTCGAGCGCCTTCGTCGTCTCGCCGTGCTGCACGCCGGTCATCGCGGGGATCGCGGGCTTGACGATCGTCAGCGGCCGCGCGTGGGACGGCTTCACGCTGTTGGCGTCGTTCGGCCTCGGACACGCAGCGCCGCTCGCGGCAGCCGCCTTCGTCAGCGACCGTTTGTCGGCGGTCTTGCGGAAGGTGGCTGCATCGCCGGCACCGTCGGTCGTAGCGGGGACGCTGATGCTCGCCCTCGCCGCGTATTTCGGAGCGCTCGCGTGACGCAAATCTCCCGTTCGCGACGGGTCTTGATCGCGGCCGTCAGCCTCGGCTTGGCGGTGCTCGTGTTCCGCGGGCACGTCGCCTCGGCGCTGGTCACGCGCGGCGACGATCAGCTCGGGTCGGGCAACATTGATGCCGCGGTGCGCAGCTACGCGCGCGCCACGCGTTTCGACACGCGTTCTGCGGTCGCCGCCGATCGGTTGGCCTTCTTCCTACTCATGCGCCGGCGGACCGGCGACGCGGCGAGCGCATTTGCCGTCGCCGATGCGGCGCTGCGCACGTCGTCCAACGACGCTGCGTTGCTCGCCGACCGCGCGTTCGCCGGCAACCGGCTGGGACGCTGGCGGGCTGCCGAACGCGACTTCGCCGCGGCTGCGGCCATCGCGCGCGATGCGCGCTACGCGCATCTCGCCGCTTGCATGGCGGAACGGCTGCACGACCGTCGCGGCGCACGCCGCCACCTGCGACTCGCGCTGGCCATGGATCCCGACTATCTGCCGGCGCGGGTCCTGCTCGGGAAAGTCCGCGAATGATCGCGCCGGCGGCCGTCGCTTCGGTCTGCGCTTCGCTGATCGCAGCCCACTTCGACGCGCGAACCGGGCGCATCCCGGACCGCGTGACGCGGCCGGCCTCGGCGATCGCGCTGGCAGCCGCGGCGGCGACCGGCCTCGTGTCGGCGGCCATCTTGGGCGCCGTCACCGTCGGTGGATCGCTACTACTCCTCTACGCGATCACGCGCGGACGCGGATTGGGTCTGGGCGACGTCAAGCTGGCGACGGTCATCGGCATCGGATTCGGCCCTACGGCAGGACTCGCCGCGCTCGGCGTCGCGTTCGTTGCGGGCGCGATCTATGCGTCGTGGCTGCTCGCGACCAAACGCGCCGATCGCCGTGACGCGTTGCCGTTCGGCCCCTTTCTCGCTGCAGGGACCGTCGTCGCCGCGCTGATCGTGTCGGGGCTGCCGGCGTGAGGCGAAGCCGGACGCTTCCGCTCGGAATCGACATCGGTGCGGCGCGCACGCGCGTCGCCCTGGTCGAACGCGACCACGCAGGGGTCGCGAACCTCGTTGCGGTTGCGGCTCGAGAGACCGCCGGCGACGCCGCGGCAGCGATCGCTTCGGCGCGCGAAGAGTTGCAGACGCACGAACGCCGCTGCGTCCTCGCGCTCGGCAGTTGCGACGCGCACTTGCGAACGAGCACCTTTCCCGGGATGCGCGGCGCCGAACGCGTCCGCGCTGCACGGTATGACGCCGCGCCGTTCCTCGGATTCCCGGCCAGCGATGCCGTCGTCCGCGTCGTTCCGATCGAGGGCGATCGCTGCGTCGTCGGCGTGGCACGTCGTGCGGAGCTCGTTCGGCGCGTCGATGCGGCGCGCGCCGCCGGCCTGCGGCCGATCGCTGTCGACGATGCCGCATTGGCCTTGACCCGCGTCTTCCCGCAAGCCGGTGCGATCGTCGACGTCGGAGAACGTGCGACGCAGCTCGTGCTGGCAAACCGGCCCGTTCCGGTGTGCCGCGCCTTCGGTGGTGGCGGCGCCGCATTGACCGCCGCGGTCGTCGCATCGCTCGGCGTCGATGAGGTCGCCGCGGAGGCGCGTAAACGCAGCATCGGCCTCGCCGGCGCCGGAGAATACGCGCGCGACGCCTTGGTCGAGCAGCTCGCGTCGGCGCTGGTGGAGCATCGCTCGCGCGCGCGGACCGAGCTCGACGGAATCGTCATGGTCGGAAACGGTGCGCGTCTGTCGGGCTTGGCGGAGGCGCTCGAACGCGCCGTCGCGCTCACGGTGCGACTTGGGGCTCTCGAGCCGGACGTCTCATGCAGCCTGCCGCCGGATGTCGTTCGCGCGGCCGCTCCGGACTGGGCCTTGGCCTACGGGCTCGCGCGCTGGGCGGAGGCTGCGTGAAGCGGATCAACTACCTCGTCGCGCCTGGCGAACGGCTCTTCGGCGACACGCTGCGCTCGGCCGCGTCGCCGCGGCTGCGGCTTGCGGTCGTCGCGATCGGCGGCGCGCTCGCTTCGCTCGTGTTGCCGTACTGCGCCGAGTCGACGCGCCTGCACGAGCTGGAATCCGCGGCCTCAGCGTACCGGACAGAGCTGGCGGACATTGCGGTCGACGTCGGGCGCGTGCGCGGCTTGGAACGCAACATTGCAAAGCTGCGCGCGGTGAGCGACGAGGTGGTCGCGATCCGGCGCTCGGGCGGCATGCGCGCCGACGAGATCGCCGAGCTCGGCAACGCGTTGCCCAGCGAGTCTTGGCTGACCGCGCTCCGCCGCGACGGCGAAGCTTTGGAGGTCCAAGGCGGCAGCGCGCGCCTCAGCACCGTCGCGGCGACGATCGCGGCCTTGGCGCGACTTTCTCGCTACTCGGGGGCGCGTTTGGTCAGCGCCTACGGCGGCGAATCCAGGCCCCAAGTGAGCTACTCCATCGTCCTGGAACGGCGGCGGTGAAGCTGAACGCCGCCGTCGCCACATGGTCGGCTGCCGCGCTGATCCTCACCGGTGGCTCGTTCGGCGTGATCAGCGCCTCCGAGCGTCACATCGCCGAACAGCGAGCGGCGAACGACGGTCTCGCCGCGCAGCTCGCAGCGGATACCCTGCTGCTGCGGTCGCGCGGCTCGCTCTTGGCCGAGCTCAACCGATTGCGCGCGAACCAGGGGCGGCAAGCCGGCCGCGATTCCACACCGGTCGTCGCGCGTTTCATCCGCGATGCCGCGACGACCGCACAGCGCGAGCACACGACGATCGCCTCGATCGCCGTCGCCAGCGGCTCCGGCTTGCCGCAGGGTCGCGGCGCAGCGCTCGCGTCGAACGCCCTGTCCGTAACGGTCGAGGGACACTACGCCGCCGTGCTCGCGGTGATTCGCGCGCTGTCGGCGCTTCCGGTTCCCGCCCAGATCGACGTCGTCTCCATGGTTCGATCGACCCGGCCCGGCACGGCCACCGTATCGGCCGTCCTCCACGCCGCGCTCGAGCCCGTCGGGTCGCTTACGCCTGCCGATGTTCGCGATCGATCGTAGAACGCGCGCCGCGGTGGCGTGCGCGGCCTTGATGACGTTCGCCGGCGCGCTGCGGGTCGCCCCGACGACGGCGCACGATGAGACGGCACCGACTCGGCAAGCAGTCCCGCCCCAAGCCACGCCGAAGCCGGAACGCGTCACCGCCGTGCTGCCGCGGCGCGACCCGTTTGCCGGCGGCCCATCGCCTGCCGGCGCATCCGCCACACCGGCAGCCGTCGTGCAGGCGACACTGCCCGCTATCCCGGCGGTGCTGAGCGCGTTGCCGCCCAATGCGGGTGCGGGCGGCGCGTCGTTCCCGTTCGCGCCGGCCGAGCACGTCAGCGCGGTCGTCACGGGCAGTCACCCGTTCGCCCTGATCGACGACGGCTCCACGACGCGACTGGTCTCGCCCGGCGACCGTTTCGACGGCGAACGCATCGTTGCGATCGACGGCGCCGGCGTCCATCTCGAAACCGGTACGACGCTGTCGACGATGAGCCGGCCGTCATTTCTCCAAACGACTACCGGAGGGCGACACCCGTGAAACGACTGGTCATCATGATCGTAGCGCTCGTCGCGCTGGCGTTCCCCGCCGCAGCGCACGAGGACCGGCTCAGCATCGACGCGCACGACGTCGAGCTTGCCGACGTCATCCGTCTGCTCGGCGCGCAGTCGGGACGCAACGTCGTCGCCGACGGCTCCGTGAAGTCCCAGCGCGTCACGCTGCGTCTGACCGGCGTCACCTTCGACGAGGCACTCAACACGCTGGTCACGGCATACGGCTTGCAGCTGCACCACGACGGCCGGATCACGATCGTCGGAGACGCCGCATCGATGAACCGGCGCTACCCCGACGATTCGACGTCCGCCGGAACGCAGACGGCAGCGATCTCCATGCATCACGCACGACCGGATGACATCGTCGCGTCGCTGCAGACCGCGCTCGCTCCTGGCACGGTCGTGATCGGCGACAAGCGCACGGGAACCATCGTCATCACCGGCAGCGCGACGACTCTCGCTCGGGCGCGGAGGCTCGTCGAGGCCCTCGATGCGCCGGCGTTCGGCACCGGCGGCACGTTCGCGCTGCAGGTGATTCCGCTGCGCAACATTCGCGCCAGCGAGGCGCTCCACGCGCTCAAAGGGGTCGCGCCGGACGGCGCCGTCTTCGCCGACGATCGGCAGAACGCCGTCGTCGTCACCGGAAACAGCGAGTTGCTCTCGAACGTGCGCGCGCTCTTGGCAAGCATCGACGCTCCAGGTCGACAGGTCATGATCGAAGTCCGCGTCGCCGACGTGCAGCCGGTCAACGATACGACCGACGTCGGGGTCCAATTCGGCGGGACGAGCTTCGGCGCCGGAGCTCTGGCCCAATTCCCGTACACCCTCACCAAGAGCTCGGTGGTCGTGAACGCGCAGATCGACACGCTGATCCAGCGCGGACGAGCGTCGATCCTCGCCGAGCCCAAGATCGCGACGCTCAACAACCGAGAAGCATCGCTGCTGGTGGGCGAGCAGTATCCCGTCGTCACCGTCAACCAGCAGACTGGCTTCCCCAGCGTGCAAACGATTGACGTCGGCGTGCGCTTACGGCTGACACCGACGGTCGGCGACGACGGCTCGATCACCGCGGACCTGCATCCGGAATATTCTCAAATTATCGGATTCAACGACAGTTTCCCGATCATCGCGAACCGCAAGATCGACGCCACGCTGCGCGTGCGGGACGGCGAGACGATCGTGCTGGGCGGCCTGTTCGAAGACGTCGATTCCGCGACGATCACGAAGTTTCCCGTGCTCGGCGATCTCCCGGTGTTAGGCGCGTTCTTCCGCAACCGCCAGACCTCGCACAACAAGGACGAAGTCGTCTTCTTCATCACCCCGCACGTGTTGGCGGGAGACGGGAAAACCAACTAACCCGCCGAGCCGCCGCGGGCTCGACCGAGCCCGTCGGCGCTGCGCGGGGTCTTTCTTTTGGCCACCTGTCGTATGTAGAGGGTGTCTCATTGTCCGCCGCGTACATGGGCACTCGACCTGTTCGTCGAGGAGATGCTACATGCGATCTGCTCTGCTTAGCGGTTCCGCCGCGCTCGCGCTGCTGCTCGCCGGGTGTACGGGGAACTCCATCAGTCAGCCGACTTTGGGGGGAATCCCCCAACCGACCGGCGGGATCAACAGCAGCGGCCTCTCGTTGCTGACGACGATGGCGATCCCGGCCTGGACCGCCGGCACATCGGTGACGTACGACATCTCGAACGTCGATCCAACGGTGCACAACCTGTACTTGTCCGATCGCTTCAGCAAGGCGGTCGACATCTTCAACACCACGAGCCTCACGCTGACGGCGCAGGTGCCGGGGTTCACCGGGCAATCGGCGGCCGGAAACAGTCACTCCGGCCCCAACGGCGTCTATCCGGATCCGGGCACGCCGTACGTCTTCGCCGGGGACGTCAACGCGATCAAGGTGGTGAACTACCAGACCGCCTCGATCGCCAAGGTGATCCCGAACGGCACGACGGGCGTGCGCACCGACGAAGGCTGCTTCGATCCGGTCGACGGGATCGTCGCGTTCACGACGCCGGAGGCGTCACCGCCGTACATGACGTTCGTGAACGCCGCGTCGCAGACGATCATCGCGACGCTGTCGTTCCCCAACGCGCAAGGCCTCGAGGACTGCAGCTACGATCCGGCCCAGGGCGTCTTCATCTTCAGCAGCGACGGTACCCTCGCGAACGGGAATCCGGGCGGCGCGAACCCGCACGGCGAACTCGAGATCGTTACAGCGGCGAGCGTGCTCGCCGGTGCGCCGGCAATTGCGCAGTCGTATGCCGAGGGGAACTGCTATCCCGCCGGCGGGGCACTGGGCGAGAACGAGGAGTGCGCGCAGACGTGCGATCCCGTCGGCGGCGGCGCGCCGACCGGCACCCCCGTCGTCACCCTGATTTTCAACGCCAAGACCGGAGTCATCATGACGACGATCACGCAAGTCGGCGGCGCCGACGAGATGGCGTACGATCCGAAATTCCACCGGTTCTACAGCGCCTCGCGCAATCAGACGTCGACCGGCGTCGTCGGCGGTACGGTCACGCCCGTGCTCGGCATCATCAACGCCGACACGCTGACGTGGATCGCGAACATACCCACCGGCGCGGGCGTGCACTCGGTCGCGGTCGACTCGAACAACGGCAACGTCTTCGTGCCGATCCCGCCGACCACCACGACAGCGGGCGGCGAAGGAGTCTACGGACCGAGCACGAGCACGGCGAGCGCGCACCGCGCCCACATGTGAGCTAGAGCGCCCGAAAGGGAACAGGCCATCGCCGCATACGTTTGTGGCGATGGCCTGAAGCACTCTCGGCTGGGCGCTCAGAGACCCTTAACTGGACCCTTGTCGAAGCATGTCGCTAGCTCGTTCTTAGCAAGCAGAAGCGACTTGACGCGACGCCCCTGAGGTATCTCATAGAAAGTCAGCGGCCGGGATCCGGAAGTCGGATCGAACCATGACGCTTCCGGCACCGCAATTGCGGACAATACCTGAAATAGCGAGCGCTTCCCCGCGTCCGAGCTATATTCGACGAAGAGTCTGTGCTCGCGGGTCTCGTAGAACCACGCTTGTGGAAGACTCTGATCTTGAGTAATCGTCCCGTCGATATCGACGACGTCCGTCTGTCGCTCGTTGGAGCGATTTAATGGGAGATTTGCGCCGAGGCCGGCCGGTGATTCGTAGCAGTGCGCCCCGCCGATCTTCGGCACTGCGGCACGAGCGTGACCAGCCTGGGCCGCGAGAAGGCAGATGACAGCAGCGCCGAACACCCATATACGAGGCCACATGGCTAGACGGGCAGGGGTCTCGAGAAGCAATAGCCGGTGCCTTTGCCGCTGCCGTTAATGGGATAGTCTTTAAAGAATTGATTCATCTGTTGCCCCGTCAATGGCGGCGTTATACCGCTTTGAGTATTGTTGATCGCGGCCCCAAGCGGTGTCGCCGCCGCGAGGTTCGCAAAGAAACTACCGTCCGCGCCTGTCGACTGAATGAAATACTGACCCGCTGTGTTGACATATACGTAGCCAACAATCGTGTATCCCCCCGGAGTTACCCCGCCGACGGCGCCAGGATTCGATACGAAAGTTGTTGGTTCGTAGATGTAATAGATATTGATGATCGTCGCCTTGCTTTGGTTGATCGGCATGTTGGCGCCCAACGATGCGCCGCTGTTGGTCTGCGGACACGGCGCGCCCGACTTTGGCGGTATCGCAACAATGAGCTTTGGCAACTGACCGATGTTGGAGGTTCCAGGCGAATAACCGTACGCGACGACGACGGGTAACGGCTGGTGGGACGTGGTGGACGAACCGCCGATGATTTGCAAGCAGTTGTCGTTGCTGTCGCAGGACCATTGCGTACCGCCAGGCGCCATATAGGTTCCATCAGGGTTTTGGGTAGAGCCTGAAGGCAGTGTCGCTTCGATGGAACCCATGCCGAGCTCTGGGTCATCCAGTCCCATGGCTACCTGCGGGTCGACAAATCCCGTATCGCCATCGCCGCCGTCGCCGCCGTCATCATCGCAGTCGTCCTTCGTCGAGCGAACGGACTTCACCGAGCGCGCCGCGGACAATTCGATCGTACAATTCTGCGTGGCACGAGGCTGACCGGCTAAGATCGAGGAGTTCGTCCCGCCGCTGCAAGCTGCCAGGGACATGCTAAATACGACTGCTGTGAGCAGTCCGGACATAGGACGAAATCGCATGCTTCTCCTAAGAAGTAGATGCCCACACCAGGGCGCGTTTTTGGACCGACCCCTTTCATCGCATGATAGCTCAAATGTATCAATACGAGGAAACGTCAAGTTTTCGACAGCGGCAAAGGGCGTTTGCGTGAGTAAGAAAGGGCCTATCTGCAAACGGAGGGGCGCGAGCGACCTCAGCTTTCGCGACTGTCGCCGCTGAGCGACGCAATGCAATCCTTCGAGCGGTCAAGCGACACCCCGGTCCCCTTTCATCTCAAGCGCCCTACAGTGCAAACCGCAGAACGCGTCAAACATGACGAAAACACCGCGAACGCGAACGATGGCGGCAGCAAGATCACAACGCGAAGGTTGACAAAACGTGCTAGGTGCCGGGTCGATGCCGCTTCTTGCGAAACTCCCACGCGTTGTTGAACGATATTGGGCGATGATGCTACGGTTGCTCACTCGTACGTGCGCCCTGTCCGCTGCTCTTCTGGTGCCCATTCCCCCACTCGGCGCGTCGGCGGCGTCGCTGTCGACGCCGCCGAACGTCGATGCGTCGTTCGTGGCGGGGTCGCTGCAGATCGATCGCTACGGCAAGGGCGATCCAATCGTGTTGCTGCCGGGGCTGACGGCGGGCACGTGGGAGTGGTACGACACGATCCGTCACCTCGACGTGCATCACACCGTGTATGCGATCTCGCTACCTGGCTTCGACGGGCGGCCGCCGGCGAATCCGCCGCTGTTCGACCGCTTCACGTCGGACTTCTGGTCGTTCGTCAACACGCAGCACGTCGCGCGGCCGGTCGTCATCGGGCACAGCCTCGGCGGCACGCTGGCGATTTTGCTCGGCGAGCAGCATCCCGAGCGGCTGCGCGGGATCATCGCGCTCGACGGGATGCCGCTGTTCCCGGGGATGGAGCGGGTCACGGCGGAGCAGCGCGCGGACGGCGCGCAGCAAGCCGCCACCACGATCGCGGCCGAATCGCAGACCCAGCTGCGCGACTACGAGAAGACCTACATGAACGGGCCCGGCGGCGTGCTCGATTCCGCCCTGGCCGATCAGCTCGCCGACCTCGAGGCGCGCGGCGATCCGCCGACGATCGCCGAGTGGCTGCGCGAGGACCTCGGCGGCGACTTGCGCCCCGATCTGCCGAAGATCCGCGTGCCGCTGCTCGAGATCGCCCCCTTCAACCAGGCCGACATGGCCAATTCCCTCCATCCGTTCACGGCCGACCAGAAGGTGCAGTACTACGAGACGCTGCTGGCCGGCGCGCCCCGAGTGCAGGTCGTCTCGATCGCACCAGCGCGTCACTTCGCCATGCTCGACCAGCCCCAGCAGTTCTTCGCGATCGTCGACGCGTTCATCGCCCAGAACCGCTAGCGGAATCGCGCCGGACGCGGCGGAAGCCACCGGCATGATCGTGCGCCGCATCGTCATGCTGTCGGTTCTGCTTCTCGCACCGCTCGCTGCGCCGGCCGCATCGGCACCCGTCGCCGCTCCGGCGGCGAGCCCGTGGACCACGGTGCTGCAGTGGCGCTCGATCGGGCCGATTCGCGGCGGACGCACGAAGGCCGCCACCGGCGTGCCCGGGCGCCCGCACGAGTTCTACATCGGCGCGGTCAACGGCGGGATCTTCAAGAGCACCGACGCCGGGCGGACGTGGCGGCCGATCTTCGACGATCAGCCGACCGCGTCGATCGGCGCGCTGGCGGTCGCGCCGTCGGCGCCCGACACGGTCTACGCCGGCAGCGGCGAGGGATTGCAGCGGCCAGACCTCGCAGTCGGTGACGGGATCTACAAGTCGACCGACGGCGGCGCCCACTGGACGCATCTGGGGCTGCGCGAAGGACAACAGATCGCCAAGATCGTGGTCGATTCGCACGATCCGAACCGGCTCTTCGTGGCGGTGCTCGGCCATCCGTATGGGCCGAATCCCGAACGCGGCCTGTACCGCTCGACCGACGGCGGCGCCACGTTCGAGCGCGTGCTCCACACCGGCGACGACACCGGCGCGTTCGACGTGACGTTCGATCCCAGTGACGCGCGCACGCTGTACGCGACGCTGTGGGCGGCGCGGCAGTCGCCGTGGGAGACGATCGACGGCGGTTCGTTCGAGCTGCCGCAATCGGGAACCGGACTCTACAAGTCGACCGACGGCGGCACGACGTGGAAGCAGCTCGAGGGCGGTCTGCCCACGCCGGCCAAGGGCCTCGGCCGCATCGCGGTCGCGGTCGCTCCGAGTGACACGAAACGCGTGTATGCGATCGTCGACGCGAACGAGGGCGACGGCCTGTACCGTTCCGACGACGCCGGCGCGTCGTGGAAGCTGATGAACGGCACCGAGCGCATCGCGGAGCGCGGCGACGACCTGGCGACCGTAGGCGTCGATCCGCGCTATGAAAACGTCGTCTACCTGACGAACACGTCGACCTACAAGTCGACCGACGGCGGCGCGACGTTCGACGCCTGGCGCGGCGCGCCTGGCGGCGACGACTACCAGAGCATCTGGATCAACCCCGACGATCCGAGCATCATCCTGCTGGGCAGCGACCAAGGCGCGATCGTCACGCTCAACGGCGGCGCGTCGTGGAGCTCGTGGTACACCGAGTCGACCGCGCAGTTCTACCACGTGATCACCGACGACCGCTTTCCGTATCGCGTCTACGGCGGCCAGCAGGAGAGCGGCAGCGCCGAAGTCCTCTCGCGCGGCAACGACGGCGCGATCACGTCGCACGACTGGCACCCGGTCGGCACCGAAGAGTACGGCTACGTCGCGCCCGACCCGCTGCACCCGGGGATCATCTACGGCGGCAAGGTCACCCGTTTCGACGAGGCCACCGGACAGACGCGCGAGATCGGCCCGGTCGTCTCGTGGCGCGGCAACCCTGACTATCGCTTCAAGCGTACCGCGCCGCTGGCGTTCTCGCCGGCCGATCCGCGCGCGTTGTATCTCGGCTCGAACGTGCTGTTCGAGTCGACCGACTACGGCGCCCACTGGCGCATCGTGAGCCCCGACTTGTCGCGACCGGAGACGCCGGCGCCGCCCAATCTCGGCAACTTCGCCCAGACCGCAGCCGCCAAGCGTCCGCACCGCGGCGTGATCTATGCGCTCGGACTGTCGCCGCGCGACCGCAACGTCATCTGGGCCGGCACCGACGACGGTTTCGTGTGGCGCACCGCCGACGGCGGACGGCACTGGCGCAACGTCACGCCGCCCGGCGTCGGGCCCTGGGCGAAGATCTCGATAATCGACGCGTCGCCGTTCGACGCGGCGAGCGCGTACGTCGCCGTCAACCGCATTCGCCTCGACGAGCAGCGCCCGCAATTGTTTCGCACCCACGACGGCGGCGCGCACTGGACGGAGATCGACCGCGGGATCGACGCCGCGCCGACCAACGTCGTGCGCGCCGATCCGCAACGCCGCGGCCTGCTCTTCGCCGGGACCGAGCGCGGCGTATGGGTGTCGTTCGACGACGGGACTTCGTGGTCGTCGCTACGGTTGAACCTGCCGGCCACGTCGGTGCGCGATCTGGTGATCCACGGCGACGACGTCGTGATCGCGACGCATGGACGCGGCTTCTGGATCCTCGACGACGTTGCACCGCTGCGCCAGGCATCCGTGCTCGCCGGATCGGCGCCCGCGCTGCTCACACCGGAAGTCGCCTGGCGCGTGCCGCGTGACACGTGGACCGATACGCCGCTGCCACCCGACGAGCCGTTCTCCGCCAACCCGCCGACCGGCGCGGTGCTCGACTACTTTTTGCCGCAGGCCGTATCGCGTGTGACCCTCACGATCAGCGACGCGCACGGCCACATCGTGCGTCGCGTGTCGAGCGACGATCCGCTCGACGCCGTCGACCCCGCCTCGCTCGACGTTCCGGCCTGGTGGATCGCCCCGCCGACGCGTCCCGACGCGACCGCAGGCGCGCACCGGTACGTTTGGAATCTGCGCGAATCGAGGCCGCGAAGTTTCCAATTCGGCGCGCCGATCGCCGGGATTCCCCACGAGACGCCGCTCGAACCCCAAGGCGCGGAAGTGCCACCCGGAATCTACGCGCTCACCTTCGACGCGGACTCCGTCGGCACGACCAGTCCGTCTCACGCGCACGCCGCCGCGACGCTCGTCGTTCGCGAAGACCCGCGCGTCCACGTCTCGACGGCGGCCTTGCAAGCGCAGTACGAGCTCGCGTCCGCGATCGCGCGGTTGGTCAACGAGTCGTACGCTGACGCGGAGCGCGTTCGCTCGCGCGACGCGGCGCTCGCGCGCACGCTGACGCGGGCCAACAGCAGCCTCGCGGTCCTGCTGGTCACGGTCGAGTACGGAGACGGCGCGCCGACCGCAACGGAGCTGCGCGCGTTCCGCACGCAAGCAGCGGCGTTGGCGGACCTGCAGCGTCAGGCGCATCGGCCGTAGTGCGGTTCAGAGCGACGGCGGCGGGACCGGAATCGCGGTGCGGCGCGGGCGCGGCACGCCGGTGTCGATGGCACGCGGTGTCGGCGGCGGGGGTTCGGGCGTGAAGACGGTCGTCGGCGCGACCTGCGGCGCCGCGGGATCGAACGGCGGCATCGTGCGCACCGTGATCGGGCCGCCGAACGTCAGCGCCAGCGTCTTCGCGCGCGCGTCCCAGCCCACGTGCTGCGCGCCGAGGCAGCGCGCGAGCGGGGCCATCTCCACCAGCACCGTGGCGGGGTCGACGCTGCGCGCGACGCAGCTGCGCTCGCCGCGCGACGCCGTGAGCGTGCCATCGGCCGCGACGTCGATGCGGTCGGCGAAGCGCGCGACGAGCACCGGCGGCGCCACCACGCGCCCGCCGCGCAGCGTCGCCGGCGGCACGCTGGGAACGAAGGTGCCGTTGACCAGCACGATCACCACCAGCGCCACGAGCGCGACCGGCGGCTGAGCCGATGTCACGGCTGATCCGCGTCTTTCGCGCCGCGGGGCGGCGCTTCTCGGCCGAAGGCGTGCCGTTCATGGCGCAGTCGATCGCGTTCACCGCGCTGTTCGCGCTCGTGCCGCTCTCGATCGTCGCGGTCGCGATGCTGGCGTTCATCTACGGCACCGCCGACGGCATGATGCGCGCGAACCTGGCGATCCAGCAGTACGTTCCGGCGCTGAGCGATCTCGTCTCGAACAACCTCGCGGCGATCGTGCGTTACCGCGGGTTCAGCGGCGCGATCGGCCTGATCGGCCTCATCTGGTCGGGAAAGAACCTCTTTCAAGCGCTCACGTACGCGCTGAACCGCTCGCTCGGGATCACGCGCTTTCGCCACATCGTGTGGGACGTCGCGATCGCGCTCGTGCTGGTCCCGTTCGCCGGCGTCGTCCTGGTCGTCGCGACCGCGCTGCCGATCGTCATCACCCTGATCGTGCAGTTCGCCGGGCTCGAATACCTGCGCTGGCTGCCGCAGATCGCCTCGTACGCCGGCTCGGCGCTGCTGGTGTTCGTCGTCTCGGCGTTCCTGTACGCGTACCTGCCGAACCGCCGGCCGCGGTGGGGCTCGGTGATCCCCGGGGCGCTGACGTGCGCCATCGGCTACTCGATCGCGCAGATCGCGTTCGCCGTCTACACGACGTACGCGTCCTATGCGTTCCAGATCTACGGCGCGCTCTCGGCGCTCTGGGTCCTGCTGCTCTGGCTGTACTTGATCGGCGTGGTCTTCCTGTTCGGCGCGCACGTCAGCGCGGCATGGGAGAGCGACGTCGATGCCGGCCGTTTGCCGCTCGCCTCGTAAGGGATCGCTCCGGCGGCGCACGAACGCCAACGCGTGCGTCGTTTCCTCGGGGTCGTCCTCATCGCGCTTTTCGCCCTGCCGTTCCTCGGCGCGACGCCGTCTACGCTCCTGAGCAAGCCGAACGTGATCGTCTACCCGTTCGTTCCGACCGGCGCGAGCATCGATCGTGAGGCCGGCTCGCGTCTGGCGACGATCCTCGCCGAGCAGATGTCGAACACCGGCAAGGTCAAGGTGATCCCGCCCCCGCCGGGGACCGAGCGCGCCGACTACCTCAAGGTTGCGCTCGCCAACAACGCCGATTACTACGTCTCGGGCTACCTCACGCCGGTGGGAGACGCGGTAGCCGTCGTCGAGCAGGTCGTGAGCACGACAACCGGGATCATGGTCTTCAGCCAGACCGCCCAGCTGAAGACCTATGCCGACGCCGCGGGTCAGGGCGAAGACCTCGGCACGCTGATCGCCAACCACGCGAACCGCGGGCTGGCCGCAATCGGCACGGCGCCGCCGCAAACCAGCCCGACGCCCGCGTCGAGCTCCGGCCCGCAAGCCGACCTCACCAAGCTGCTGAACCACCGCAAGCGCAGCACCGCGACGTCGGCGCCGGCCACCCCCGCGCCCAGCGCACCCGCCTCCGCCCTCACCAACGTCACGCGCCCGCCGGCCGCCGCGCCGACGACCACGCCGTCGCCCAAGGCCGTCGCCGTAGTGCCGCCCGCTGCAGACTACGCCGTCGTGCCGATCGACGGCACCGCCGACGCCGCGCTGCGAGAACACGCGACCCAACGTCTGCTCGACCGCGTGCACGGCGAACGCGCCGACAGCGTCCGCGCCGCCTGCGCGTCGCACGCGCTGCACGCCATCCTCTCCGGCACGCTCAGCGTTCGCGCCGACGCGCAGTCCGGCAGCACCGCGACGCTCGACCTCACCGCGACCGACTGCAGCGGCAAGGCGCTCTGGCATCAATCCCACACCGACATTGCCGCCGGCGCGCAAGGACAGCAAACTGCCGTCGAGCACGCCGTCGACGAGGCGATCGGCGCCTACCTCAGCCCACCCAAACGCCGCGGCCTCTTCCAGCGCAGCTGAGCTAGTGCGTCGGCCAAGCCCGACAAACTCCTAGGCTTCGTCCGCCTCGCGCGGATCGAGCAGACCTGCAGGCAGATCGACGGTGATCCGCCGCGCCCCAACGTCGACGCCGCGCACGAACGCGCGCACCAACGGCACCATCGCGCGCCTCGGCCCGACCAGCAACACGTCCTGCGCCGGATAATGCTCGACCGCAACGACTTCGCCGAGCACGGTTCCCGCCACGTCGACCAGCGCGCATCCGACGAGATCGTCGTCGAAATACTCGCCCTCACCCATCGCCACGATAGCGCGATCGACGAACAGCGTCGCACCGGCCAACGCCTGCGCCGCGTTCGCATCGTCGATGCCCTCGAACGCCAGCAACGGTCGCCCCTGATGCAGCCGCAACGCGCGCACGCGCAACGCCCGCGAGGTTCCGTCGGCCAACATCGCGCGCACGTCGATGCCGGCTGCCAGCGCATCCTCGCCGATGCGGCTCGGCGCGATCTTCAGCTCGCCGCGCAGCCCGAAGACGCCGGTCACCCGACCGGCGTTCGCCTCATTCGTCAGCCGACTGCGCGTCCTCGGTCTCGCCGTCGGCGTCGGCATCCGCGTCGCCGGCATACTCGGCTTCGCCTTCGACAACCTCGTCTTCGAACGAGATGATGTCGATGCTGATGCGCCCTTCAGCGCTGGCGCGCACCAGCGTGCGCAGCGCCTGCGCGACGCGCCCGCTGCGCCCGATGACCTTGCCGAGATCCTCGTGCTCGACGACGAGCTCGACGACGGGACCTTTGTCCGTCTCGACCTCTTCGACGATCACGTTCTCCGGCCGCGAGACCAGCTTGCGCGCCAGAAACTTGAGCAGGTCCATGGCGCGCTGTTGCGCGATCGCCGGATCGGCCGTCTTGCGCGCGCCGCGATCGGCCCCGTACTCGCGGCGCGGCCGCCGCGTCTCGCCCTCGCCGTAGTCCGCAACGCTGCCGGCGCCGCCTCGATCGCGCCCCCGCGGCCCGCGCCGCGGGCGTTCGTCCTCCGGCTCGATGTCGTCGTGCGCCGCCTCGTCCGAAGCGATGCGCCGCGCACCGAGCGTCGAGGTACGCTCTTCGTCCGGTTTCTTGTCTTCGTCTCCGAACAGTCCGAATTCGTCGTCGAACGCGCTCATGAGCGGCGAGCACCCCGTGCGCTCACGGTGCTACTCCTTCTTGCCCTTCGGCGGCCGCTTGTTCTCCGGAATCGGCCCGCGTTCGACGAGGCCGAGCTCCGCAAACAAACGCCGCACCGGATCCGACGGCTGCGCGCCCTTGTCGAGCCACACTTTCGCCTTCTCCTGATCCACGACGAGCGTCTTGGGCTCCGTCCGCGGATTGTAGTGCCCAAGGATCTCGAGGAAACGCCCATCGCGAGGCGACTTTGCATCCGCGACCACGAATCGGTACGTCGGCTGCTTCTTGGCGCCCATGCGCCGGAGTCTGATCTTAACCATGTCGACTTTCTAGGGAATCCCGCTCATCCATTGAGAGGGCATTGAGGTGAGTTCACGTCTTTTGCCTACACCGTGCCGTGATGCCGGGGCGGCACACTGCGTTGCAGGGGCGTTTGCGGAGGCGCGGAGCCAGGATGGCGAGAGCGCCGGAGCAACCGAGTGTGGTTCTGCTTAGGAGAAGCAGAATCACACGTCCCCGGCAACGCAGTGTGCCGCACCGGCATCACCGCCCAAACCCCATCGGCAGCTTCGGAAACCGCCCCGGCTTCATTCCGCCGAGCGACTTCATCATCTGGCGCGACGACTCGAACTGCTTGACCAGGCGGTTGACATCGGAGACCTGCGTTCCGCTGCCGACAGCGATGCGCTTGCGGCGCGAACCGTTGAGGACTTCGGGGCGTTCGCGTTCGCGGCGCGTCATCGAGCAGATGATCGCCTCGACCTTCGAGATGTCTTTCTCGTCGATGCTGAGGTCTTTGGGCAGCGCTTTGGACAGGCCGGGGATCATCTTCATGATGTCCGTCATCGAGCCCATCTTGCGCACCTGGCGCAGCTGATCGAGGAAGTCGTCGAGCGTGAACTGCGACTTGCGCAGCTTCTTGGCGAGATCTTCGGCCTGGCGCTCGGAGTAGACGCTCTGCGTCTTCTCGATGAGGGTGAGCATGTCGCCCATCCCCAGGATGCGCTGCGCGAGCCGGTCGGGGTAGAACGGTTCGAGCGCGCTGATCTTCTCGCCGACGCCGACGAACTTGATCGGCGCGCCGGTGACGCGATGGATCGAGAGTGCCGCGCCGCCGCGCGCGTCGCCGTCCATCTTGGTGAGGATCACGCCGGTGATGCCGAGCCGGTCGTTGAAGGTCTGGGCGACGTTGACCGCTTCTTGTCCGGTCATCGCGTCGGCGACGAAGAGGATCTCGGTCGGCTTCACCGCAGCTTTGATCTGCTCGAGCTCTTGCATGAGCCGCTCGTCGATCTGCAGCCGGCCGGCGGTGTCGATGATGACGGTCGGAATGCCGAGCCGGCGCGCTTCGGCGACGCCGTCGCGCGCGATCTTCACCGGATCGCCTTGACCTTCGTCGAAGACCGGCAAGTCGATCTGTTTGCCCAGCGTGCGGAGCTGATCGATCGCGGCGGGCCGGTAGACGTCGGCCGCGACGAGCAGCGTGCGCCGGCCCTGCTCCTTGAGCCGCAGCGCCAACTTTCCGGCGTGCGTCGTCTTGCCGGAGCCTTGCAGCCCGACGAGGACGTAGATCGTCGGCGGCGCGTCACTGTAGGTCAGGCGCGCGGCCGCGCCGCCCATCAGCTCGACGAGCTCGTCGTAGACGAGCTTGACGACGGTTTGCCCGGGCGTCAGCGAGGTGAGGACGTCGGAGCCGACGGCCTTGTCTTTGATGCGGTTGACGAACTCTTTGGCGACCGGCAGCGCGACGTCGGCTTCGAGCAGCGCGACGCGGACTTCGCGCAATACCTCAGCGACGTCCGACTCGGAGAGTCGGCCGCGGTTTGACAGCCGGTCGAAGATCGCGCCTAAGCGCTCCGAAAGAGCTTCTAGCAATCTATCCCTTGGCGGCGTCGACGGCGTCGATCTTTGCGACCGCATCACCCACGGTCTTGATCTTCTCCGCCTCTTCGTCGGGAATGTCGATGCCGAACTCGGTCTCGAACGCCATCACGAGCTCGACCTGATCGAGGGAATCCGCGCCCAGGTCGTCTGTGATCGAGGCCTCCGGGGTGACCTCGTTCTCTTCGACGCCGAGCTGTTCGACGATGATCTTCTTGACGCGATCGAAAGTGTCAGCGGCCATGGTGCTTGGTGAGTCTCCTGTGGTCGAGAGCGAAGCTACATCAGGAAGCCGCCGTCCACCACCAGCGTTTGGCCGGTGACGTAGCGGGCGGCATCGGAGGCGAGAAAGGTGACGACGGGGGCGACGTCCTCGGGCGAGCCGGCGCGACCGAGCGCGATCGTGTTCAGGTAGTGTTCGCGCGCGGGTCCCGGCATCTGTGAAGTCATCGCCGTTTCGATGAGTCCCGGCGCAACCGCGTTTACCCGGATGTTGCGGGACCCGAGCTCTTTCGCGAGGGACTTGGCCAGACCAAGCAGGCCGGCCTTGGTCGCCGCGTAGGCGCTCTGGCCGGGATTGCCGGCCAGGCCGACGATCGAGGAGACCAGGACGATCGAACCCGAGCGCTGCTTCACCATCGGCTTGGCGACCGCGGCGCACAGGTAGAACGCGGACTTGAGGTTGACGTCGATGAGCGCGTCGAGGTCGGCGCTGCGGAACCGCAGGATGAGACCGTCCTTCGCCTGGCCGGCGTTGGCGACCGCGACGTCGATCCGGCCGTGCGCGGCGAGCACCTCGCCGATCGCGGCGCCGACCGCCGCTTCGCTCGCGACATCGGCCACGTGCGTGGTCGCGGCGACGCCCGCGTTCGCGCCGCGGCAGGCGGCCTGCGTCTCGGCCAGCCCGAGCTCGTCCCGGCCGAACAGTGCGACGGCGGCGCCGGCCGCGGCGAGATCGATCGCGATCGCGCGCCCGATGCCGCGGCTGGCTCCGGTCACGACGGCGACTTTGCCGGTCATCCGATGCGCAGCGGATCGCCGGCGGCGGCGCCGGCGAGCTCCGCGCGCAGCTGCTCGACTCGGGCGGCGTCGGAGACCGTCATCGCTCTGGGTGCGCCGGCGATCCGTTTGAACATCGGCGCCAGCACCGCCGACGCGCCGAACTCGACGACGAGGTCCAAGCCCATCGCCACCATCGCGACGGCGGTGTCGTGCCACACTACCTCGGCGGTGACCGAGCGAATGAGATTCGTCTTGATCTGCTCGACGTCGGTGTACGGCTGCGCGTCGACGTTGGAGATGACGGTGAAGCGCGGCAGCATCACGGTCGTGGCGGCGACGTGCGGCGCGAACTCCGCGCGCGCCGGCTCCATCAGCGCGCTGTGCCATGCGCCGCTGACGTTGAGCGGAACGACGCGCTTGGCGCCGGCCTCGATCGCAAGCTCGCCGGCGACGCGCACGGCAGCAGCGTCTCCGCTGATCACGATCTGTCCGGGTGCGTTGAAGTTGGCGAGCTGCACGCGCCCGGCACCGCTCTCGACGGCCTTCGCGACCACCGCGCTCAGTCCGTCGGGATCGAGACCGAGCACCGCCGCCATCGCGCCTTGAGCCTGCGTCGCCGCCCGATGCATCGCGAGCCCGCGCTCGTTCACCAGCGCGAGCGCTGCCTCGAACGTGAGCGAACCGGCCAGCGTGAGCGAGCAGTACTCACCGAACGAATGTCCGGCGCTCACCGTCGGTTCGAGGACGCTGCCGACCGCTTTCGCCAACGCCACGTTGGTGACGAAGATCGCGGGCTGCGCGTAGCGCGTCTCGCGCAGGCGTTCCTCGGGACCGCGCTCGCACAAGCCTAGCAGGTCGTAGCCGAGCACCGTCTTCGCGGCGGCGAAGCAGGCGGCGGCGCCGGGGTATGCGCGCGCGACGTCGACGCCCATCCCGAGCACTTGCGAACCTTGACCCGGAAAGACGACGCCGACGCGCATCAGGTGCGAACCCGTGCTGACGCGACCTTCCCGTTGGTGTGGGCGTGCCAGCGCCACGCGACCGCGCCCCAGCTCAGACCGGCGCCGAAGCCGACGAACAGGATGACGTCGCCGTCCTTGAGCTTACCGGCGGCCGACGCTTCCGACAGCGCCATCGGAATCGACGCGGCGCTGGTGTTGCCGTAGCGGTCGATGTTGATGATGACGCGGTCGCTGGGCATGTCGAGGTGCTTGGCGGCGGCCTCGATGATGCGGCGGTTGGCCTGATGCGGGATCAGCCACGTCACGTCGTTCTGCGTGATGCCGGCGCGGCCGAGCGCGACGTTGGTCGCCGCGATCATCTTGGTGACCGCGAAGCGGAACACTTCGCGCCCGTTCATCACGATCGTGTTGCGGCGCTGCTCGATGTCGTCGGCCGTAATGGCGGGGCCCGCGGTCCCGCTCAGCGGCAAATACAAGTTCTCGGGATGGGAGCCGTCGGCGCCCAGCTCGGCTCCCAAGAAACAATCGGTCTCGCTCGCTTCGAGCACGGCCGCGCCCGCGCCGTCGCCGAACAGGATCGCCGTCGCGCGGTCTTTATAGTTCACCAGCCGCGTCAGCTCTTCGGCGCCGACCAGCAGGACGCGCTTGAAGACGTTGGTGCGGATCAGGCTCGCCGCGACCGTCAGGCCGTAGATGAAGCCGCTGCAGGCGATCTCGATGTCGAACGCGGGCTTGCCGGAGATCCCCAGCTTCGCGCCCAGGATGCACGCGGTGGCGGGGAACGCGTAGTCGGGCGTGACGGTCGCGACGATCACGCAGTCGATGTCGTCGGGCTCGCAGCCCGCGTTGACGAGCGCGTTGCGCGCCGCGGCATACGCGAGGTCGCTGGTGGGCTCCTCGACCCCGGCGACATGCCGTTCCTTCATCCCGGTGCGCGTGGTGATCCACTCGTCCGACGTGTCGAGGATCCGCTCGAGGTCGGCGTTGGTGAGAACCCCTTTGGGCACGTGGTGCCCAACGCCCGCGATGCGGACTCCGGTCTGCGTCAAGCTACAAGACTAGCCGTGCGTGTGGCCGGCGTGCTCGTCCTTGTTCACGACTTGCCGGCCGTCGTACGTACCGCAGAAGTCGCAAACGAAGTGTGGGCGCTTCGGCTGGTGGCACTGCGGGCACTCGACCGTCGTCACGGGGCTGAGCTTCCAATTCGCAGCGCGCCGGCTACGCGTCTTGGACCGGGGAGTCTTCCATTTGAGGTTCGCCATTATCGCCTTCTGCTTTCATCGTGGAGGGACAGGTGCACCCCGTCCTCCGCGTCCATTTTCCGTCCGCACCGTTGGCAGAGCCCAGGGCACGTCTCGCCGCACGTCAGGACGTAGGGGAGCGCGCTGGTCACGAGTTGTCTCACCAGATCGCCCACGTCGAGGGCCGTGCCGTTCAGTACGTTGTTCTCGCCGAAGGGGTCGCTCGTTCCGCTCGGCGGATCGAAACGTTCCTCGACCTCGACCGTCATCGGGACGACCACGTCGTCCAGACACCGGTCGCACGGCCCCGCGATCGTCGCTTCGATCGTCCCGCCGATGTCCAGCCCGCGGTCCACGCGCCGCACGTCGAGGCGAGCGTGCGCCGGCTGCGGGAACGTGAACGTGGAGAACGGCGGAACCTCGACGCGCTCATCGAGGGACATCGGGCGCCCCGCGGACAGGACCGACCCGATGTCGATGACCAGTGAAGAACCCATACCATAGAACGGGGTCCCCCGCGAGGAGAACCCAATGCAACCGACTCATGGTAGACCACCCCGGGGGGCTTGTCAACGCGCTCGGTCGGCGTGATCGAAGGGCGCATGGACACCTCGCTCAACGTCGCCTACGGCCCTGCGATCACCGCCGCGGCGACCAGTCACCACCTCGACCCTCGCTTGCTCGCCGCCGTCGCCGCCCAGGAGACCGGCGGGCCGGGCACCGACTCCGGCCGGAACATCGTCGGCGACCAAGGCCACGGCCACGGCCTGTTCCAGATCGACGACCGCTGGCATACGTTCGCCAGCACGCCCGAGGCGATGGATCCGGCCAAGAACGCCGACTACGCTGCCGGGATGATCTCCGCCAACCTCAGCCGGTACGGCGGCAACGTGCACAAGGCGCTATCGGCCTATAATACCGGCTCGCCGACCGCGACCGGCACCAAGACCGACTGGGGCGACGGAAAGCCGCTCGGTTACGCCGACTCGGTGCTGCGTCACTACGCGCAACTCGGCGGCTCGACCGCCGCGACTCCGGCCGGCCAGACCGACGCCCGCGACGCCGCCGAGAGCGTCGACGCGCTCCGCGGCGCGGCAGCGCAGCTCTCGGCGAACGGTCAGACCCCGGCGGTCGGCTCGGCGGCGATGCTCAACCCGCTGTCGGCGATCGACCCGCTGCCGGCGACGAGCACGCTCTCGAGCGCCGGTCAGACCGGTCAGACCGCGACCACCGGCCAGAGCTCATCGACGAACACCGCCGACGAGTACCCGCCGGAAATGATGCCGCTCAACCTGCCGGCCTACAAACCCCTGGCGCAGATCGACTCGACCGAACGCGACGTCGCACCCTCCGTTGCCGGCTTCGACGACTCGAGCGACGACTAAGAAAGGACACCCGGACACCATGGGCTTCAATCTTCTCGGCGCCGTCGCCGGGGCCGCGCAGGGCGCCGTCATGGGCGGCAACCCGGTGACGGTCGGTGCCGGCGCGCTGGCCGGCGCTTTCGGCGGCAACACGACGACGAGCACCGGCGGGCTCGGCAACAGCGCGCAGGACTTCATCAACAGCGGCTACCTCAACGCGACCGAGGCGCTCAACGCGCAGCAGATGCTCTTCCAGCTGCAAGTTCAAGCGCAGTCGCAACAGTTCGACGAGATGACCTCCGAGCGCTCGGAGCTCTTGCGCGAGCAGAACGCGTTACGCGACGTCGCGATGGAACAGCGCAAAGCCGACAACGCGATCACCAAAGAGTTCATCAAGTCGATCGGCTAACCGATGGAGGCCCTGCCGATTCGGCCGCAGACGCCGCACCGTTCACCGCACCGCACCGCCGGCACGGTGCGGCGTCCGGCGGCCGCCACTGCCCACAAAACCGCCACCCCGCACACAGCGGCCGCGCCGCACAAGGGCACTGCGGCGCATCCGGCCGTGCCGGTCGATCCCGCGGTGCTCGCCAAGCAGCGTGAGTTCGACCAGATCATGATCCTTCAAGCCGAGCAGGAGCGCGAGGCGAACGCGTTACGCGACCTCGCCATGCAACAGATCAAACGCGACGATCAAACGATGAACGAGTGGATCAAGCTGATCTAAGACGCCGACTAGCGCCGCTTCGTCCCCCGGGAGAGCTGGTCGGCCATCAAGGACGTCAGCGCCGCAACCGCACGGACTGTAGCCCCTCGGGAGGCGGCGGTGAGGCTTGCGCAATTCGTTGCCTCGGGCTACTATGGAAGCGGGCGATATCGGCATCGACGGTCGGAGTTATCCGACGCGGATCCGACGTTCGCGGCAACGGTCTGGCGGGGGTAAGATCATGGCTACGAGCGCATCCGCGCGTCTCACGCTGTTTGGTGTCGTCGGCACATCAATCGCCATCAGCGCGATCGCAATCGCCGGCGCGCGGTCGACGCAGCACGTCGCTGCGGCCCAGGTCGCTCCCGTGCTTCCGATCATCGTATCTGTCGTGGTCCCTGCGGAGCTTCCCTCGAAAAGCCAACGGACTCCGCCGGACCCGCATACCGTGACGCTGCGGCAAGCTGCGGAGTTCGCTTGGGAGGAGTTCATCGCGCTGAACTGGGCAGCCGTGCCGCAGCACGGCGTCGTCGGGAGCCGCGGGATCGCAAACTCGAACTGCATCTTCGGCGATCTCACCTCGCGGCAGTGTGCCGGCCCGACCGTCTGGGAGACGTTCCGGGGGAAAGTCGAGATCTTCCCCGGTGCGGGGAATCCGCCGGGATATCCCGCCGCGACCCCGGCGCCAGCGTCGAGCGGCGATCCGTACCTCGGCTGGGATGCGCTGCCGCGGTACAACTACCAGAACGGGGTTTCGCAGTGCATGCCGGCCGGGCCGGCCGGCTCGACCGCCTGGGTGAATCTCGACGAAACCGATCAGATCACGCTCGACCAGATGTACGCCGGCAGCGCGCCGACGGCACGTCCGTCGACGGCGCCGTACAATACCGAGCCGCAGCTGATCCGGTTTCTCGCGAAGGCGAATCGCACGATGTACACCTACATCGCCGCAAACAAATGGTGGGGACTGGCCGCCAACTCGACCGGAAGTGCCCCACCGCTCACCGCCACGTCGGCGTATGTCTCGCTCAATCTCGCCGACCCGCCCAACGGCTCGAGCACGATGGTGAGCTTCCCGGCAGGGACGCTCGAGGTGAAGTCAGCTTGGCGCCTACTCAACGGCGCGGAAGCTGCGTCAAGCCGGTATCGCACCACGACGGTGCGCTACTACGACACGCAAAACGGCCAGATTTGCTGGAACCAGGACACCTTCGGTATGGTCGCGCTGCACATCATCCAAAAGACGCCGGCGACGCCGTACTTCGTCTACGCGACATTTGAGCAGGCTGACAACATCCGCAACGCCGCCGGAAAGTCGACCGAGGACGACGACGGGCGGCTGATCGCGGGGCAGCAGCAGGCGTGCGCTGTGGGACAGCCGTCGCCGTGCCCGACGACACCTACCGAAGGCTTCCACGACGCACCGAACTCGATGGGCGGCCCGAAGATCTACGTCGCGCCGAGCGCGCCCCCGACCCCGACCCCTGGTTACTGCAGCAACATCGGTGCGCGCGTCTACTACTTGGAGGAGAAGCCGTTCCTTCCGCACGGCGGGTACTTCTGCGTCAACGCGCGCGACAACCCGATCCCGAAAGAGATCGTCGCCGTGAACGCGCTCGCGCACGCGGCGATCAGGGCGCACGACGTCCCAGGCGACCCGTTCCGCCACTACAAGCTCGTGAACGTACAGTATTTTCCGATCGATCTGGCGATGCCGAGCCCGGGGATCTACACCGGCCACAATCCGCGCTCGGCCGAGAATCCCGCCAGCTTCTACATGTCCAACGGCGTCGTCGAGACCGATCGCGGGCTCCAACTCTTCAGCGGCGGTCTCCTCAAGCTCCCCGGAACGATCAGCAACTATTACCAGAACTTCCCGCCGCCGAACCCCTCGCCGTCTCCGCAGCCCTCACCGCCGTGGCTGACGCACAAGAACACGGCGTACGCCCATCACGGTTTCGACATGGGCGGCTGCATGGGGTGTCACGGCTCGCAAGGACAGAGCCAGGGTGGCGACTTCAGCGTGATCACCGCCGAAGGCTCGGTGCTGTTCCCAGAACCACCGCATCCGAATCCGTTGCAGCCCGCCGCTCTCGCGAACGCGTTGCGGCGCAACGTCTACAATCGCCGCCTCGTCAACTACTGACCGTTACACCCCACGAAAGGACATCACGATGTCGAAACACGGGTCGGAAACGACACCGCCGCCGCCCTTCAACCCGGCGCCGACCTGGGCAAACACGATCCAGGCGTACTTCACCGCGGCCGCCGGCCGGCCGCTGTCGATCCCGCACATGCAAGGAGAGGGCCTCGATCTTTCGCAACAGGCGACGTTCTCGGGCCCAGATCCGACCGGCCAGTACAGCACCGGCGGTCTGCTCGTCCTCGACTACGTGACGCCGACCGCGCCGGATTCGCCGCCACAGATGCCTCCACCAAACACCGATCGGCCGTTCGCGCCGACCGAGATCGCTACGTTCGCGCTGTGGTGCGGGCTCGGCTATCCGTAACACCTCGCCTGCTTTGCGCCGGGAGGCGTGGTGGGCCATCATGGATTCGAACCATGGACCTCATGCTTATCAAGCATGCGCTCTAACCAACTGAGCTAATGGCCCGGGCCGGCGGCGATGCTTCGGTTTCGACCGCGCCCGGGCCTTCGCCGGTACGACGGGAAGCCGCGCTACTCGATCCCCAGCACGCGCACCAAGAACGCGTAGCGATCGACGACTTCGTCGATCAGCTTGTCGGTCGGCTTGCCGGCCCCGTGGCCGGCCTTCGTTTCGACCTGCAGCAAGATCGGCGCGTCTCCGCCCTGCGCATACTGCAACGCCGCCGCGAACTTGAATGAGTGCGCGGGGAACACGCGGTCGTCGTGATCGGCGGTCGTGATGAAGGTCGCGGGATACGCCGTGCCGGGCCGCAGGTTGTGGTACGGCGAGTACGCCAGCAGCGTGCGAAACTCGTCGGCATCGTCGGCCGAGCCGTAGTCCGACGTCCACGCCCAGCCGATGGTGAAGCGCTGGAACCTCAGCATGTCCATCACCGCGACCGCCGGCAGCACCGCGCCAAACAGTTCCGGCCGCTGCGTCATGCAGGCGCCGACGAGCAGGCCGCCGTTCGAACCGCCCTGGATCGCCAGCTTCGCTGGCGACGTCCACTTTTCGGCGATCAAGAATTCCGCGGCGGCGATAAAGTCGTCGAAGACGTTTTGCTTGCGTTCCTTCATCCCGGCGCGATGCCACGCTTCACCGTACTCGCCGCCGCCGCGCACGTTGGCGACGGCAAAGATCCCGCCCATCTCGAGCCACACGAGCACCGCCGACGAGAACGCCGGCGTGAGCGAGATGTCGAACCCGCCGTAACCGTAGAGGATCGTCGGCGCACTACCGTCTCGCGGCGTTCCTTTCTTGGCGGTCAGCATCATCGGGACGCGCGTCCCGTCCTTCGAGCGATAGAACACCTGCGTGCTCTCGAGCGCGCTCTTGTCCATGCGAATCTGCGGCGCGAACACGCGCTCCGACCGATCGCCTGCAACATCGTAACGGTAGATGGCCGTCGGGTCGGTATAGCTCGTGTACGCGTAGAACGTTTCGCGGTCGGTGCGTTTGCCGCCGAAACCCACCACGCTGCCGAGCCCGGGCAGCGCGACCGTCGACTCCATCGCCCCCGACAGGGAGTAAACGACGACTTCCGCGCGGGCGTCGCGCAGATACGACGCGACGATACGATCGCGGAAGATCGTCGCGGTGTCGAGGCGGTCGTCGGTCTCCGGGACGATCTCGCGCAAGACGCGTTCGTGCAGGTCGAGCGCGACGATCCGCGACCGCGCGGCATCCTTGGTGGTGAGGAGATAGAACGTCGGGCCGTCGTTGCCCAGCAGATTATAGCGTGCGTCTCCGTCCGGGATCAGCTCGACGACCGGACCGTCGACGACCAGGTCCTTGACGAAGATCCCGTTCTCGGGCGCGCTGCCGCGGCCCGCGTCGATGACCAGATACTGACCGTCCTCGGTGGTGTGCGCCGCGAAGTTCCACTCCTTCTGGTCGCTGCGCTCGTACACGAGCAGATCGGTCGACTGGGGCGTCCCCAGCCGGTGAAAGTACAGCTTGTGGTAGTAGTTCGCTTCCTTGAACTTGCTGCGCGACGACGGCTCGTCGTAGCGGCTGTAGTAGAAGCCGCTGCCGTCGCGCTTCCAGGCCGCGCCCGAGAACTTCGACCAGCGCACGATGTCGGGCAGGTCCTGGCCGGTGAAGACGTCCCTCACGTGCCACTCTTGCCAATCGGAGCCCGAGGACGAGATGCTGTACGCGAGCCGCATCCCGTCGTCGCTGAACGCCGTCGTCGACAGTGCGACCGTCCCGTCGGGCGAGAACGTGTTCGGGTCGAGCAGCACGCGACCCGGCTCGGCGAGGTCGCGCGTCACGTACAGCACGGCCTGGTTCTGCAGCCCGGTGTTGCGGAAGTACGCGTACAGCGCGCCGGCCCGCTCGGGGACGCCCCAGCGCTCGTAGTTCCAAACCTCGGTCAGCCGCGCGCGAATCGCCGCGCGCTGCGGCACCGTCGCGAGGACCGATTCGGTGAGCGCGTTCTCTTCGTCGATCCAGCGCCTCGTCCGCGGCGAGTCGACATCTTCCAGCCAACGGTACGGGTCGGCAACGAGGGTTCCGAAGTAATCGTCGATCTGGTCTTCGCGCGGAGCGTCGGGATACGGAAGCGGCTTGGTCGCGGCCGGGGGCATAGCGCCTGTATGCTCGGCGCAAGGCCGAACGCCACCTGCTCGGCGAACCCAAGGCTGCGGTCGGGGACGTAGCTCAGCTGGTAGAGCGCCTGCTTTGCAAGCAGGATGTCAGGGGTTCGAGTCCCCTCGTCTCCATTGCCGGGAAGAGCCCGCTGCGGCGGGCTTTTCTCATCGCCGGCATCCCTCTATCGCTCGGAGGTACAGGCACGTGACATACGTCGTCGTTTTCGTGGTGATCATGCT